>Ga0209536_100009474_pt1 | contig 14473 bp, 9 predicted proteins | sample DeeMarSeWOR28_12_FD_187461 | JGI IMG/M metagenome (GOLD analysis project Ga0209536, IMG submission 187461) | Marine sediment microbial communities from White Oak River estuary, North Carolina - WOR-2-8_12 (SPAdes) (version 2) | ecosystem: Environmental > Aquatic > Marine > Intertidal zone >...
GTGCCGTCCCAGTCACCGTTGCCGCCATTTCCGGTGCGTGTGTCGATACCGATGAAGTCGGTGACGAGGTTAAGATCGCCTGCAGCATCGTCCCAGTTGTCATCATTGCCGGCGCCGCGGTCAATTGACTGGCGAACGCGGTTATCTGTGGTATTTGGCCAGTCGGGCGTTACCGTGATTCCGTCGTAATTGGCGGTGGTGAATTCGGCAATCACCTCATGATTGGCGTGATAAGACGACCAGCCTGTTTGATTGTGGGCGGCCGCAGAGAGGCTTGGATCGCCAGCAGTGGTTGAATCACCACCAGAATCCTGATTGGAGTTAAAATCCAACCTGAGCGGGCCCGTTGCCAGCTCGCGAAAAGCCGTCAATGTAGTCTTGCCCGGATTCCTGCCGTCAAAGTCCAACTCAAATTCACCTGCCCCTCCGTATGCGGTGATCTGACCGGCCGCGATAAGATCATTGACTTTCGCCGTGTCATCGCCTTCCAGTACTAACGTACCTTCTGTGATATCGATCAGGCCGTTAGCGTTCACCTGGAGGCCGTCGGGCAGGGTAACGCTGTAAGTGCCGCCTTGGAGGAACAGTTCCCCGAAGGCTCCGCTGCCAGTGGGAATTACTGCCCTTCCGGCGTTGATCGTACCGCCGGTCATGGTCAGGGTGCCTGCGCCGCCGCCCCATCCAAGTTCGAATTCATCTGCAACATCCACCGTGCCGCCGCTCATTGTCCAGATGCCGAAGGAACCATCTCCGTCGCCCCACCAGATCCAGTCTCCGACCACAAGCGACCCTCCGGTCATTGTCAGCACGGGCTCGCCGGGAGCTTCCGTCCAGATACCATGGCATTCGGCAGCGATCCCGTCCTGGATAACCGGGCCATTAGGTGCTGCTGCGGCCGGCACGTCGATCAAGACATCGTCGGCCGCGGTGGGGACGGTGCCCAGGTCCCAGTTCTCCGGATTGCTCCAGAGGTGGTCGGCGCCAAGATCGGTCCAGACGATGTCTGCAGCGCTACTGACCGAGCCCAGCACCAACACAAAAGAGAGTAGATAAGCTGTTTTCTTACACATAGTAGTCCTCCTGAAAATAGAGTGTGAATGAATACCCTTTGGCTACGCACACGATAGCCGGGATATGTTTTGCTCTTGTTACGAGTTTCCCGCATACACCCAGATGACTCTGCATGGTTTGTCGATGCCTCCTTCCTGCACCCAAAACGGGCGGTTGGCAGATTGTGGCAGCCCGGGACAGACCCCAAGACTCCTGCAACATCCGATGCTAGATACCCACAACATCCAATACTCTTGTTTATACCAAGTTTGCTGCCTGCCCGTCAAGCAAAAATAACGTCCATCTCAAACCACCAATCACCGGCTGGGGGCCGTGCCGTACATGTGCTCGCCGCGAAGTGCCGCCTGGATGGCTTGGTGCGTGTCCTGCGCCGCACCCGGATCGCCCTGCGCGGTCATCCAGCGGTCGAGTTCGGCGCTGAGCCGGACCTTCACGGCCGAGAAAGCAGGGTCGTCAGCGAGATTGGTCATCTCGTAGGGGTCCTTGGTGCTGTCATATAGCTGCTCGGCAGGGCGGTGCATGTATCGCTTGACCATCTCGTACGTGTGAGGATTGGTCCAGGCCTCCCGTATCCAGGTGGCCCAGTACGGATTGTTCAGTTTGCCCTGGCCGGCCCAGCCCATCAGGTGTTTCTCGATGTAGATCTCGTCGGGGCTCAGATTGCGAATGTAGCGGTGTTGGCCGTCGCTGATCGTGCGAATCGGATAGGCGGGTCCTTCGGGAATGTTGTTGTGCATGCCGTAAACGAATTTGCGGTGCGTCGATTCGGCGCCCAGCAGGACGGGCAGAAAGCTCGTCCCATCGAAGTCTCGCCCGGATGGTTTGCCCCCGGCGGCATCGATGAGTGTCGGCAGGACGTCGGCGTACTGAACCAGGGCGTCAGTGCGCTGTCGCCGTGCGACCTTGCCGGGCCAGCGGGCTATCAATGCCGTGTGCAAACCGGTGTCCCAGTTGGTCCACTTGCAACCGGGGAATTGGCTGCCTTGCTCTGATGTAAACAGGACAATCGTGTCGTCGGCCCGGCCCGATTGGTCCAGCACTTCGAGTATCTCGCCGACTTGGCCGTCCATGTAGGTGATCTCGGCCAGGTATCGCGAGAAGTCTTCGCGCGTGCGCGGCGTATCGGCGATGTTGGGCGGTAACTTGAGTTTCTTCGGCGCGTACTTCGACTCATCACCCATAACCCACGGCACATGCGGCTCGACCAATGCGACCACCAGACAGAACGGACCATCGCCTGTCATGAAACGTCGAATGTGCTGAGTATCGTGCGGCCTGGTCGGATCGCGAACACAGCTTGCGTCAAAGCCGCCAATCTTCTCGAAGGGAAAAACGTTGTCCGGCTTGACGTGCACTTTGCCGGCAAGGCCGACGCGATAGCCAAGAGGCTTCAAATGGTGAGGCATGCTGGTGACATCGGGGCGGCTGGCCGAGTGGTTCCAAGCGCAACCGTTTCGCATCGGGTAAAGTCCCGTGTACAGCTCGGCCCGGCATGGCTGACACATTGCCGAGGCGAGGTAGGCACGATTAAAGACAAGGCCGTCCGAGGCAAGTCGATCGATATTCGGAGTTGCAGCATTCTGCCCTCCATAGATGGGAAGGTCGTTGTGCGTGCAGTCGTCGGCCATTATGATAAGGATATTGGGTCTGCCCTGTGTCGCCGATTTCGCCGTTGGTGAAAGTCCCCGACCAGTCACGGCGGATGCCGCCGCCAATCCTGCGTATCTCAAGAAATCTCGTCTGCTCAACATCTTTGTCGCTCCGGTTTGATGTTATACACTTGAGGGTAGCAAATTCTCACGAGCAAAACCATAACCTGATATACCCTTCAGGGTAGTAAATTCTCGCGAGCAAAACCATAACCTGCTATTTTGAATCCACTTAACCGCGCAGGAACGCGAATTTTCAATCAGGAGCACTATATTCACACCCGCCGATCCTTGATAAGAATCGCGTTTGTGACAGTATACCAAATCTGTCGGCAAAGGAACGGATAAATTCTAAACCAGGATCAGGAACTTGCCAGCCGAATCCCTGGTACCTTCCACGGCTTGCCCCAAAGCCGGCTTCAATCCTTACCAAGTCACCCGCTGGGCGCGCAGACTGTTATTAACCTTATTGTCTCGGCCACGGTGATTGAAGCCTGTCTCGCAGGCGCATGGGCCTTGCGATAGACAGATGTGGCTATCTGAAATGCCCGCTCACAAGAGGTGGCGATTACTGTCACGGGAGGATTGCAGAAATCCTTCATCCCCTGTAGCTTCTCGAAGAAACTCGGGATAGGGCCGTCTCCGAAGCTAACGAGGGCTGCCGGCAGCGACCGCGGTATCTCCGATTGTCTTGCTGAGAAAGAGACTCGTCTCGGAGATTATCTCATTGATATGCTTGTCAATCCACTGATTGAGTTTTGCGATCTTGGTCCCAGGCACGTGCACAATGTCCTTGGCCTGCAGATAGAACCGCTTGGTCTGATCTCCGGAAATCGCGCGTCTCAGGTCCAGATTGTACGCATATCGCCGGCCATCTGCGTAACGAATTACAATTGCGTTCCTGGCTTCGGCCGCCCGTAGATCGAATCCGCCGGCTTCCATAATGGCCTCCAGCGCCGTCATCTCTCCGGACATATGTACTGCCCCCGGTTTGCTGACCTGGCCTCCGACAAAGACGTCCCGGTCCTTCAGTTTTCCAGTCGCCAGAGACCGGGCTGGCCTGATTTGTATTGTCCTCTGCTCACGAAGCGGGTTGCCCGCTGTTGCTGACCGCTCGGCGATAAATCCCAACTCCTTTTCGGTCAGGAATTTGCCCTCCTTGATGCTGTCGGCGGGCCGCTTGGCCCTGACCGTCGCGGCCGTCGGAGGCGACCTGTCGTAGAGTGACTTTACTTTAGCCTGCCCAGTCGCGCGGGCCGGCCTGTCGGTCGTCTGAATACTCGACGAGGTCGGTTTGTTTGCCGAAGCGGCATTGCTTGCCTTCTCACACAATTTGCCCAGTTTCCTTTGCTCGGCAGCGGTCAGGTATTCTTGGTACTGCGCTGCTCGGCTAAAGGACTGTCCTGCGGCTTCGAAAAGAGACCGGTCATACTGTTCTCTTCCAACCTGCATCCATTCCCGAGCCACTCTGCCCAGTACATTGTGTTTCGCAGTCCCGTCGGCCTGGCACCGGGTTGCATGTGGAATCGTCGCAGTTAGCAGTAGGGCGAGTGTAAGAATGCTCGCACGAAGCTTGTGGCGGGAAGATTCAAACGCACTCTTTGGTTTACTCAAAGCCGACCTCCCATAAAAACCTTTTGCCATGCGCATACTCTAGAAACTCTTCGGACCAACGGTAACTACAGCGCCGGAGAATTACTCGAAATCGCTTGCCTTTCTCAAATCAACTGTGGAAGTGCGATACGCGAGCAATAACAGTGCCCCTCCTGCCTGTTCCCCAGTCGTGGCCTCGCTAGCTGGACACCCTATCAACCAGTTAGACGCTATTATAGCAAAACCGCCCGGTGTCAGTCAAGGGATTTCTGGTCGGATCGTGCTATCTCTAAGTGCCTGAGAAGCCGCCTGGCGCGGGCGGGGCGGAGCTCTGCGTAGAAAAAGTGGACAAAAAAGCCACAGCCACACGGCAATCAGGCCGATTAGAGACTTGTGGGCGGATAGACCTGCACGCAACTGGCCAGAGACGCACGGCAGGTGCGACGAGAGGCAGACGCTGAGCCGTCCTATAACGTGATGCCTGCGAATTGCCAAAGGCAGCAGGCGTGATGTTTTCCCTGATCAGGGAGGAAACAGACATGTACGGAAGTCCGAGAGCCAGAATCATTATCGGCCTGTGGCTGCAGAGCCTGACACTGTTGTTCTTTTCAGGATGCCAGCAGCAACCAAGCGCGGTTGCTCTGTACGTCGATGCGATGACGCTGAGAGAGGCCGGCCAAAACGTGATGGCCATAGAGAAGCTTAACACCGCGCTGAAGGCCGACGAAGATTTCACATTGGCCCATTCCTCACTCTGTGAGATCTATCTGGAAATGAACGACTATACCAGAAGCGCCGCTGCGTGCAGGATGGCTGTTGAACTGAATCCGTGGTCCTTCGAAGACCATCTCAATCTCGGATGGAGCTTTCTCTCGATGCAAAGACCCGAACTGGCGGCCAGGGCTTTCAGCAAGGCCTGTGAACTCAAACCCGATCATCTGACCGCAAATGTCAACGCGGCCATGAGCTACTACGAAATCAGAGATTACCGCCGGGCCCTGTTCTATGGCCAACGGATCCAGCAGATTGCGCCTGACACGGAGGGAGTCGAGGATTTCATTAGCGATGTTCAATGGGCTGCCGGTCAGAAGTCCCCGTCGGGCGTGGCACGCGGCCGGCGGTTGAGATGAGACGTTGACTTCGAACGCAGCAGTTCTACCCAGTCAGTTCAGAGCCCACATGCCCTCAAAATCTCCGGGATTTCCAGTGTTTACCCTATGAGGATTGTAGCTGAAGCCACAAGCCGATACAATCCGACCCTGCAAAGCTGGCTGCTGTAGCTGGCCGAGCTGCGAATCACTGTCCGATGACAGACGGTATAGGAGTAGATGATGCATTCCTTTGCCTAGGCCCAGTTGCCCAACTTCACCGAGCCCCAGCTCGCAGGTCAAGAATCCCTTGGTGGTGCGATACGCCTGGGCGCCCAGTCCCAGGTGCAACCTGTACAACTCAGCCGATCTGCCCGCCAGCCCATTTCGAACCGACGAATGGCCGGTAGAAATGATCGCCGGCCAGCGATAGTAGAAGAACGCCGGCACTGCCCTCGCGCTTGCTGAAACGCGAGGGCAGCGCGCCGGATTCCTTTTCTTGTTGGCTTAGCCCTCAAATTTCCAGCCGGGGCGAACCTCGCGGCCCAGCAAGGCGTTGGCCTCGGCGCTGTTGGTCACGCGGCCTGAGGTGCCGTCGTAGTCCAATTTCTTGCCGACGCGGTAGGCCACCAGGCCCAGATGCATCAGTTCGATTGCATTGCCGCCGTACTCGAAGTCACAGTGCGTCTTGCGGTCATTGGCTCCCTTGCAGGCATTGACCCATTCTTCCTGGAAGTGGCCCAGCGGTGGAATCACCTCATCCTTCGCCCGCTTGTTGTAGTACGTCAGGTCCGCATCGTTGCCGAAGGGCAGCAGAATCCGCGAATCGTAGTCACATACAACGTAACCCTTGGTGCCCTTGAACATCGCACCGTGTCCGATCTTGTTCAGATCGACGTAACCCTTCGGCGATCTCGGCATCATGCCGCCCTGATACCAGTGGACGCGAACAGGCCCGCGCCAGTCGTTGGCCGGGATATCGAAGGATGTGTGCAGTTCAACGGGTGTGACTTCAGGATTGAACTTCTCGCCTTCGCCTTCGGCCGTTGTGGGCAGACCAGCGTCAATTGCGTTCCACACGAGGTCGATCGTGTGGCTGCCCATGTCGCCGACCTGGCCGGTGCCGTAGTCCCAGTACATGTTCCAGCTCAGACAATTCATGCCGGGGCCGCCCGCGAAGTATTCCGGGTTATACGGATGAAAGGGAGCCGGTCCGAGCCACAGATCATAGTGCAGCGTATTGGGCGGCGTGCCCTTGGCCGGCGGATACCCTTTTCTGCGAATCTGGCGGTTGCCCCATGCGTAGCAGTCGGTCAACTCGCCGATTGCTCCGTCCTTGACCAGCTCGCGCACGCGCTCGAAGTTTGGCTTGGCGTGACGCTGCGTGCCCACCTGCGTGGCGAGCTTGTTCCTTTTCTGGAGGTACTTTGCCCGGACGACGCGTGTCTCCTCAATCGTGTGTGCCAGCGGCTTTTCCATATAGCAGTGCAGGTCGCGGTTGAGAGTCCAGTTGGCGATGAAGCCATGCGTCTGGTCCGTGGTGCAGCAGACCACGGCGTCCAGATCCTTCTGGTCGAGGCACTTGCGCCAGTCGACGTACTTTTTGGCCTTCGGGTATCTTTTGGCACCGAAGGCGAGATGGTTCTCGTCAACATCGCACAAAGCAACCACGTTTTCCCTATCGAGCGTGCCGAAATGCGCCTCGCCACGGCCCCAGGTGCCGATCAGGGCGATATTGAGCTTGTTGCCCGCCGCGTTGGCGCCCGAGAGTGTGCCGCTCGGCAAAACAATCAGCCCGGCCCCCGTCGTTATGGTTGATTTCAGGAACTGGCGTCGTTTCATGATCTTGGCCTCCATCATTCTATTTCGATTGTCATGGTTTCTGGCTGCTTGCTCTGAACTTGCGAAAACACTGATTCTATGTATCGGCGCAGGCGGATGCAAGCGAAAAAGCCAGTCCTCAGACATTAAAACCTCTGAGCACTCGCATCTGCCTCCATTCGACGCTGCCCAGGACAAGCTTGTTTCGCATTTCTCATCAACCGCGGATTACGCAGATTCAAACTGATAAACACTGTTCTTGTCCACCCCGGAGTTACGAAGAAGAACAATGATCAATTACAGGGGCACTGAGGCACGAAGCTGTACTTCGACATTGGATGTTTGGTGTTCGATATTCAATTAACAGTGCCAATTGGTGAGTGACAGTGGCTGGTAGGTCGTAACGCGGATGCCTCAGAAGAAACTGTGGCAATAGGGATTGTGGCATTTGACTTTGAGGTCTTCACGGGAGTTCTCCCATACCCCTGCCTCACGGAGAACTGGCAGTGGACACTTCACAGGCTACCAACCTCTTTCTATGGAAAACCAATCTACAAGAACCAGAGTCTTCCTGATCTACTCGCCGTTTTCTTCAGGTCACTCCATGCTGTTTGGCTCGGAAGGTGATGAGGAGGGTTCTGTTGGTTCGATCTCTATTATTTCAGGTTGCTCCAGTGCACCGCTACGGGATACCTCGTCTTCCAATTGCTCAAACGCTGCCTTCAGATCGTCACTCATGATCTTGGCATTGTCTTTCACCCGCTCAATCTGATCCTGCAGGCTACTCTGTTTCTGTTTGATAGCACCTACTGAATCATCCAGCGCCAGGACATCCTTTTGAATCTTTTCCTGAAAAGTCACCTGTTTTTGACCAGTGACATCAATCATGCCAACTAGCTCTTGGATGTTGTCTTGAAGCATTTCCTGCAATATCAATAGATTCTCTCCGGCAGTGCTCATTCTGGCAGATAGTCCCTGAATGTTCTCCCGCATACTCTCATTCGCGCTTTGCCATTCCTGCCGGGCCTGCTCGATCAAGGCCACATTACTAGTCAACTGCTGACTATTGTTTTGCATCATTTCATAGAGTTTTGCCTGCTCATCTGTGACAGCAGCAATGTTGGAGGCCAGTTTCCGGGTGTCACTCTGAACAACTCCAATTCCAGCTTGCAGATCTTGCCAGTTCTGCTCAATCAAGGCCGAATTACTAGTTGACTTCTGATCGTTTCTTTGCACCGTCTCGTTCAGCTTTGCCTGCTCACCTATGACGGCGGTTATCTCAGCAGTTAGTTTCCGCGTGCCGCCCTGCACAGCTTCGATTCCGGCCTGCAGATCCCGCTGGCTCTGCTCAATTACAGCCATCTTGTCAGTCATTTGCTGACTGCCATTCCGCATCGTCTCGCTCAGCTTTATCTGCTCTTCACCGACGGCAGTTGCGTTAGCAGCTACCTGCTGAATGTTCTGACGCATACTTTCATTCGCGTCTTGCCATTGCTGCCGGGCCTGCTCGATCAAGGCCACATTGCCGGTCAACCGCTGACTATTGCTTTGCATCATTTCATAGAGCTTTGCCTGCTCATCTATGACAGCAGCAATGTTAGCGGCCAGTTTCCGGGTGTCACTCTGAACAGTTCCAATTCCAGCTTGAAGATCTTGGCGGTTCTGCTCAATCAAGGCCGAGTTACTGGTTGACCTCTTACCGTTGCTTTGCACCGTCTCGTTCAGCTTTGCTTGCTCACCTATGACAGCCGTTATCTCAGCGGTTAGTCTCCGCGTGCCGCTCTGAACAGCTTCAATTCCAGCCTGTAAATCCTGCTGGCTCTGTTCAATTACAACCATCTTGTCGGCCATTTGCTTTTCGATACGTGTCGCAATGACAGCCATTTGTTGGGTATTGGCCTCTACCACTGTCTGCAACGTAGACTGGTTCTCGTCGATTCTGGCTAGCGCCAAACCGATCGCGACTATCACCGAAGCCAGAATGGCTCCTACGAGAAGTCTTTTCACTTTGAATCTTTTTGTTTCTCCCATTTCCTGTTCCTTTCTTTCTAAACGTGCCCGGTATTAGTGAGTACGGACCTGTCAATCCCTAACCTTATCGACAGAATCTGCCAGAATACTTTAGCTTTTATAGGACGATGCTATGTGGCTCACTATTGGAGCAAGCGGCTCTGCGATTCACAGTCAGATAATCATGGAGCTGGATATGAGCATCGAGAGCGTACCGTTGGCCTATGAAGAGCTCAGAGTCAGATGCTGGAAGCTCTGTTTCACTGATAACGCCCTCCTTGCGCGGCTGGTCCGCATGGGCAAACAGGTCTGCCTCGTCAAGCACTATCAGTTCGCCGAAGCTGGCTTTGGAGGCTGGGCTGATTAGAGAAATGAAATCCGCCTTCGGCGGACGAAGAGGCTCCGAAATGTCGAAACAGAAATAAGGGGGGGCGGCCCTGAGTTTTAAGAATGAGTTAAAAGAAGGATGTGCCCCCATGCATTACAGTGCTCCGGGCAAGAAGGCTCCCTGGTCGTTTCGAGTAGTGTCCCCGTAGCTCATTGGTCCCATTTCTCGTACTGGTCCCATCCATTCGGACTATCTACTTTCCGCCTTTGTCGAGCACAGTGTTGCAATAGCAGACACCATACAGTATTATTGAGCTATGGTTGCTTTCACTGAGATTGAAAAAGTCGCGCGGAGGATTGGAGAAGAGACTGGTGCCGACGCGGTTGTTCTCTTCGGCTCGCACGCTCGAGGCCAGGCGGGAACCGACAGCGACGTTGACCTGCTGGTGATCGCCGAAAGCGATCTGCCCAGGCACAAACGAAGCCGGCACCTCCACCTTATGTTCAGGCCGTATCCTTTTGCGATGGACATCCTGGTCTACACTCCCAAGGAAGTCGAGGCCGAGCGCCAATTCGAGCTTTCATTCATCTCCAGAGTATTGCGGGAGGGAAAAAGGCTGTATGGATAAGCAGTCTGAACATGCCAGACGATGGATAGAGAAAGCGAGAAGCGATTTGTTGAACGCCGACAACAATCTTGCCTCATCGGAGGTACCCTATGATACGGTATGTTTCCACTGTCAGCAGGCCGCCGAGAAACTTCTGAAAGGCCTTCTTGTCGCTCACGGTTGCGAATACCCGATAACGCACAACCTATTTGTGATCTTGGAGAAGGTTCTCGAATTTGACGCCGCGGCCGAATCTTTGCGTCAGTCGCTTGCGCTGCTCAATCCGTACTCGGTCGAGGTGCGTTATCCCGGCGATGCGTGGATGCCGTCGCCCGATGATGCTGCCGAAGCCAGACAGGCCGCACAGGAAGTCTATAATTTCGTGAGATCGAAGCTGGCAAACCTCTTCTAGCGGAGAACAACCCACCAAGATACGCTGTCAGCGTCAAATAACACGTGCGGGCCAACCTTGCGCTGAGCCCACTGGCAGGGGCTACCGACGCAGATTCGGTAGGATGACGCAGCTTCGCTGCCCATGCTGTTCTCCGAGCGAAGTCGGATGGACGGCGAATAGCGAGGCGTCTCTTGGATTCGATGCCTCACGACAGTGGCGTGAATGGACATGGATGCACCTTCGGCGAGGCTTGCTTGATATCATCACCCCCCAACCGAAAGCCTGCCCTGAGCGCAGTCGAATGGGCCAGATGTTTGCCGACGTCAGGCACAATCAGTTCGCCGAATCTGGCTTCGGAGGCTGGGCTGATCAAAGGAATGAAATCCGCCTTCGGCGGACGAAGCGGCTCCGAAATGTCGATGCAGAAATAAGGATGGCGCCCCTGGCTTTTGAGAATAAGTTGAAAGAAAGACGTGTCCCCGTGACTCCCAACAGTACGGTATTGAAGTGAACTCAAGCCTTGTCAAACCTTAATAGTTATTTTGAGGTCCCTCTTTGTTCCCCGACTCTAAAACCTTTCTGCTAAAGTCTTATTCTATATATATGCTCTGCCAATGGTGCAAAATCGTCAGAAAATTTGCCATCTTCTGCATGAATTGTACGCTTCTCATCCACAACTTCGACTTTCGTCCCTGCTTTTAATCCTGCGATGCTAAAGACCGCCTTTCCTCCCCGCGGGTAAATCGGATCAAATTGTTTTGCATTTTTAGCTCCTTCTCCCAAGTCCATGTTAACCGAAAAGATGTAAAGGTCCCCGTGATAACGGGCCGCCTTAAAATGGCAATTCAATCCATTAGCCAGTTTCATGGAAATATTCTCTTGGGCGGGCGCCGCCAAAATGGCAGGCGCCAAGCGTGAGATTTGAGTATTTAATCTTTTGAGCTCCGCTTGCATTTCCTCTGTCGGCGCAAATTCTTTGAATTGCGGCCGCCAAGCATGGGTAAAATAACCGATGGCCGTCGCCCCGTGTGTAATGGCCTGCCATACCTCATTTCGGGTATGTATAGGCAATACATCCGGCTGTTTTTCATACGTCATCCATCGACTGCCCTTGCCGGTTTCGATCCAGGCGTAAACGGGTTTCGGCCCGGCCAGGTCGCAAAGCTGAGAGACGCCTTTCCCAACCCAGTCGAGGTGCGCCGCATGACCCGAACCGTAAATGGGGTAAATGTCAAAGCCAACAACGTCGGCGTGACTTACATATTGAGGGTATAATGTTTTTCTGACGTCTTCGGGATACGTGCTTTGCTCGACGGTAAAATGACCCGTTAACGTCATGAAAAGGAGTCTGTCGGGACTCGTTTTTCGAATCGAATCGCTTTTACGGGCGACGTATTCCGGCGACTTTTTCGGCTTGGCATCCGTACCCCTTCCACTTGGCATGTCGGGTTCATCATCGAATATCCATCCCAGGATATAGCCATTTTCCGTCACGCCAGGCTTAAAGCTTGGGACGGCATAACATCCGGCCTCTTTTGCAGCAACAGGGTCACCGGTCCCGGCATGGGTATTGATACCCAGGTTATGGAGCAGACGATAGTTTCTAGGAGATTGAGCCCAGGACATGATCGGGAAAAAGGGTTCACCATTGATCCGTAGTTCATGGTTATTTCCCACAGAGACAGATTGGATGAATTCAACCTTTTCAGGGAGATTGGGTAATGGCTCTTCACTAGCTTGTGTTTGTCGTGCCTGCTCCGGCTCTTCATTTTTTGATCGCGATTGTGACTGCGGCGCCACGACGACCTCAAAGTCCGAACCTTTGACCCGCCGCAGCTCTGCGTGCAGGTTCGGGATCCTCGGGTCGGGGGTGACAGAGATGGCCCATTCGATCCCGTTGTCGGCGACGAACATGCCGTATCGCTTCAAGCCTTTAAGGATCGCCTGCACCTCAGGCGAAAAAACGGAGACGTCGTAGTCCTGGCGGAGTCGGAGCCTCTCGCCCATCCGCGGGTAGTCTTCGTTTTCGTGACGACTGGCGAAGTGCGTGGCCGGAGCCACGTAGGCCCTGCGGGTCTTGCGAATCGTGACCCGCATCGCATGTTCGACGATTCCTCGTCTCAGCTCGTCATAGCGGACCACCGCCGGGAAGATCGGCAGCCCGGCGGCATCGGCGGAAGTCCAGCCGTCGGGCCGGAGCTTATTGGTCTTGAGATCGAATACCGATGCCTGGGCGGCCTGCCAGCCGTTATCCGTCTTGCGGGCCGCGTAGAACTCGTAGAGCATTCGATTCACGGGATCGACGACGATGCCGTGCCGGTCCCCGCCGCGACGAAGCTTGTCGTACTGAACGTCCCGGAGCGTCAGACTGGGCCCGTCGTAGTCTCGCTGATAAGTGACGGGCCAGCCCTCGATGGGCATGTTATCCGGTACGGGAAACGGCCCCCTGTCTGATTCGCCGGGATAACTTGTAATTCTTACCTCCACTGACTTCTGTTCCGGCGGCACCAGGACAAAACCCATGTCCGGGTTGTAGCGCAGTGGTTTGTCGGCGCCAATGGATGCGATCATGTTCTTCGAGTTTCCGTGCACCGGCCAGTCCGAGACCACCTGGTTCCAGGGATTGTCCGGCGGAAACACCTCCAGCGCCGAGAGGATCGCATCGGCCTCAGGGGTATCGAACATCACGGGTTTGTCGATGCGGGGCATCTTCGCGGCCCGGATCCGCTCCAACCGGGCCGGGTCGTTTTTGGCTGGGCCCGAGGAGGCTTCATCCGTCACGAAAACGCCGAACAGGACGAAACCTGCGACGATGACAAACACTCTATACGTATTCACTCAAAAAACCTCCAATCTCGCCGACCTATTGACAGGCCGAATCCATCGGTCGATCACCCATTCGTTCATTCTATACTAGCCATCCACCGGATATCTCACGTGCATGGGCCAAACCTTCCGGCCGCAGCGCATGATCTTACCGCACACGTTAAGAATTGCACACGATAATCTCGTAAAACGTAGGGTGGGCCTCGGCCCATCGCTCAACTAAGGGCGCGCAAAACAATAAGTTGCCGAAATATCCGTCCAGGTTTAGGTTGGATTTGCTCGTGATGATTTACTAGTAGGGACAGTCCCGAGTTCTTCCTAAATGAACTCCCGACTTGCCAAGGCTTAATTGTTATTTTGGTGTCCCCGTTGTTCCATGTTCCATCGTTAACAATATTATCCTTGACAAAATTAATCTAAACGGGCATACTAAAATCACGATGTGAGAGCAAGAATGTTGAGCTTCTATTATTGATGGTCTTTTCTGAATAAAGATGACACGTCTTTAGCTTTTTTGGGAGGAAGTTACAGTGGCTTTTAACCAGCGTAATTCACTTATACTAATTTCGACATTTGTGTTCGGTTTGACTGTCAACGTGGCTGATGCGAAGCTCGTGGCCTGTGTGGGAGACAGCATTACTTATGGAGCAGGTATTTCTAATCGCACATACAATTCCTATCCGGCCCAGTTAGGCAGGATGCTGCAAAAGTTTGACAGTCAGTGGGGAACACGCAACTTCGGTGTTAGTGGGGCGACCCTTCTGAGAAATGGCGACTTACCTTATATACGGCAAAGCGCCTACAGTCAGGCGTTGGCGGCCGAACCGGATGCCGTTATCATCAAGCTGGGCACTAACGATTCCAAGCCCCAAAACTGGGCGCTCAAGGACGATTTCATCTCTGACTACCTTTTTCTGATCGACTCCTTTGCCGAGCTGCCCAGCAAGCCAAAGATATGGATATGCTATCCGGTGCCGGCTTTTATCGATAATTTCAGTATCAGGGAATCCGTAATTAAAAACGAGATTATCCCCTTGATTGATCAGATAGCCCAGCTAAGGGATGTTGTGGTAATCGATTTATATA
>Ga0209536_100009475_pt1 | contig 14473 bp, 18 predicted proteins | sample DeeMarSeWOR28_12_FD_187461 | JGI IMG/M metagenome (GOLD analysis project Ga0209536, IMG submission 187461) | Marine sediment microbial communities from White Oak River estuary, North Carolina - WOR-2-8_12 (SPAdes) (version 2) | ecosystem: Environmental > Aquatic > Marine > Intertidal zone >...
ACAGAAGATGTTGATCTGAACCAGTTAGTTACATTGACAAAGAAGTATTCTGGAGCAGACATTGAGGCACTTTGTAGAGAAGCGGGACTAAATGCTTTAAGAAGTGACATAAACGCTAAAGAGGTAAAAGTCAGTGATTTCAAGGTTGCAATTGAAAAAATTGGTCCATCTATAATGCCGAATATGGAAAACTGGTATAAGGGATTCATGAAACATGTTCGACAATTAAAAAAGCCAACGACCCCACATATAGCATAGTATATTATTTTTGAGGAATAATAAATGACAATGAAAACTTGGAAATCGCATCCACTCTATACGCAAATACAGGAGTTTCTGGAGAGAAAAGGCCCAATGACTGATGTTGAATTGTATGATTTAGTTAAAGGAACTCATGAAGGTGTAGGATTCGGCGAACTAAACAAGACTCTAATGCGGATGGAAATTGAAGGAAGAATTTATGTATCAACCCGCAGCAAAGGAAAAAGAAGAGTTGAATTAGTCGGGTAAAAAGTAAAACTACCTTTATGTCTCTTCGTGAGTTAATGTTCAACCATTAACTGGTGGGACAAAAAATTGGGCGTAAATTTAAGGGAATTAATAGTAAAATCAACTGCCGATTTCAAGACTCTCAGTGGAAAAACCATAGCTATTGATGCATATAATGCACTTTACCAGTTTTTAGCAATTATTCGACAACCAGATGGAACACCATTAAAGGATAACTCAGGCAGGATAACCAGCCATCTTAGTGGATTGTTTTATCGAACAACAAAACTAGTTGAGATGGGAATAAAAGTTGCTTACGTTTTTGATGGAATTCCGCCTACTCTCAAAGAGGTGGAAATTAAACGCCGAGCTAAAGTCAAAGCAGAAGCACTTGTAAAGTATGAAAAAGCCATAAAGGAAGGAAAGATAGACAAGGCTCGCAGTTATGCCCAAATGACTTCCAAACTTAAAGATTACATGCCAGATGACTCAAAGCGACTTCTAACGGAATTGGGTGTACCCTGGATTCAAGCACCGTCTGAAGGAGAAGCCCAAGCGGCTTACCTAACAATGAAAGGTGATGCTGAGTATTGTGGCAGCCAAGACTACGATAGTTTACTTTTTGGTGCAAAAGCACTAGTAAGAAACGTGACTATAAGTGGTAGAAGGAAACTACCAAGAAAAAATGTTTACGTTGAAGTTGTGCCAGAAATTATGAAACTAGAAAAAGTTCTAACAGAACTGGATGTTACTCGTGAACAATTCATAGATATTGCCATGCTCATAGGAACAGACTTTAATCCTGATGGAGTAAAAGGTATAGGACCAAAAACTGCGTTGAAATTAATAAAGAAGAAGGGCAGTATTGAAGAATTATTACCAGAGCTAAAAGATGCAACATTTCCAGTTGAGCCCAGGAAAATCAGGGAAATCTTTCTTTGTCCAAAAGTTACTGACAACTACAAACTGGAATGGAAACAACCCAACATCAATGGCGTGATAGATTTTCTCTGTAACGAAAGAGACTTTTCCGAAGAAAGGGTAAGCAGAGCCTTAAAGAAAATGACAGATGGAATAAAAGAGGCAAAAAGCAAGACAACACTCGAGTCATGGTTCGGATAAAACAGGTTATTCTTGAAAGCCATGCTTGCCTATCAAAGGCACAAATGCCACTCCACCCAAATTTTCTTCAAGCATTCTTCCATCCTTTTTCCTAACTTTAACTAATGTTTGATAAAATTGGGCTCCTCCCACAGGAACAAGAAGTATTCCTCCCTCTTTTAGTTGCAGAAGCAATGGTTTTGGAACCTCTGGACCCGCTGCCGCAACTAAGATTCGATCATATGGTGCCTCTTTGGTGTAACCTAAAGTTCCATCATAATGAATTACGGTAACCCGATTGCCATATCCTGCAGCTTCTATGTTATTTTTGGCAAACTCAGCCAACTCAGGGATTCTTTCTATGGTATAAACATGCCCCCACTTGTTGTTGGACATATCTGAAGGTGCCACTATCTCGGCTATTGTGGTTGCATGCCATCCTGAGCCTCCTCCAACCTCTAACACTTTATGTCCAACTTGAAGCTCAAGGGCTTCATCCATTATTGATACCATGTTTCGCCCAGCTGACCGCAAGAGTGTCAACTGAGAGGCGCAGATGCTGTTTGCCCTGAACCTATTTGAAGTGGACAATCATTTGCTGCATATGCTTTTACATTTTCAGGAAGAAAATTTTCTCGAGGAACTTTACGTAAAGCATTTATGACTTGTGTTGAGCGAAGAAAGTTACTTCCGATTAATTTTTGAATTAGTTCTTCCCACTTTTGATTCATTATTCACCCCACACTTAGTATAATAAAGTGTGGCATAAGAGTTGAGGTTTATCTGTTGAAGATTTTGTTTTTAGATAGTTTTATACCTGTATTATCTTTTTGGATATGAGTTGCTCTTACCTTAAGAGGTATGAAAATGAACATAAAATGTTTCAAAGTTGGATGGTTATCAACTAACTGTTATATCGTAGGATGTGAAGAAACCAAAAAAGCAGCGATAATTGACCCTGGATTAGAAAGCGAAAAAGAGAGAAAAATAATATTAGATTACATAAACAAAAACAGTTTTCATATAAAATATATCATCAACACACACGGTCATCCAGACCATATTTCCGGAAACATGATCATGAAAAAAGCAACAGGAGCATCCATCCTAATCCATGAAAACCATAAAGGACAAGCAAACGCAGACCAAAAGCTTCACGACGGAGATATAATACAAGTAGGAAATTTTGAACTAAAAGTTCTTCACACTCCAGGTCACACAAAAAGCGGAATTTCTCTTGTCGGGACCAATTGCATATTCACAGGAGACACACTCTTTGCAAGATCTATAGGACGAACAGACTTTCCAGGAGGATCATTTCAGGAAATTATGAAGTCAATAAAAACAAAAATTATGCCTTTGCCGGACAATTTCAAGGTTTATCCTGGTCATGAGTCCTTTTCCACTATAGGTGAAGAAAAGAAATACAATCCATTTCTACAAGAATAACCAGGATCAGAGGAAAAGGCATGGAGTTAAAGCTCAACAGATCAAAGGTACCATTCAACCTAACCCACACACTAGATTGTGGTCAACTTTTTCGCTGGGAAAAACTAGGTGACTGGTGGTATGGAGTTGTATCAGACAGGATAGTAAAAATAAAGCAGAACAACGAAGAATTAGTATTTCAGTTTTTTCCAGATACCAAAAACCACGGTTTTATTGAAAATTACCTTCGATTAGATGACAACTTGATTCATATTTTTTCTCAAATAAACAAAGATGAATATATCAAACGTGCAATTGACCTTTTCTGTGGTCTAAGGATAAGTAGGCAAGATCCTTGGGAATGTCTAATTAGCTATATCTGTGCCACTTTCAAGGGGATCCCGGCAATTAAAAAGATGATTTACAATCTATCGAGATGCTTTGGAGAAAAGTTAACCTTTGATGGGCATGACTTCTACACTTTTCCAAAACCAAATCAATTAGCTCAAGCCAGTTTAAAAAATCTGAAGAATTGTGGTTTAGGTTTCAGGGCTGAAAGAGTCTTGGAAACCGCGAAAATAGTAGACAACGGAGAATTGGATTTAGAATTACTGAAAAAGTTGGAATATCATGACGTTAAGCGTGAGCTATTACTTTTACCCGGGGTGGGACAGAAAGTTGCTGATTGTATCCTCCTTTTTTCCTTAGAAAAACTTGAAGCATTTCCTATCGATGTTTGGATCAAACGAGCAACAACTAATATGTATTCGAAACATTTTGAATCTTCATTCATTGAACGGATTGCCAATAAGGGTTCAATATCACCAAAAGAGTATGAAACGATTGGCTCTTTTGCAAGAGATTATTTTGGAATTTATGCGGGTTATGCACAGGAATACTTATTCCATTTTCTTAGAACTCAGTAACAACTCGTTTTGTTTCGAATTGTTTAGCCTTTAACTACACCTATTGGTACCATGCGTACTACTCGGGTAGCAATTCCCACCTTATCACTTACTTCCACTACATTATCCACATTCTTGTATGCCAAATCAGCTTCTTCAGCCAAAACAACAGAGCTTGCGGATCTGACAACTATTCCTCGACGTTCTAGTTCTTGTTTTACATCACCACCCCAGAACCTTCGTTTCGCTGCTGATCGGCTTAACATACGGCCGGCTCCATGAGCCGTTGATCCAAAAGTAAGTTCCATAGCCTTTTGTGTTCCCACCAACAACCATGAACTTGTTCCCATACTGCCTGGAATAATGACAGGTTGACCAACTGTTCTATAGTCTGCTGGAATATCTTTATGTTCAGGAGGAAAACAGCGTGTTGCACCTTTTCTATGAGTCCAAACTTTGGTTCGTTTTCCTTCGATTATATGTTCTTCAATTTTTGCTATGTTATGGGCAACATCGTAAACTAAATCTAAACCAAATTCTTCAGAAGGCTTTTTGAGAATTTCTTCAAAGCTCTGACGAACCCAATGTGTAATGACTTGACGATTTACGAAGGCGTAATTTACCGCGCATGCCATAGCCTGATAGTAATCTTGTGCTTCGTCGCTTGTGGCAGGAGCGCAGGCTAGTTCTCGGTCAGGTACAGAGATATTATATTTTTGTACAGCTCGTTCCATAACGCGAAGGTAGTCTGAACAAGTTTGATGCCCGAATCCTCGAGAACCACAATGAATCAGGACCGTGACTTGTCCCTCATGAGTGATGCCAAAAGTTTTGGCAACTTTTTTATTATAGATTTTGTCAACTTTTCCTATTTCGAGAAAGTGGTTTCCTGAACCAAGAGTACCACTTTGAGGGAGACCTCTTTGTTTAGCTCGAGATGAAACTTTGTCGGGATTTGCTCCAGCCATTCGTCCACCTTCCTCACAGTGCTTAATATCTTCAGGTCGCCCCAGTCCTTTTTCTACAGCCCAAGACACACCGTCAGTAACTAACTTTTCAAGTTCATGCAAGTTAACTCGGAAGTCTTTTCGGCTACTTCCGAGTCCACTGGGAACATTGTTGAATATGGTGTTTGTGAGAGCGCTAAGGTAGGGTCTAATGTCACCTTCAGAAAGATTTGTTGTTAAAAGACGGACGCCACAATTAATATCATAACCTACACCTCCAGGGCTTAATACTCCTTGCTCATAGTCAGTGGCCGCGACGCCTCCGATTGGAAATCCATAGCCTTCATGACCGTCAGGTAAGGTTATTGCATAATTGTAAATTCCTGGTAGATGAGCTACGTTAGCGCATTGATCTAATGTTCTATCTGTTTGTATTTTTTCTATGAGTTGTTGGTCAGCAAAGATCATCCCTGGAACGCGCATACCGGACTTGTAGCTTTTTGGTATTTGCCAGCGATAATCGTCAATCTTTTCGATGGGTACTGATGGTGCTCGTTTTTGGAATTTTCTTTGCCTACTCACAGAATCACCTAAAGATAGATTTACAGTGAGGAACTTATAAACTCTGATGTCATGGTTGAATGGAAAGTAAAAGTTGAACTATTAACGGATTTTAGGTATAAAATTTAAAATTCTGAAATCATTTATTGAAAAAATTGATTCGTGAATTCTTTTGAATGTAAACATAATTTCTACCAAATTTTTTTTGTTATTCTATTCCAGCATATTTTTGGAACCAAAGAGTTTCATTATAATCCAAACAAAAGTGCATATCAAAGGAGTTTTCTTAAATAATCAAAAACTTAATTTCTAATAAATACAAGTAATTCTTATTAATAATTCTGAACTTATTTACAGACATACTGCTTTGTATTGGATATGAAGCACCTAAAAATATCTTGGACTATCGGATGCTGGATATCTCTGTTTCTTGTTTCAGTATATCACAGTATCATTTGCAACAATGCGACACTTTTTCCAGTTTGGTATTCAACAGTCATAGTTTGGTTCTCTGGAGTTGTCGCACTTTCGTCTTTAGTGACAAGAAATGAATTTGAAGGCTAACACTGAACCAAGATTGTTATAGTTTAGCTTCAATCAAAACAATTTCTTCAAATGGAACCTTAACATTAGATATAATCCTAGCCAATAAGTTATTTTCACTAAACATTTCAAGAGTTTTATCTATATCAGAGAGAGAAGATTGAATAAGTAGAATCTTGCCATTTTCTGCTAATACATTTTGCGCATTAATTATAAAACGGTCAATAACTTTTCGTCCATTTGGTCCTCCTGCCCACGCTTTTCCTATCCAGCTTTTTTCTTCATCTTTTTCTGAGGGCAGATATGGCGAGTTAAAAAGTATTACACTGAACTTTTCACCATGTCTAGTTGGTTGAAACAGATCTCCAACCCTAAATTCTATTTTTTCTTTTTTACAATTTATTTCTGCATTTTTAGTTGCACATTCTATAGCGTAAGGATTTATGTCAATTGCAATGACTTTTTTTGTTTTTTGAGCTGCTAAAATGGCTAAAATTCCACAGCCAGTACCCATATCTAAGACAATGTCGTCTTTGGTTACTTTCATATTTTCAGCTAACAAGAAAGTGTCTTCAGCTGGTTCGTAAACGTTTTCATCAACAAAAAAAACGTAATCTTCGAAGTAGACTTTTTTTGGGTAAAACATTCGATATTCCAATGTATGTTAATTACAGTTTAATTTTTTTCCCAGTAAAGTCCAGATATAGTTTTCCAAACTCGTCTTTTACGCTTCTTAATTGCTCAGAAGTTAGAACTGGCCCATCTTTACAGACTCTTAATTTGCCTATTGCACAGCTACCGCATAAACCGATAGAACAACGCATTATTCGTTCAAGACTGGCTTGTAGAGGAATCCCATATTTTTCAGTTAAAAGAAACAGGTTATACATCATCTGCTCGGGACCACAGGTGTAAATCATGTCAAATTTTTCTTTCTTTAATTTCTGTTCTACTTGATTTGTAACTAAGCATTCAATACCATAAGATCCATCATCTGTTGTGAAAGATAATTCAGAGTTCACATCTGAAAGAAGTTCATCTAAACGATCTAGAAATAAAAGATTTTCACGACTTTTAACTCCACTCATTACGGTAACTTTTGCTGCAACTTTAACAAGGTCTTCAATAAGTGGCATCAAAGGACCTATCCCTGTTCCGCCTCCAACCACCATCACGTTTTTTCCTTTTTTGACAAAACCTTTTCCGAAGGGGCCTCTTATTCCTATTAATTCACCCTTTTTTTTCAGGTTAAGAGTCCTGCTGGCTTCACCTACACCGTTGACGGTAATCAAACTTGGTCCACTCTTATTTATTCCAGATAAGCTTATAGGAATCTCATCAACTCCCGGTATCCAAACCATAACAAACTGACCTGGATTAGCGTTTTTGCAAAGATTATCCATAAAAGTAAACGTTTTAACAGTTGGATTTTCTGTTTTGACTTCAATAATATCCACAACTCTCATTCGATTAAAAGAATTAAGATTAAAAGGCGAAGAGGAGTTTTTATTTAAATATTGATCCATTTTCACGTATAACTTCCTTTCTTGACCATTTATGATTTTTCAGTCTAGGTTAATTAATGATTTTCTAAACTTCAGCTATTAATTCTTTAATAAAAAGTTGTGGTTACTGATTTTCCCTATTCGTGTTTCAATTTAGACAATGTTATGATTTTTTTAGTTCTACATCAACATTACTAAACATAATAGATGACTTACTGAAGAAATTATCTCGGCTGTAATTAAATTACCAGCTTTCATTGCACATGTAAAGTGTATTTCAAAGTCAGAAAGTTCATATCAATTGATTGTACTACTAGAAGCAGTAAAATAAATTATATCCTTATTAGAAGTTGGGTATTTGATAAAAAATAAATTTTCAACTTTTGTTTCAATAAATATTTCCAAATTATGTTTAATTAAACCTAACTATTACAGCATTAATAAATTTCAAATGTAATTAATTGATTTGTAATTTGAAATTATTATTGGGGTTTTTATTAATGAAATGGGAGTATACTGTGCTTGCTTTGAAAACTAAAATTTCAATTAGTCGACATGAAAGAGAAAAAAATCCAACTATGCAAAAAATACAGAAAGAATTGAACAATCTAGGCGAAAACGGATGGGAAATGGTGGGTGTTCAAAACATTCGTCTAGAGACAGGTACACTTTATACTGTAGCATACCTTAAACGAGAAAAAACTAATCCCAAAAAATAGATCCAAATAGTTTCTAGACGTAGTAACGACGGTCCTTAGTTTTTTTTATGCTACCTAAAAAGGAACCTGCAAAATAGTCTAACCAACATTGCTCTTGATAATCTAGCTTTGCCTCCTCCAAAGTAACTGCTTTTTCTTCGGAAACAGCTCCTGCTCTCTCAAATTTTCGAACAATTCTATTTTGCATTTTAAACTGAATCCCAGACATAGACATTGCACATTTACCTCCAATTTTTGTTAGCTTTTATTAATCGAATACTCAAAATAAACGGTAAAGAACAAGGATTTTGTTCACATTTACTAGGAGGATTCTAGAATTAATATGATAGGGGTGTATATATAGCGTGTGTAGTCGATTACGATGTTTTGGAATCTTTCTCATCCTGAAATTAAGTTTGACGAATTGGTCCATGTTTTGGATTCATAAAGAGATGGATGAACTGTCCAAATCGGGGGGCACATATATTCTCAAAAATGAATAAATGTTAAAAGCTTTCAGTTAATATTCTCTTTAAGATAGTTAAGCCGTGCCTTGGTGCTAACTTTTTTTCTCCAAGTCTAGCTCTGTATTCTATAGGTATTTCGACTATGCTATATCCTTTGTTTTCAACTAGGTGATTTAGTTCAACCTCGATATCAAAACCTTTTGATTTTGGGTACCAATTTGCCAGAAGTTCCCTACGAACTACCCTTAATCCTGTAAGCGGGTCATTCAGATGGATACCGTTTAGAATGTTGTGTGAAAACGATAGGAATCTATTACCTAAATGAAAAACGTTGGGCATTGCAGAAAAGTGTAATCTGTCGTTGAATCTGTTCCCGCAGACCATTCCAATTTTACTATCCTTTTCAAGAATTTCAATCATAGATCCCAAATACTTTGCAGGGTATGTAAAATCAGCATCAATTAACGCTACATACTTCACTTTCAGTTCTTTGGTGTGATTTAATGCAGTTGATATGGCATCACCTTTTCCACACCCTTTCTGAAAGAGAATCTCAGCTCCACATTCTTTGGCAATTTCAATTGTACGATCAGTGCTTCTACCATCAACCACTAAACAAAGAGGATCAACCAACGAATTTTTAACCTCAACTAAAGTGGGACCTACCCCATTCTCTTCATTTAGAGTCGCAACTATAACAAGCGTTTTCTCGATGCCTTTACAATGAATCATGGGCAAGAACCGACCTATATTTGGATTAAGATGTTATAAAGCAATGTTCAGTCTGAAACATTATTCCAAAAAATACAATATTGCGATTAAAATAAACTCTAACTCTTAAATGTCATATTCTAGAATTTGTGTGTTAGACCTACTATCTCATTCACGTTCTTGTAATTTTTCCTCTTAAGGTAAGATTCGATTCCACTATTGACATTATCAAATATTTCAATCCCTTGGAAGGCGACTGATGTTCCAATCTGAACCGCAGAAGCTCCTGCCAACATGAACTCCACGGCATCCTCCCATTTGCTTATTCCTCCACATCCGATTATCGGAATATTAACAGAACGATATATGTCAAATACACATCTAACTGCAAGAGGTTTTATTGCAGGTCCGGACAATCCACCAAATTTGTTGGATAAAATAGGTCTACCTGTTTCGGTTTCTATTGCCATAGCTTTAAATGTATTTACTGCAGTGATAGCATCTGCACCGACTGCTTCAACTGCTTTAGCAATTTCAGTTATGTTTGTAACGTTAGGAGTTAATTTTACAATAATTGGTTTATCAATTTTTTTCTTAACCTCTTTAATTATTTTGGCAAGTAACACTGGATCACATCCGATTTCTGCTCCAGCTTTTTTTACGTGAGGGCATGATACGTTTAACTCAAGAGCGTCTGCTCCTATTTTAACAGCAGTTTTTGCTACTTTACCAAACTCATCTGGTGAGTATCCATAAATGCTTACAATGACTGGAAATTTGCTACTTTTTAGTTGCTCCAGTTCTTCTTTAAAGTGACTAATTCCGGCATTTGGTAAGCCCATAGCATTGATTAAGCCACAATTGGTCTGGACAATTGTAGGATTGGAATAACCGGTTCTTGGTTGGAGTCCCATAGATTTTGTTACAACAGCTCCGGCTCCTGCCTCAATCACACTCTTTAGTGATAATCCAGTGTAACCTAGGATTCCTGAAGCAAGCATTGTGGGGTTTGCAAGTTTCAGTCCAGCTATTTCAGTTGCAATTTCAGGTTTCATTTGTATCCTTCCGGTGTAGTAAAGGTTATCCACTGCCAAGATAAATGTTAGGAAGCATAGTCTTAGACAAATTCGTTATAGGATGGAAAATCGGTGAAAGTTACTATAGTAGAATCAATTATTGGAGTTTTTGGTTTCGGAGAAGATAACAAACTTGTCGAAAAAGTTTTTTTCTCTAAAAATCCATCAGAGACAGCTGAGAAGCTTAGGAAGATAGAACAGGGAAAAGTAATCGAAGAGATTGTAGCCTTAGTTGAAAGTCTTCGATCGAAAGGATACACAAATTTTGTTTTTGAGAACAAAGAAATGGTTAAAGAAATCCATGAAAAACTAAACATAGAAGCAATTGCAAAACCTTCTTCAAAGGCAGGCAATATACTTCGTGAAAACTTAGAAACCTTTGCTTTGGAATCAGGTTATTTTGAAAAAAAAGAGCAGGTTCGAGCGCGGATTCACAATGTGTCTATCGAACTTGCTAAAATGAAAGTTAAGAAAACAGTTGAAAAACGTGACATGCTAGTGGCTCAAGCTGTTTTATCTGTTGATGATTTGGATAAGTCTCTAAATCTTTTTATGAACAGAATGAGGGAATGGTATGGACTCCATTTTCCAGAATTAGATAGATTACTTGATAAGCATGAGACCTATGTTCGGTTAGTTGCTAACTTAGGAACTCGAGAAAATTTTACTATTGAGAACCTAGAAAATGAGGGAATTCCCAAGATTAAAGCAAACTCGATAGCAGAAGTTGCTGCCGCATCTATGGGAGCAGACATAAACCTTGAAGATTTCTCTCAGATTAAAGATATGTGTAACAAAATTCTTGACCTTTATTCCCTACGTCAATCTTTAGAAAAATATGTTGATTTGGTCATGGAGGAAGTTGCACCAAACATACGGGTAATAGGTGGATCACTTTTAGGTGCTCGTTTGTTAGCTATCTCAGGAGGCCTACTAAATTTGGCTAAGTTACCTGCAAGTACGATGCAAGTTTTGGGTGCAGAAAAAGCCCTCTTTAGGGCACTAAAAACAAAGGCACGCCCCCCGAAGCATGGAATAATATTTCAACATCCTCTGATTCATGACGCAAAACGATGGCAAAGAGGAAAAATTGCTCGTGCATTGGCTGGAAAGTTGAGCATAGCCGCTAGAGTTGATGCATTTAAAGGTGAATATATGGGAGATAAATTGAAGGCTGATCTTGAAAAGAGAATTGAAGAGATAAGAGAGAGATTTAAAACAGCTCCGCCACCACCTCCTCCCAAGAAGTTTGAAACAAGAAGACCTTCAGATAGGAATGACTCGCGGAGAAAGAAACGTGGTCGTAAACGTTAAGCCTCATGCTCTTTTTCCAGGGATATACTGGATTACCGTGGATAAAGGTAGCAGAAAGTTAGGTACTAAAAATTTGTCTGCTGGACACTCAGTTTATGGGGAGCGATTGATAAAGTTTAATGGCGAAGAGTATAGACTTTGGGATCCTTACAGAAGCAAGTTTGCAGCTTCAATACTCAACGGTTTGGATAATGTTCCAATATTACCCAAGGATAAGGTGCTGTATTTAGGGGCGGCATCCGGTACAACTGCAAGTCATGTTTCTGACATTGTCGGCGAAGATGGACAGGTATATTGTATTGAGTTTGCTTCACGTTCTTTACGTGATCTGGTTAACAATGTTTGTGTTTATCGATACAACATGTCACCGATTTTAGCAGATGCAAGAATACCCGAAACCTATTCACGGATGGTCAACCATGTAGACAGTATCTATTTTGATGTTGCTCAGCCCGAGCAGGCTCGAGTTTTGGCTGACAATTCAGACATATATTTAGACAAGGGTGGAGGAATTATGCTAGCGATTAAGTCTCAAAGTATCGATGTGACAATGGAACCTGCTGCGGTGTTCAAGAATGAGATTTCAATATTAGAAGCTAGAGGATTTAGGATCAGCAATGTTATTGGTCTTGAACCCTTTGATAAGGCTCATGTTATGGTTGTCGCCCATAAATAAACTAAAATTTTTTTGTCAATGTTTTTCAGAAAAATCCTGTTTCACATATATTAAATAGGATTCAATTATTAGTTAGGTTTAATGAATTTCTTCTATTCCACTGATAAGTTCATGAATATCCTTACCCACGTTTTGGCCTATGTATCCGCCTTCCAATACTCCGAAAACAGGTTTATTTAAAGCACCAACTCGTCTCCCAATTTCTCTATAACAATTGGGAGTTAAACTTAACGAGGCTAAGTCTCCCTCATGGGCATCAAAACCTGCAGAAATAGCAATTAAATCAACACTATCTAGTTCTATTTGGTTTAATGCAAAATCCAAAGTCTCCAGATAAAGGGAGTCACCAGTTGAATGTGATAAGGGAAAATTTAAGCAATTATCCTGTGATTTGAAGCCTGTTCCGGGATATGTGGGATATCTGTGCAATGAGATAAAAGTGACTTTCGGGTCTCCCTGAAAAATTTCTTGTGTTCCATTTCCATGATGTCCGTCAATATCAAGAATCAAGGTTGATCTCCCCAGTTTTTTAACTGCTATTGCAATATTGTTGAAATAACAGAAGCCTAAGGTTGATACGCCCATGGCTCTGCCGTTAATTCCAGCATGATGTCCGGGTGGTCTCATAAGAGAAAAACCGTTGTTTTTTGAAGCAAGTAAAGCTGCCCCTGCAGAAAGTAGAGCATAATCGTAGATGTGTTCAGGTGCTGGTGTATCTCCATCTAGATAGCTTCCGGCTTTTACATTTTTTATTAGTTTAATATATTGTTTTGAGTGAGTAGTCAACAAATCCTGTTCTAAAAGAGGTTCAGGTTCCAAGAAATCATATTTAGTTTTAAGAAATTGAAGGGCTTTTTCTATACGTTCAGGACGTTCTATATGTCCAGGCCAATTATATTCTAGACATTTATCTGAAAATATTAGTAACATTTTGTCTCTTTGCTCTTTATAGGAGCTGTAATAATCATCAAGAGTAATAGCTACATCGATAGTTTCGTAAGTTCTTCTAATCTAGAGCTAACTGCTTGGTGAATCTGGGTTCTTAGATTTTTTCCCGTCAATTTTTTCATTCGAATTATTTCGAGCCTCTTAGCAAGTTCGATATCACCCAATGAATTAATCCATAGCTCGAAGTCCTTTCGGGGAGCATGAAATTCAATAGATTTTAAATCAACTGTTTGGATTTTATCGACAAAATCTTTTAGGCTGTTTGCATGAACGCCAGTATACTGGTCTAGTGCAAAATAGAATTGGAAGGCATTATCTAGTGATACAGATTTCAGAATATTTATTGCTAGATCTTTGTTTAAAATCGGCATTCCAATCGCCTTTTTCCCCAAACTGGTTATCACGTATTGGTGCTTTTCAGGAACTGAGACATATTTTGCTTTAATAAGACCCAACAAATAGCCCATTGTGGAAGAAGAAATTAACCCAATTTTTTCTGCTATTCCTTCAAGAGTCAATGGTCTTTCTGCTGCCCATAAAACCATTAAAATCTTACCTCTGGTTTTGCTTGCACTCATGCTTTGCACATTCCACAGAATAATTGATCGTTTATGTTATTATCTCTAACGGTTTGTATTGTTTCTGAAACACAAAAAGAGATAGCAGATACTGTTATTAATTTTACAAAAACTTCAAAATTGACAATAAAAAAAGATAATCATCAACTTTATTAGATTCATTCTTCAGTGATTTAGGTAGGTTTGATTTAATGACAAAGACAATCAAAGAACAAGTGGCAGAATGCATTGAAGAAGTTAGACCTCAACTACAAGCAGACGGGGGAGATATAGAACTAATTGATGTAGAGAACGGTATAGCTAAAGTAAAACTAAAGGGAGCATGCAATGGATGCCCAATGTCATCAATGACACTTCAATGGGGAGTAGTAAGCTGCATAAAAAAAAGAGTACCAGAAATAAAGAATGTTAAAGTTGTTCAGTAAATCTAGAAATATTGAATTCTAACAAATATTATCTAATCATTGTTAGAAGAGAGTTTACTAAGAGTTTATTACATATTTTTTATTAAAATAATCATCAATTA
>Ga0209536_100009476_pt1 | contig 14473 bp, 7 predicted proteins | sample DeeMarSeWOR28_12_FD_187461 | JGI IMG/M metagenome (GOLD analysis project Ga0209536, IMG submission 187461) | Marine sediment microbial communities from White Oak River estuary, North Carolina - WOR-2-8_12 (SPAdes) (version 2) | ecosystem: Environmental > Aquatic > Marine > Intertidal zone >...
CTGGTATCCAGGGATAGATGGATGTTCTTAATGGAGCCTTTATTGTATGCGACGCTGCCCATCGCACTGAATCGGCCCCCGTTCAAGGCTCCTGCTCCCTCGACAATTTCGATCAATCCCGGAGTAAACCTCAGCAACAATTCGATATCTTCTCCATTTACAGGAAGGGTCTGTGCGACAATTTTCCCATCGCGCAACGTAAAAGATCCGGTTAGCTGCGGATTTGGAATCGTACCGGAAACAGAGATTAGAAACTCCGATGGACCGGAAGCACGAACCTCTTCGAAGAGTGAAGTGAACAGACCGGCATCACCTTTCCCGGCTACTTCTATATCGAGATCCTGAGTTCCATTTAAACGAGCGCTTCCCGAGAGGGCCAGGTCTATGCCCCTGCCTGCAATTTCAAGCCGGTCCACAATAACGAAACCGTCTCTGAGCGAAATCCGACCCGGCTCCCTCTGTTCCAGACTGAATTCGTCTATGTTCAATTGCAACGCTTCGAAGTCCGCCTGTGCCGTGACTGTGGACAGATCAAAACGGCCGGCCTGGCCCTCCACTTTCAGGTTGATATTGCCCCCTATCCCCCGGGGAGCGCCTGGAATAAAACCGGGATCCAGATCGCGTACAGTTACTTTAAATTCCGCCACTGCGGACGGAACCGACCGTAGACTCTCACTGAAAAAACTTAAAGGAGCGTGTGCGCTCGCCTCCAGGATGGCGGCACCCCACTGTGCTTGAAATCGATCGATAAATATTTCCTGATTTCTGGTGGCTGCATTCAACTCTACGTTGTGGAATTCCTCAGGCATATGGGGCAAAGCTATTTGTCCATCCTTTAATGTTATGGCTATGCTTGGCTCAGGCAGATCAAGTCCGCCACGAACAAGAGCATGGGCCTGTATGTTTCCTCTTGCCGATACGTTCTTAATGTTGGGAAAATAACCCAGCAGGCTTTCCAGACTGCCTTCCATGTCTACGATCAACTCGTCATCCGAAGATCCGGCCGATTTGAAAGGCAGAGACCCGGACAGGCTCAAGTATACCCGACCGGCAAGAATTCTGGCCGGATCGACATATATCACGCCATTTCTCATGTTTACAGAAACAGGAGAGAGGGTACTGAACACCTGACGGTTAAATATCAAGGAAGCATTTTCAATCCGCAATCCTGCATCGATCGATTTCCAGTTTGAGAGCTCACCCTCTCCTTGCAGGATTCCCGAAAAGGATCCGCCGATGATTGCATCGTCAGGACCACGGAAAGACAAAGCAGCCAGATCCGGCATATGGGCCTTCACGCTGAATGAAGAGGCATGGGGAAACTGCATTGCCGCTTCGATGACAGCGTTGGTGCCGAACCGGGAAGCATCAATCTCAGCATGGACCAGACTTTCCGCCAGCCGGGCCCGGATATTAAGATCTCCGAGATAATGCGAGTCGACCATGGAATCGGTAATATCTGCCGTAACTGTTGCAGAAGGATTCGATGTTGTGCCAGCTCCTTCCAGGTCCGCTTTTAAATACCCTTTTAACGATCTCCCCCCCGGCAGTGTCAGGTTCTGCAGCGACAGGTCGGCCTCCGCATTAAAGGAATATTCCCGGGCACCGGGCAGGTAGATCCCCGTTCCCGTCAGGAAACCGGAATTACCGCGGACGCTGTCTCTGTCAAGATATAGGTTCTTTACCTCAATCCGACCGTCCCGGAATGCAGCCTGGACATCAAGACCTCCCCATGACTCGCCATAAGCCTTCAATTCAGAACCAACCAACTCGAGTTCCGCTGAAGGCCGGTCAGTAGTACCGGTCACCGTTGCGGTAAAAGCAACCAGACCTTCAAGGGGCAGATCCTTCCAGACAGCATCCAGCACAGGAGACAATTCGATTCTCCGGCCCTGCAGTTCCAGCCGTAATTCGGGATTATCATCCCCCAATCCTATTTCTCCACTTGCCCATACGCTTTGGCCCCGCCAGCCTATTGTCGCCTCTTCGATAAGGAACTCGCGGCGCTTGTAGCCGGCTTTTGCTGCAAATGAAACGTCCTGGACATTCCCAAAACTTAAGGAATCTCCCTGGATATCACCCGTCAACATTGGATCTCCGAGAGGGCCCGAAAGAGTTGTCAGCAGCCGGACTTTTCCTGAAATCGGCGTTTCAAGCGGGTTCCGTCCAAGCACAAGATTGGCCAGGGCGACTGTCCCGGCTAAATCATCCGCTTCGACCTTAAGCTCCCCTCCGATATTTTCCTCCGGATCGAGCGACAATGAACCATTTGCAATTGCGCCAACCACTTCCAGATCCTGGAGCAAAGCCTGGTAGCGTCCCGATTGTCCGGAAAGAGCAATACGTCCATGAGCGGGGATCTTCCCTTTAGAGCTTTTTCCTTTCGCATCCAACCGGATATCGGCGCGGCCTCCGGCGGTTTTCCAGTCTGTCCCGGGCCAGGCTACATCGATACTGCCGGAGGCTGCACTGGCAATTTGCATTTCCAGCTGCAGGAGTTGAGAAATCTTTGCGAGGTCTACATTCTTAAAAGTGGAATGAATAGAGCTGTTTCCTGAGCCTGCGGCAATAGAGGCATTGCCAACCACCGATCCTAAAGAAGAGCGAATCGCCAGTGGATCCGCAGTCAACATAACGGCATTTGAATCCCATGAAATACCGGCTTCTATTTTAATATCCTTAATGTCTCCGATTCCTGCGTTATCCCCATCCACTTGAGCAGTTAAATTCGGAGCTTGCAACGGTCCTTCAATTCTCGCCTGCAGTTTGATCTGGCCGCTAAGATCCTCACGACCGGCCATGAAGCGGGCCAGTTCCTTTACTTGAAGGCTGGCTTCCAAACCAAGATCCAGAACAGGCTCTAAAAGATTCTCCGCAATGCCGGAAATTGCAAATTGAGACTTCCCCAGAGACAGCAATGATTCAGCGATTTGTATCTCGTCCTTTTTCCAGTGCAGGCGAACAGCCGGCACGTCAAACGGCAATTGCCGAGATCGAAAAATAATCTCACCCGGCTCCAAGACTTTAAACCGGACTGTGTGCTCCAGAGTCGCCGGTACGCCGCCGACGGAAAGCTGCCAATTATGAAACCTAACCGTCGCATGACGCCGGTCTTCATAGACAAGTTGCGAACCTGTAGCTGTAAAAGAGTTGATCAGTATCTCGGGAATTGAAGCCGGCTCATCCTGTTTTTCCCGTGCTTCCGCAGGAATATTTGAGCGGCCACGCTCGTCAACGAAAATGTGAATGCTGGCATTCTCCAGAACAGCTTCTTCAATACGGAACTCTCTGCGAAACAAAGCGGCGAGGGGTAGTTTTATGAACGCCCTGGATGCGGACAAGATTGGAGGCGCTTCTAAAGACTGCGTTGAGTGGAGAGAAGGATTGCTGAGAGAAAATGTTAGCCGTAACAGGTTGTAATTGAGTTCAGTAGCTTCCAGATCGATCTGCAGGTGCTGGTTTAGGTATTCCCTCCCCAATTTCAGGACATACCGGCGCACTGGAGATAAATGCAGTAATGTTACAGCCATACCTGCCAGAATACATATTATAATGGAAACAACCAGTAACTTGCGCATCTTCACGCTTTAACTCGGACCCGAATAAAATGTACTGTATCCTAACTTGTGGGGCAAGTATTTCATTCTCAAATATATACAGGTAATCACGAAAGCCGCAGATCAGACTCGGATTCTCCTTCACGTTTTCAACATCAAGGGCGAATGCCACGCCATCCCAATAGAATTTTCTTTATTTTTGTATTGCATGACGAAATTCCGCCGATTAAGGAATCAAATGGCAACACAACCGATTACTATTGTGATCCTCAGTGAAAACCTTGAGGATTTCACGAACATTCGCGCTGCACTAAACACGGACAGCCGTGCAAAGCTGATTTCTGGAGGGAATGATGCGGAGCAGGTTCACGAAGTGGTTACGCAACACAAACCCTCTGCCGCGATCATCAACCTCGGCACCGATGGTGACCAGGCGATTAAGCTGATCCAACGCTTGAATCAGGATTGCCCGGGTACGGCAATCGTTTCGGCCGCAAAGGAAACCTCAGCCGACCTAATCCTGGAAAGCCTCCGCGCAGGCGCTCAAGAGTTTCTGAGACTTCCGATAGAGACCGAAGAATTGAGGACCGTTCTCGATCGAATCGCAGACTTTTGCACAGAGCATGGTAAAAGAGTAAATAAGAACGGTCGAACCATCGCCGTCTTTTCGAGCAAGGGGGGGTGCGGCACATCCTTCATTGCGACAAACATTGCTACCGCAATAAATGCGCGAACAGTCTTGGTTGATCTCAATTTGGAATCCGGAGACCTACCGTTGTTTCTCGGTGTGAAAGCCAAATACTCTTTCGAAGATCTGGTTGTACGTCACGGGGCCATCGATGACCGTTTGATTTCCTCCTTTGTTACAACCTGCACACAAAACCTTGACCTGATTCCGGCTCCCAGAGAAATCGACCCTGTCGAGAAAATCAAGCCCGAATACGTGCTGGAAGCACTCCAGCGATTAAATGAATGCTACGAGTTTGTCATCATTGATCCGCAACATACTTTTGATCCAATCACACTCACCGCTTTGGACCACTCCAGCCAAATCGTTTTAGTGATCACGCTGGATCTTCCTTCAATTCGAAGCGCCCAAAGAACGCTGCATATGTTTGATCGAATCGGCTATCGGAGAAAAAAGATTCGACTTCTCATCAATCGCTGGAGCAAGCAGGTTGATCTCGACATCGCTCAAGTTGAAGATTTCCTCGGTGAGTCCGTCATAGGCTCGATTCCGAGTGATTATCAGACGGTTGTGAATTCCATTAATCTGGGAAAGCCGCTGGTAATGTCCGATTCAAGGTCAAAGATTGGGCGTGAGATCAAACGTGTTACCCAATGGCTCACGATGGACCATGAGCCTGTGGAAGAAGAAAAACAAAAGCGATCCTGGAGTCTCATTCCCAGACGTCCCCGGGCTGAGAAGGTGTGACGGCCCACGAAACGGATTTCAAAAAAGCCGATAGGATGAATGTACAATTTCTATTCAATGTTCTTCATTCACGTGTTGGTGATACGGGTATTAGAAGATAAGAATCGAATTTGCCTCCGGTATGGAGCGAATGCATGCCTTTGTTCACCGTATCGGTATATCCGAAAGGTACATCCACTTCCTCTCCGCCTCGATATATACCGGAAACATCCAGTTTCAACGTCTCGCCCTTCCGGAATAAAGTGCTTGTGGGCAATATGGGTATTTCACACGGGACAATATCACCGGATCTCACTTTCTGACCGGGGCCGACGACGGACTTCAAGTAAGGTTCCCATGGAGTGGACTTATCATGATCCAGCTCTCTGTGGGAAAGCCTCAACCAACCAAGCGCCATAGGCCATTTCCCAGGCACGTGGCAGTTGTCGAATAACACTTGATTACCGTTCCGATCAAGCTTCCTCACTGTAACAAAAAGATCCATGTCGTCTGACTCACCGGGGGAAACCCATAACTTCAAATTGAGATATCCGGTCAATTCAATATTTTCCTCGAAGATGAGCACAAATTCCGTCTTCTCATCAGCAGAACCATACGTAACTTTGCTTTCCCGGCTTATCTTGCCGAATTTCAACCTGCCTTCCGAAGCGTCAAGATACAGTTTCCTGTATTCTGTTCGTGGAAGCGGAAATGCATCTTCCCACCGGATGCTGTATTTATCCAGGGTCTCCCGCACTTCCAATCTTACTCGAGGCAGACGGAGTATTCTGTCATCAATACCCTTCAGGAAATGATCGAAAAAAAGCTTTCGAAATGTTCTTGCCTCAGAAGCATAGAATTCTGCCCATTTTTGCCGTCCGTGAGTGTAAAGCCACTTGTGGGTGGATGAGATCTTTCGAAACGCACGGAACGACCCTCGTGTATGAACGCCATGATCGGTCCAGGTGCCGCAAATAAGAGCCGGCACCGTAATGTCGGAGAGGAATTCATCCTCCTCTTTTTCAACAGGTGCCGGCGGCTCTTCTTCTTCCGGTCCAGGCCAAGCCGGATTCCGGGCGGACATTGATCTGGTGATTCGCCTTGTGAATTTTGTTTCCGGTATACCGCCGGGAAACATTACATCCCTGTAAAAGTCAGTCATGGCTTCCCAGGGGTTAATGGCCTTAAGATGCGGGGGATTCAAGCCGGCTACTCGCCATTGGGAAAATGCCAAAATTGAAACTCCGCTTAGACCCACATTCCCGTTGCTCCACTCCTGTGTTCCTGCCCACTCGATGGCATCGTACATATCACGAGCCCACATGCCCTGATGGATTAGAGCGTGTTCTCCTACTGCTCCATCTAAATCTGCGGTCGGCATTTGCCCCGGCGACCTGCCAAATCCTCTAGGGTCGACTATAATCACCACATATTCGTGCGGAGCCCAATAGGCCGGGTCATTGGCCTCAAACGTGATCGATCCTGTTACGGTTGGGCTTGCAGGCTCATAGGCTACCTGCCAACCGAAATGTCTTTCTGCCCAATAACTATCTTTACCAAATCCGGTAAAAGCCATAATCACGGGGTATCGTCCAGGTTTTTCAGGACGGTATATATTGGCAGCCAGTTTTAAACCATCGCGCATGGATATGGGCGTATCTTTTTCAAATATGATCCCTGTCATTTTTTGGGCCTCCCCTCGCTACAGCGCACATCCTGGGAAATAGTGTAAATGGTGCCGGGCTGGATTTGCATCAATTTCGACGAGGAATTTAAACCTACACTGCTGCGCCCTGATCAATACAATTCCAACCTGACACCATGTTGCTGCTGTTCCATATTCCCGTTGCAATTATTGGATACATGTTGAAAATCATAAGACAACTTTAATCAGAGAGGGGAGAATATGAGCTCATCACATTTTATTTCCGGACGGCATTGGGTTTGGCTTATTGTCGTCGCGTTCATTCTCACATTATTCACAGGCTGTAAAAAGGATGCAAAATTGACTGTTCTTGATCCCAGAGGACAGCCATCAGGAATTTTCGGTCGGGTGGGTGCAGCTGGTGCGGGCATGATGGCCAATCGTAATCCCGATACGCAGCCCACTTTGTCTCATGATGAACTGGTTCCCCTTCGGATGGCTCCCAGGCTGGACAGTCTGGATAATAAAACGATTTACCTGGTGGATACCGGTTTTGCCGGCGGCAAAGAGTTCCTTGAAGAAATGCAGAAGTGGTTCAGCGAAAATATGCCTTCTGTCAAAACAGTGGTGCATATCAAGAGCGGCAATGCGTTCGTAGACAGTCCTGAACTCTGGCCGGAACTCAAGAAAAAGGCGGATGGTGTGGTCTTCGGCGTTGGCGGTTGAGACGGCTGTTCGGCGAGTATCGCCGAATTTTCCCGCACCATGGAAGGTGAGTTCGGAGTGCCCACAGCTCCAATGGTCACAGCACGATTCGCGGATTATGTCATACGGGACGGTCACACCCACGGAATGAATCTGCGCTGGACGTTTCCGCCCTATCCTGTCGCTTGGGTTTCCCGGGAAACCCTGTATGAATATGTTCATGGGGATGATCCCGTCACCGGTGTTCCATTAATGACGGAAGTAATCGATGCGCTGACAAAACCATTAACCGAATCTGAGAAAAATCCTGAAATACTCGAAAGGCCCCAAAGGCCCCGGCTGCTGGAGCCGGATTCCGAGACAAACCTCCAACGGTTATTCCTGGAGAACGGTTGGACCGACGGTTTGCCCATTGTACTGCCGACAGAGGAAAGAGTCGCGGAAATGCTTGCGGGAACCGACCACGATCCCCAGGAGGTGGTCGGCATGATGTCGGTCACCACACATGAGGAACAGAAAGAATACACCGTCGAGAAGGTAGCCGTAAATGCCGTTATGGCCGGAGCCCGTCCGGAGCACCTGCCGGTCATTCTTGCGATAGCTGCAACCAAGCATCCCTCCATTCCCAGTTCTACCGGATCTTACGGGAGCATGGTAGTCGTGAACGGTCCTGTCGCCAAAACAATCGGAATGAACAGCAGCGTCGGCGCGCTCGGGCCGTTCAACTATGCCAATTCCGTCATCGGCAGGGCCTGGACACTTATGAGCATAAACTTTGGTGACGCACGGCCGGGTGATACTTTTATGGCGACTATCGGCAACGGTTTGAGTTTTACCAACCAAAGCTGTGCCGAAAACGAAGAAAAGAGCCCCTGGGAGCCGTTTCATGTACGTAAGGGATTCAAAGCCTCGGAGAGTACCGTCAGTATTTTTCGTGGATGGAGCGTCCTGACACTGGGGCTCGGTACTTCGGACGGATTGCTGCAGAGTACTAAAACATTTAATTCAATGGGCACCTACACCTTCGTGATGGACCCACTAGCAGCGAAAGCCTTGAAAGAAGAAGGCTGGAATGAACCGGGCAAGCTGAGCGAGTGGCTGGCTGAAAAGTCCGGATCCCCATTTCTCAGACCGGAAGGCATCAATTTCATAGTAGTGGGAGGGGAAACCAATCCCATCTTTCACACAACCGATTATGTGCATTATAAAACTGCGTCAGTGGACAAGTGGATGCCTGAAGGGGGAATCAAACTTGATGAGAAACCTCTCCGCATGCCTGAAGTTCACGAGTGCGAGGACGGATTATGTATTCTTGGCATGTGATTGACGCCTGTTTGCCGTCAGTTATAGTCCCGGCTTTCGTAGAGCCAGACCTTGGAGGTGATATTGCGATCGCGACGCCTGCGAGCGATATCTTTTGATCCGGGACTGCCGCCCATGCTCTGGTCTTCATCGTCGGCATCCTCCAAGCGATTTGCACGGGCATAGTTGGGAATGGCAAGCATGTCGGATCCGTCGGCCCACCGGCCTTTGATCGTAAGGACGCCCTGCAGCAGATCGGGTTTCCATTCAGTGGTCAAAGGTGCGTCAGGCGACAGAGCCCGGTCGAGGTTCTGGTCTACGGCTTCGGCGCTGTAGATCAGGGGACCGTAACGGAGCGCGACCTTGCCGCGGGTGGCTTCCACTTCATTAATGGCACGTACCCGCTGGACTTGCATGGGCAGCTCCAACTCAATTCTATCACCGGCCTTCCAGGCCCGCTCGATGATGGCATAACCCTTTTCGACCCGGGGTTGGACGGCCTGGTTGTTGACTTCAATGGATAGGATGCCGTTGGCTTCGGGCTCGCTGTGATAGATGTTACTGACTTCGCGGTTGGGAACCCGAATACGGATGGCAAAGGTCTTGCTGGTCTTAGGATTAACGGTGATCCCCACCTTGCCGCTCCAGGGGTAATCGGTTTCCTGAACCATTTCGACATCCGTTCCGGCAATGCCCGGTACCGTGATCTTGCTGCCCACAAAGAGGTTGACATAGAGGTTTGCACTGTCCTTGACGTAGGTCCAGGTCGGCAGCATAAGCAACACACGGGGGATGTTGCCGACACAACAGGGGCAGGTGTGCCAGGGATAACGAGCTCCGCGACCTTCCAGGGGATTCTGGTAGTAAAAGTTTTTGCCGCTCAGATCCAGCGATCCTAAAAGAGCGTTGTACAGGGTCTCTTCATAAAGATCGACAAATTTAGCATCATGGTAAGCCATGTTGAGCTTGTGCTCAAAAAAGATCAGCCCGCAACTCGAGCAGGATTCATTGTAGGCGTTCTGACGCAGGGAGTAGTCGGGGCCAAAACCTTCGGAGGTCTCGCCACTGCCGATGCCGCCGGTGACATAGTACTTGCGATTGATTATGCTGTCGTAAAGACTGATGACAGCACTTTGATAATCGCGATCGTGGGTCTCCATGGCCACATCCGACATGGCGGCATAATTATAGGAGGCCCGTACGGCGTGACCGACCGCTTCATACTGGCCGATGACCGGAACATGCGACTGATCGTATTCGCTACCTCCCTTGCGACAGTCGAGAAGGAATTTGGCCAGTTGAATGTATTTATCCCCCTTGCCGCCTCCTTCAACGGTGTTGACGAAACGACCGAAACGCACGAGGGCCATTTCCATGGCCTGATGGCCGTCGAACCACTCTTGTTTGCCTGGAGCCGGTCCGATGTTGGCCTCCCAACAATCAGCCAGTTTTTTGGCGGAATTATATAGACGGAGGTCTTTGCCGCCGGTCAACATGTAATGCGATACAGCTGCCTCTAAGTAATATCCTGCGACATACCCTTCATGGTCCCCCCGGTAGCGGTCGGTCCAACGTTGCCGATTACTGAGCGTAAAGGCGGTCTGTAGATAGCCATCCGGTTCCTGGGCTGCAAGAATCTTGGGAATCCACTCCTCAAGAGTGTCCTTCATCTTTTTCTGGGCCTGGATAATCTCGACATCGCCCTTGGGATCAACCATCAGGGCCACACATATCGATTCCATGGTGTTGTAGACCCAGGCATTGGAGAAGACATAGCCGCGGTGATTACCACTGGGTTTGCCCTGTAACTTGTTGGCCGCCTCGATGAAGTTGTTGATTCCACCTTCCCGCAAATTGGGGTCGTTGATCTTGCTGATGCAGTGTGGAATCCAATTGACAATAATGGCTTTGGCGCGTTGATCCCATAAGGGGCTGTTGATTTGATAGGGCATGGTGTCGACGGGGTGCAGGTTCTCGAGGGGAGGTCCCTGTATGACTTTCACGTTCAAGGTATCCGAGTCACTGCGGTCGCCTTGCATGGCGGTCAGTCGGAGGACGTAATTTCCGGGCTCGGTAAATGTCGCGGTGGTGCCGAGTTTCGTTGGATCTGCAAAGGCCACCCAACCGGGTCCTGAGGCTTTGCTCCATTGTACGGCGCTATCACCGAACACGGTTTTCACCAGACCATTGAGATAGGTCCTGCCACCAAGCACTACCGTGCGATCCACATCGGCCTTGACCTGAGGGGGGAATGCGGGTGATTTCCCCGAATCGAAAACCTTCCATTCCAGGATGCCGGTTGAATATTGCTCACTCCCGTCGATTTCCAGACGCAGTCTGGTGGTAGTGACCTCAGCGAACTCCAGGCTGTTGTACCGGTTCTCCGCCACACCCAGTGTCTCTTCCGTCTGCACGGGGACAAAGTCGCTGCCATCCCAATAAAGCAGGCGTGCAGCTCGAGGCAAACGAACACCTTGACGATCATCCCACCAGTACACATCGATCCTGTCGGTGCTGATCGCCACATTCCAGTCATATTGAACCCATTGGGTATTCTGACGCGGCCAGTTGCCGTAGGAGCCTCGGCTCCGATCCCGTGAACGCCGGGGATCGATGCCGTCGTTTAGGGCGCTGGTAGAGGTGTCGCCTGAAACATAGGAGGTCGAAGGCTTGGCAACTAAGGCGATATTGACGGCGGTACGGGCTACCAGCGACCAGGCCAGCAGTATCAATAACAGGAACCATGGAATACAACGATGTGCTCTCATAAAAGACTCCTTCACGATGATGAATTGGACAGATCGCTGTAGGGAAGTCTTTGACCCGGATTTCACACCGCCCTACTTTTCAACAAGAACCTTGCTGAGAATGAGAGACGGTTTCTTCTGCTGCATCAAAGAGGACCATGTCTATTGTATGCCGCTACTACAAACATCTGTGGCGATTGCTTGAATGAGTGCCCGATCACCCATCCACTCATAATTAGCCCCTCCGATTCCGTGGATAAAATTACCGAATTTGTGCGAACGTATGTCCGGTATGGACAGGCTATCGTTTGAGAATCAGAAATCCCCTGATACCGGCGATTACACCCAGAACAACGCCGATTATCTGCTTATACCCGAATCCCGATGCAGCCCCGATCCCAATAAGATCTGCAGCCAAAGACAGGATTAACAAAACCACTCCCAATACGAGCAAGAAGATTCCTGAAGCCTTTTGCCATCTCATTCTGTCACCTCCTTTTGTTATGGAAGCTATGCAAAGAAACAGGTGAAATTGTCCCGCCAATCTCAGGCATGTATTCCGCCGGCTAACGAAGACTCACATGCCATTTTTCTTGTTTGATAGAATGTGCCTTTATTATATGTATTTCATGTTGCTGTCGAAAGAAAAATCCTTGTGCGCTTATCAGGTGTCACAGATTCCGGGCGATGTTCACGTTCATATACTTGGACCTTCTGGGAAGCAGGCAGTGAAATGCGGGTTGAGTGTGACCGCTTTTGCCTATTCAAAATACACAAGATATTTATAGCTGACACTTGCCTAACGCAAAGAGTTTGAATAGATTATACTTACCGCAAACATCAAAACAGGTGTATTGAAATGCCCGACCTTCGAGGAGCGAGTAACGAGCAAAAAAGCGTGAATGTACCTAATTACGACGTATAGATCCGGCAATAGAGAGTATATTCGCCGTATTCCGCCATATTTGAAACAATTACGGCGGGCGGTCTGAATCAATCTACCCACCCGAACCGGGTGCGGTCCATTCCATCTATATCTGTAAGCTTTCGCGAATCAGTGGTACATTGTAGTCCTGCTGAGGGGAAAATTGCCATGGAACTGATTATCAAGATAGCGGCTCTTGTGTTCTCCATTATCATGCACGAAGTGGCGCATGGGTATGTGGCCTATCGTCTCGGTGATCCAACTGCCAGGGATGCCAACCGGCTGACGCTCAATCCCTTGCCGCATATCGATCTCATGGGATCGATTCTGCTTCCCCTTTTTCTGATTCTGGTGAAAAGCCCGTTCCTCCTGGGGTGGGCCAAGCCGGTTCCTTTTAATCCGAGATACTTCCGTGATGTAAAGAAAGGAGTCATGCTGGTCGGATTGGCGGGTCCTGCAAGCAACCTGATTCTTGCCGCTATTGCCGGCATAATTCTCAGGATACTTCCTTTCGAAGGAGTTATCGCGTTATTCTTGGCACACGTTTGCGTCATCAATGTGATTCTTGCGGTTTTCAACCTGATCCCCATCCCGCCGTTGGACGGTTCCCGTGTAGTGATAGGATTCCTTCCGTCTCATATGGTATCCGGATACCTAATGCTGGAGCGTTACGGTTTTCTTATAATCTTCGGGCTACTTTATCTTGGAATCCTGGACTACATTTTGTTCCCAATTGCCTACTTTCTTTTAGAATTTCTACTATAGGTATCGGAGAATATTGATCAGGTCCCAATACAGTTCTCACCATTTACTTTCTACCCATTAACCGGGTATCCCCCTATCAAGAGAGCGTACACGCCTGCTGAAGCTGAAATTCACTTGGAAAACTCAGGCTTATTAGTATGATTTGAATATTTGCCGCTACTTCCAATCGTCTATCAATACGCCTCTGCCCATCCTGAAATCAGTAGCGAACCATGTGCTTTGCGACTTTCCTCCCACGACCACAACCCGGATACCCTGCGGGTTGTTGAATGGCTTGATTACGGCATCCGCAGGCAATTGCTTCCATGTTTTATAGGGTTCAAGTCCCTGCATGGCAAGGGCTTCACTTATGCTGGCTACAACGGCATTCCCCCAGTAGGACGAAACGGTTTTCTTGACATTTTGTGAAAGCCACTGCGCCAGACTCGTCTTGGTTTGAAATCCATGCGCGTTTTTGAGCAAGTCTGCCACCGTCGGATCCATCAGGATGGTTGCCGATGAACCCAGGGCTGAAAGAGACTTCATGTAGTCACGCATCAGCATCTGCGCCGGGTACTCATGCTGGACGGAACCGACGCTGGAGATGGCGCTCCAGCCTGTGCCGACTGTTACAACATTATCCGTAGGCTTAAATCCCATCTGGACGTGAAGCGGATCCCATCCGTCGGGCAATTCTTCTTCGTTCTCAGCAAAACATAGGTTGTTATATTGAAGATTGCTGCCCAGAGAACTCCATGTGGTCTCACGATTACGGAGTCCGCCTGCCGTTTTAGACATCAGGGTAAGAGTTCTTCCGATGACGGCGTTCGCTTCATTATAGGGGCCCAGAGCATTTCCTCCAAAATTCATGCCCAGTTCCCGGCGCACAGGGCCGTTGACTAAGATCATGTTGGCCATGGATGTTGTGGAATTGCCGAAAGGTACCGTCGTCGCCAAAGCCAGGATTACTGGAAAATATTCGGGCTTTGCACCTGACATTACGGCACAGACAGCTGCCTTTTCCACTGTCAGAGGACGCGCTCCCCCCGGCCAGTTGACGGTTTTAACAACCTCGTCGGGATAATGGCTGGTCCCTTCAAGCATTCCAGCCACCTTTTCTTCCGTTGGAAGAACCACAGGATAATAATCCGTCCAGCCTTTGTCTTTGAAAAGATGCTGGAGGCGTTCCTCCGTATCGGGCGGCAGCAGCCTTGGTTCAGGAATCGCTTCCGGCGGCGGGCCCTTAATCTTTTCCCCGTCTGTTAAAGGCTTAGTGAGAGCGTCAACAACAACGAGCATGACAGGCTTGCCGGAAACAGGATCCTTGCCTTCAATATATTGCTTGAGAACTGATTGCGGCTGTCCCGCAACGGGGAACGGAAGAGCTGCATATCGGATCGGACAGCCGTTTGTATAAAGAAAATCGTAGCCGGT
>Ga0209536_100009477_pt1 | contig 14470 bp, 13 predicted proteins | sample DeeMarSeWOR28_12_FD_187461 | JGI IMG/M metagenome (GOLD analysis project Ga0209536, IMG submission 187461) | Marine sediment microbial communities from White Oak River estuary, North Carolina - WOR-2-8_12 (SPAdes) (version 2) | ecosystem: Environmental > Aquatic > Marine > Intertidal zone >...
CCGATAAACAAGCAGCTTTGATTGCATATATTTATCATGTACCCTTGGAATAACAAAGAAATCAATGATTTCTGACATTCCGTGAATGTGATTTTTTCAGTAATAACACAAAGTACCACAAAGGATCCACAACGGGTCACAAAGAACTTATTCTTCAGTTTTTTATTCTTCAGGGATCGTAATCCATTTTTCTTCCCTTGCCGATTGAATCACAGCGTCAAGAACCTGCTGGCTTCTTAATCCATCGTAAAAATCGGGTGTAACGTTCTCATTTTTCCCGATAGCACTGACCAGATCTGCCACCTCATGAATGAATGTATGTTCCCAACCAATAATATGTCCGGGTGGCCACCACTTCTCAAGATAAGGGTGACATCCTTCAGTGACAATTATGTTCTTGAATCCCTGTTCATACTGATCGTCTTCTTGAGAATAATAATCAAGTTCATTTAATCTTTCCAGATTGAAAATGAAGCTTCCTCGGCTACCGAAAATCTCAAGCCTGAGATAATTTTTTCGTCCGGTTGCAAATCGTGTTGCCATGAAAGTACCGTTCGCCCCACTTCTAAACCTGGCAATGAAAGTAACTGAATCATCCGCAGTTACTTCCGCCATTTTATCAGTTCCAGCTACCGGTCTTTCCTTGACGAAAATTTTCTCTTCTCCACACACTGCTTCAAACTCACCCAACAGGTAACGGGCAAGGTCAACCGTATGGGCATTCATATCTCCATGTGCTCCTGAGCCGGCTTCCTTTGAATCGTGACGCCACACAAAAGGGAATGTTGGATCCACCAGCCAATCCTGGTAGTAGACTGCATTAAAATGATTGATCTCCCCCAATTTACCTTCTTCAATCATTATTCTGGCCAGCATAATTGCCGGAACCCTCCGATAATTAAATCCCATCATATGCCTTACATTCGCTTCACGAACTGCATCCAACATTCTTCTTGCATCTTTGGCATTGATCGCAATTGGTTTCTCACAAAGAATATGTTTTCCCTTTTTTGCCGCCTCAATAGCTATAGGCATATGAGATTGGTTGGAGGTACAAATATCAATAATATGGATGTCATCCCGGTTGACCACACTTCTCCAATCTGTTTCTGTTTCCTTCCATCCATACTTATCCGCAAATAACGATCCCCTGTCCTCAATCTTATCGCATGCTACTTTAAGAATAGGTTGAAACGGGAGGTCAAAATAATACGGAACATCTATCCAGGCATTTGTGTGTGCCCGTCCCATGAATTGCAGACCGATAATACCAACATTAAGCGAGTCTTTCATGATTCCAGATTTTAAATTTGACTTTATGGTCACAAATTATCTTGCTTCCTGAATGCTTTCGATCATCAATCTTGATAATTCCACTCCTTTGGTTCCTTCAGCTCGTAATTCCCTGGCCCCCTTTTCATTCATGATATTGACGACACGTTGGGCAAGCCTCAAATTATCCCTTGAAAGCTCCATGAATTTTATTGTATCATCCCTGTAAGGGAACAGATCCAGGCCAAACCAGCCATCATATCCCATTTCATCAAGCAAATAAATAATCGTGATGAGCCTGTTAAAATTCACTGTACCGGGAGGTACATCCATATCAGCCTGCTGATCATTATCATCAAAGTGAGTATGATAAAGTTTGTTGTACCGGCCTATCAGTGAAATCTGGTCTTCAATATTTTCTTTTGCAATCAGGCTGTGTCCAATGTCAATGTTAATGCCAAAATTCGGATGATTCACTTCATTGACAATGCATAATGCCTGTGCCGTCGTGCCCATTAGAATATACGATCTGGGTTCGAATGGTTTTGGTTCGATGCATAGTCTGGTCTTATATTGATTCTTATCAATATACTCTAATATTTCACGCACAGAATCAATATACCATTGATACAGATTACCATAATTTGATTGTAAGTGAAAGTCGTTTCCGTCAGTTGCAGGCCATAACACACTGATTGGCACATTAAACCTGGCACCCATATCCAGTGCATCCTTTACACGCTGAACAGCCGTTTGTCTGACTTTTTTGTTGACATCGGCCAGGGCTCCCCAGGTATACACTTTCTCCGTCCATGTATGCCCGCATAACTGTACCATCTTCAAACCGTAATCATGAAGAACTTTTTCAACTTCGTTTGCATTCTTGTCATCAATCTCAGTAGGGAGATGAAGCTCTATGCCATCTATATCTTCGGTTTCTCCGACACACTTAATTCTGTCAATAACACTGACATTATCTTTAAATCCATTTACATTGAAACGGTCTCTGAGGTTTGTCATGCCCCAGATACCCATACAAATTTTATTCATTTTCGATCCTCCTGTAATTAAGAGAGTTTTAATTGGTTATTAGGTAATATAATATTCGAGTGAATGTTCAGAGATCCTTTCTAATTGCTGTTCTGTGAACTGAATTATTTGTTGCTGTGATATGGGTTCGGTTGCACCTCTCTGTGTAGCGGTAATGGCTCCAAGGATATTACCAAGGGTGCAGGCCTCCTCCAGGGATTTATTCTGTAATAAAGCATGGATAAATCCTGCAGAAAAAGCATCTCCCGAACCCAATGGATCTGCCAGTTCGATTTTATATCCCTGGACATAGACGATCTCACCTTTCCCCGATATGGCCAATGCTCCTTTTTCCCCCATTGTGATTAAGCAGATCTTTATTTGGAATTTTTCTGCCAGTTCTAAGGCAATATGTTCCAGCTTTGAGGATGTCAATTCAAACATATCACGAAGAACAAGTGCTTCTTCATTATTTAATTTCACTATTTCAGTCAGAGCCAGAGATTCGTGTATATGTTCTTTTGTATAACAGTCTTTTCTCAAATTAATATCATAGAAACAATGCTGTCCACCAAAAGCTTCATACAATTGACATAAAGTGTTCCTGGATTTCCTGTTCCGTTGCGACAATGTACCAAAACAAAGGCAATCAGCCCTGGCAGCAAGCTCCTGTAATTCAGCTGAGTTATCAATAAAATCATAGGCTACATCCCTGACAATCGTAAAATCAGGTTCCATGTTTTTATTGAAAAAGATGTTTACAGTACCAGTTGGATAAGTATCATCCGATTGTACATATTTATCAGTTAAACCTAAACGTTGGATATTCTCTAGTGCCAAATTCCCAAGATCATCCTTCCCAACCTTGCTGATGATATATCCATTGTTCCCTAATGAATGAATTCGGTATGTAAAGTTAAAAGGAGCCCCTCCAATAATTGCCTTATCCGGCAAAAGATCCCAAAGAACCTCTCCGAATGCAATTACATTATGTTTCATTTTTGTATCCATGTTTATCTAACAAGTCCTGCGTCAATCAATTTACCCCAATCTTTTTCAAATCCGCTCAGTCCGCTATCTGTTAGCGGGTGGTTGAACAGATCGAAAAACAACGGATCAGGTATGGATATGATATCACAACCGCTGCGCATGCAATGTATTACTGCATCGCGTGTCTTTATACTGGCTGCAAGAATCTCACTCTGGAAATTATATTTCTTTTTAATCGTGACGGTGTCTTCAACCAGTTGATAAGGATCCCCACCGATCTTGTCAAGGCGGCTCAGGACAATACTGACAAAACTGGTACCCGCTTTCATAGCCAGTAGCGCCTGATCAGGAGAAAATACCATCGTTATATTTACAATAATGTTTTTCTCCCTGAGCTTTTTGCATGCTTTCAAACCTTCTGGAGTCATGGGCACTTTAATTGCCACATTTGATGCCAGGGCAGCGATATGCTCTGCTTCCCGCACTATATCAACTGCTGATTCAGCAACTGCTTCCGCACTAACAGGACCTTCGACAATTGCACAAATCTCACATATAACTTCTTTGAATGGTTTCCCTGTTTCAAGGATCTTAGTAGGATTGGTTGTAACACCATCGATTAAACCTGTCTCATTTGCCTTTGCAATGGCCTCAAGGTTTGCTGTGTCAAGAAAGATTTTCATAATAATGGGCTTTGTTCTCTATTAGCTAATACCCGTTATGTTTATAAGAATATCTATCTTTCAGGAATTACATAACGGGTTATTAATTAATAATATTCACATGTTGTTCATCACAATTTAAAAACCGGTCGTATGCATAAATGCTGACACTATGCTCACCAGGTTCGGGTTTTTCGATATCCAGGACAATATCATCAAAATTGCTTGTTACTACCTGTTCTAAAATTTGACCATCGATAGCTACTTCAACCTTTATGGTTTCTTTACTGACCTCCAGTGACATATACAATTTATCCCTGATTATTTTCATGGCGTTTATGTTCATTTCTGGAGGATCGAAATCTGTATAGGACTTAGTAAAACCACGCTGGTAATTTAATTCAAAAGGCTTTTTTACCTCATGTACTTGCTTGCTTCCAACTACCCTGATATATTTCGGATCCACCTGTCCCATGTTTCTGTTGCTAAGCAATACCAGGTGATTGATCCGATATGGATCGAGTCCGATCAGTAAAGAATGGATCACATCCACTGCCAATGCATCTTTTCCCGCAAGAATAAGGCGCATATTCATCAGGTTATCCACTCTTTCACCGGCATTACAGGTGCCAGGAAGATCAGGTCCGTTCTGAGATCCATTCAACCCATCGGTGATGATAAAATCTACAGGTTTACACATATAGTAATCGCTTAACCACATTCCCAGGAACAAAGAGGCATGGTTGATTTTTTTTGACCGGTTCAGCTGAATCCGCGATTCCAGTCTCTCAACAACTTCGGCACTGGTAGCCCCTGAAATGGTTACGGTTTCCCAGGAACCATAAATATTGGGTGGACTCGATCCCATGCCCACACATTTTACCGCTCCTGTCAACCCTGTATAATGATGATTTTTTAAAACAGGCAGACAGATCAGCACATCCGCTTCATAGTATTGTCGGTTCATATAAAATTCAGGTGAATGATTTGGTTTCATGAAATCGGGATAGGTACCCACACCATCAGGTAGCACAACCTTAACAAGCTTGGGGGAATCCCATTCTTCATAACCTCCGCTCTCTTCGAGGCATATGAATTCATCTACTTCCGGCATAAATTCCCTGGTATAGTTTAATGAATCCATTGCCATTCTGGTTACCTGAAAGGCAGAACTTTCCATAATAAGAATCTTCCCATTTGGATTCAGTTCCCTGACAAATTCGCTGGTGGCTTTCACAACCCTCCAGTCGGTTGTAATCCCATTTGCATCAGGAGGCAATTGCTCGCCCGTACTGTTTATCCACAAACAAACAATATTGGGTTTCAATACAACCACATCTCCATCCTCAATCAGATCATCTAAACCTCCTGCCTGTATTATTGCCTCCCCAACCATGGACTTGATATCATTATAATCGAGCTCATCTGCAGTGGATTTTGATGACTGGATTACCGCCACAGTCGCGTCAGGTTGAATGATCTGTTCCTTACGAAGCTGTTCTCTTTCAATATGAATTTTTGCCAGTCGGGACAGATACGGTAATTCAAAATAAAGTAGCGCAACAAGTGCCAGTAATATAAATATAACGATAACCAGGTTCCGGGTTTTCTTATGTACCATAATATGTTAATTTAAGCTTGAATACAAAAGACCTACTAAAACTGAGTATACTATTATAGCTAATATATATAGCATAATGGGCTTTCCACGCATAACCGTTGCCAGTGCAACCAGGGGAGTTATCCGTACAGCCTGACCCACCGATAAGAAAGCAAAAGCTGCTCCGATATTCATCCCTTTTGACAACAGTGAATGGATGATCGGAATCGTTCCACCTCCACATACATAAACCGGAACACCAAGCAGGGCTGCAACCAGGATAGAGCCAAAGGGCCCGGTATTAAATAAACTGGCAATCCAGTCACCGGGAATAAAAATTTCAATCAGGGCACCAAGGACACACCCGATAATTATAAAAAATCCAATATATTTAAGATCATTCCACATGCTCAGCATGGATCTTCTAAAATCAGTTTTTTGCCCCTGATGTATAGGGTTTTTATCACCGGTTTGAATGCTATCAATACGCTCTGTCGCAAGTATTAAATTTACAGGAATTTTGGATAAAATGAAGCCTGTTAACAGGCTAAAGATGATAACAGATCCCAATCGGACCAGGGCCATTTCAACCCCGATGCCACCCCAGGTTACAATAAATAATTGAGGATTTATTGATGAGGATGCAACCAGAAAAGAAATGAGGGGAGGCAGTGGGTATCTTTCCCTGACCAACATAAGGATAACCGGTACTGTACCGTAGGTACATAAGGGCGAGACAACACCCAGGCATGTTCCCACTAATACAGATTTAAATGTTTCATTGTAAAACCATAATTTAAGTTTGTCTATCCAGTTTAGATTCTTCAACAGTTCAGCGAGAAAAATACCTGCAAAAATATAGGGTGATAATCCTAACAGGGTTTTCCCTGCAATATGAAAAACCAATAAAAATTGCCCCAATATATTTGAAACATCCTGCTGCATGAATGTGCAGAATAATAATAATTATATTATCGGGTTAACCTTTTCAAATCATCGACAGACACATTGATGTCAGGATCATCTCCTAACTGGTCGACAACCAGGTCGGCTTCTGAAAAATCTTCTGATTCGGTATAACCGTTCGTGGTTATCACACAATGCATACCTGCAGCCAAAGCCGCTAAAAGTCCGTTTCTGTTGTCTTCTATTACGACACATTGAGATGGATCAACATCCAATTCCTTCTGACATAACTGGTAGATTTCAGGATCGGGTTTCTTTTTCGTTACTACATCACCTGCCAGGATGGCATTAAATTTGCTTTTTCGTTCGACGCCCAATAATACCCTAACAATTGTATTTACAGCCTTCTCATTTGATGTAGAACAAACTGCAAGTTTTATGCCTTCACTGATCGCTTCATCAACAAGCCTGGCAACGCCGGGTCGTAACGGTAAGGTGCCCGATTCAATAAGTTCCATAAACAATTCCGTTTTAAGCTTGTGCAAATCAACTATCAGGAGATCTTTATCCGGATAATGTGAAGGCCATCCTGTTTCATTAAAATAATACCGCATACGTTCCTTTCCCCCTGCAACCTTTATCAATCGTTTGTATTCGTCAACATCCCATTCCGTATGTATTCCTTTAGCGGTAAAAGCTTTGTTGAAAGCAACACGGTGCCCGTCTCTTTCCGTATCGACCAGGACTCCGTCACAATCAAAGATTAAAGCTTCCATGGTTATTCTGTTGTTATTCTGTTGTTGTTCGAATGTTATACAGTTGTACTTCAATAGTATTCTTCACTCCCTATACCCACACTCACTTAGCCTAAGCCTTAACCTCAGCCTTTCCTTCAGTTATCATCCATTGTTTTAAGGCATTTGAGGCATTTAAGTCATTTAAGGCATTCCTTTTTATATGTCCGTTTCAATATTTAGAGTTTCAACAAACCCGGACAAATGGTCCAGAAATTGTGCACCATATGCCCCATCTATAACCCGGTGGTCACAAGCCAGTCCGAATGTTATACAATCGGCGAACAATATTCCGCCCATCTCCGATACTACTTTTTTCTCAACACAACCTACGCTTAGGATAGCACTTTCAGGAGGATTAATGATTGCCTGGAAGTGACTGATCCCATGCATACCTAAATTGGTTATGGTAAATGTACCTGGTGAACTGCCTTGCAGGATACCCTGTTGTGCTTTGCTTACTATTTCTGCAGATATTTTGCTGATTTCAATCAGTCTCTTCTGATCAGCATCAGGAATAACCGGTACCAGTAACCCACCTTCAACGCTTACTGCCATCCCAATATTTATATTTCCCCTGAGAATAATGTTATCATTTATCACGTGAGAATTCAATTTGGGGAATATTTTTAGTGCCCGGGCCACACTATATACAATAAGGTCATTTATGCTCACATGTACCTGATGCTTTTCATTAAATTCTTCTCTTTGTGGTAAAAGTTTTGATACATTTATTTGCTTGTACAGATAATAATGGGGTATGTTTTGTTTACTTTCTTTCAGCCTGGTCGCAATACTTTTCCTCATTTTGCTGAAAGGTATAACCTGATCTTCTGGAACGGTTGAAACACCTGTTTTAAAGTTGCTTTCATCAATTAATTGTAGAATATCTTTTTTAATTATTCTGCCATTGGGTCCCGAGCCTTTTATTTCTGAAAGGGATAATTTATGTTCACGGGCCATCCGTTTTGCAGCAGGACTGACCAATAGTTCCTTAGAAGACGCAGTTGTTCCAGCTTTAGCCTTAGATTCAGCATCAGTAATTAATTGCTGATCAACTCCTTTAGTTATATCTGTTTCTGTAATCCGGATCACCTCGCCAGGTTCACCTCCATAGGCAATAGGTTTAAAAACTTCTGCTTCCTGTCCGGGTTGAAACAATATTTGCAACAATGTACCTGATTCAAATGCTTCTACCTCAAACACAGCTTTATCCGATTCAACCGCTGCAATGATATCACCTTTTTTAATCCTGTCACCCTCTTTCACATACCACTCAACGATAACACCTTTTTGTATGTCCTGTCCGATCTGGGGCATGTTGATTGCGAAAGCCATGGATAATCTCTTAATGATTAATTTATTTAGCTCACACGTTTTATTCTTCTGATCATGAATTTCTCAATTGTCGCAATGGCTGCAATAGCCTCAATGGTTGCAATAGTTCCAATTTTTCATTGCAGCAATTGATGCAATTGTATCAAATAGGAACATGTTTTCAACAACTGCAATGGCAACAATTGTTCCTGATTTCCTTGAATCCTTGATTTTAACTAAGCTTTTCCTCCACTACCAAAAAACCTGATATTTGACATTACTGCATTCTTCACTTCAACGTACTGTGCTTTTATTTCATTTAATGGATTGTATTCATCAGGGTAATTTTTATGATGCTGAACAAAACTATCAATAAAAGCATATTTCAGTTGTGTTGAAATATTAACTTTTGCACATCCCAATTGTATACACTTTTTAAATACCTCTTCTGACAGACCTGTTCCTCCATGAAGGGCAAGTGGAACATTATTATTCTTTGAAATGGCTTCCAGCTTTTCGAAAGCAATTTTTGGTTTTCCTTTATAAACACCATGAGCTGTTCCAATAGCCGGAGCAAAACAGTCGACCGGTACTTCTTTCAGAAAATAGAGTGCTTTATCCGGATCAACCAGGTGGGCATCTTCGTCCGCAACGGAGATATCATCTTCAACACCGCCAATTTCTCCCAATTCGGCTTCGACAGACACACCTAATGGCCGGGCCATTTCAAGTACCCGTTTTGAGGTCGCCAGATTCTCGTCAAACGGTAAGGATGAAGCATCTATCATGACGGAGGTCCATCCGTTATCCAGGCAATCCTGAATAAATTCTACATCTTTGCAATGGTCAAGATGGATAGCCACCGGGATCTTTACATCAGCACAGAGCTCTCTGATCCATGAGATCATAGGCCTGAAGCCCCAGAGTTTTACAGTTTTTACTGATGTTTGAATAATGACCGGTGAATTCAATTCGATGGCACCATCTATAACTGCTTTCATCGAATTATAATCCAAGATATTAAAAGCGCCAACGGCATAACCGCTCTTTCGGGCCTTTTGAAGCATAGCGGACATATTCTCAAGAGCCATGGTATGAATCTCTAAGGATTACAGATAAAGTATTATTTGACATATCAAGCATACACTACTTTTTTACCAGCGTTATAAATATCTTCCACTTCTGGTACAACAATCTTTTCCAGGTTCAGATTGAAGGGCACGGGAGTATTCTTCCCGGCAACAATTTCAATTGGTGCATCCAGATAATCAAAAGCTTCTTCCTGGATGATTGATACCAAATCAGAGGCGATGCCACCCCGCCTTACTGCCTCCTGGGCAATCACAACATGTTCAGTTTTTCTTACCGATTGCAAGATCAATTCTTTGTCGAGTGGCACCAGTGTGCGTGGATCGATTACCTCTGCTTCAATCCCCTCCTTTGCAAGCATCTCTGCTGCTTTGAGGCTTCGATAGACCATATTTGACCAGGCAATAATAGTAAGGTCATTCCCGGATCTTTTGATATCACCCTTACCGAATTCAAGAACATATTCCTCCTCGGGAACGATCCCTTCTTCCATGTAAAGCATTTTGTGTTCAATGAAAATAACCGGGTTATCAGATCGTATTGCTGTCTTCAGCAATCCCTTGGCATCGTATGGCACAGATGGCATTACTATCTGCAAGCCCGGAACATGATAGAACAAAGCTTCCAGGCTCTGGGAGTGCTGGGCTGCAAGCCCATTCCCCACACCACCCTGTGTCCTGACGACAAGGGGAACATTTCCTGCTCCGCCCGACATAAACTTAAACTTTGCCGCCTGATTTATGATCTGATCAAGGATGAGCATGGAAAAATCAATAAACAGTATTTCAACCACTGGTTTCATCCCTGTTAAAGCTGCTCCAACTCCCATACCGGTAAACCCATTTTCTGAGATAGGCATGTCGATAACACGTTCCTTTCCAAATTTATCGAGTAATCCAACCGTTACTTTATATGAACCACCTCTTTCGGCTATTCCTTCTCCCATAAGAAAGACAGCACTATCATTTTCCATTTCTTCCTGAAGCGCTTCATTCAAGGCTTCACGATACATTATTTTCCTTTCGGTTGTCTTCACTCCTTCTAATAATTTTCAATAAATGTTAAAAACTCACCGGTTGACAACTCATCACTTGTTCGTGCAAACTCAAAAGCATTTTCAAGCTTCCTGTTTACCTTTCTCTCAAGCTCACGAATAACATTGTGATCAATATCCAATAACTTTTTCAACATCTTTTTTCCTAATGTGAGAGGATCATTTCTTTTATAGTATTCTACCTTTTCGGCCGGAAGGTAGTGACCCGGATCATTTACATGGTGCCCGCTTTTGCGAAAAGTAACGCACTCAATGAGAAACGGACCATTGCCATCATTACATTGGGTCACACATTCATTTGCCTTCTCATATACTTCAAGCACATTATTCCCATTAATCCTGAAACTTTTTACTCCGTAACCAATACCCCGTTTATACAGCTCAGGTTCACCCGTAGACGATTCAATAGGTGTCGATACTGCATATTGGTTGTTTTCCATGATAAAAATTACAGGTAATTTCCACGTTGCTGCCAGGTTCAGTGCTTCTGCAAAGGTCCCGATATTTGCCGCTCCATCAGAGACAAATACAACAGAAATTCTTTTTTCTCCCCTGATCTTTGCTCCCAGGGCCGCTCCTACTCCAATAGGAGCACCGGAACCAACAATACCATTGGCCCCCAGGTTACCCTTGGTATAATCAGCAATATGCATGGATCCTCCCAATCCCTTACAATAACCGGTCTTTTTACCCAATAATTCAGCCATCATTTTACCCAGATCAGCACCCCAGGCAATACAGTGCCCATGCCCTCTATGTGTGCTGACGATATAGTCATTTTCACCCAACGCGGCACATACCCCCGCAGCAATAGCTTCCTCACCCCAATAAGGATGAAAATAACCCCTGATGAGACCCTGTCTGTACAATCTGACTCCCAACTCCTCAAAACTTCTGATCGTATACATGGTCCGGTACAATGAAAGAAGAAATGCTTTTGAATACTTCCTTTTCATACTTTACTGGCATTATTCAGGGTGTTGCCTGAACTGAAAATTGATACCTGTCACCCCTGTAAATTGAATCCTCTATCTCAAGAACAAGTTCTATCCCACAAAACGTAACACCATGTACCTGAAATCCCGGGATAGCATAATCCTCTCCGAAATATTCATTCAATCCATCAGGAATAATGATAGCCTGAAGTGACTGATCTATTTGTGTTATTTGTAAATTATACTTACTCTGATATATATCATATAATGAATCTTCAAGATTTTCATCTTCTATTCCAGGACAAAACTCAAGTGAAATATACCGTTCTTCAATCATTATGGGTGTATCGTTGGCAATTCTTAGACGGGTAATTTTACAAACCGGGTTTTTTAATGAATATGTTCTTCCTGAAATGGTTGTACTCTTCCCTGAATCAATAATTTTCTTATCCAATAACTTTGTTGAAGGCTTCAGACCCGCTTGCCTCATATTCTTGGTAAAACTTAAAATCTTTGTAGCAGACCGGTTAATGATGTTGGCTGTCCTGACAAACGTCCCTTTGCCTTTTATTTTGGTTACCCATCCCCCTTTTACTATTTCCTGCAATACTTTTCTGGCAGTCGTATTGCTCACGCCATAATTCTTGATAATATCATTTTCTGAAGGGATTCTCGAACCCGGTCGAATATATCCAGTCCTGATCATGTCAATGATTTCCTGCGATATTTGATAATATTTTGGAAGGAAATCCTGATTGTTCACCATATTATTCTTATCTTCGTACGTTAACGCACTAACTTATGAAAAAATATGAATATAAACAATATTTAGACCTTAAAAAAGACATTAATTTGAGTATCATATCAATCAATTTTTCTTATTAAGAATCCTTCTAAATTACACCCATGAATATCTTTCATTTATCCGCCAAAACAATTTTTAAATGTATTTCTTCAAGATCAGCAATGATTCTATAGCTTGAACTGATGATAAAATGGAAATTTAAATTTTCACTTATCCGCCAAATATAAGCTATACTTAACTGGTTATCAGGTTATTATGCTTGCAGGATTGATCTTTTCGAATTATTTTTGTAGCAGGAAGACGGAAAGAGTGGAAGGATGCAAAATTGGGCACGTCTAATATCGGGAAGAAAGAAATGAAACACATTATGAAAATTCCTTTTTTTTATAATCATTGCATGTCATCCTGTAAGATCTGTACCGTCCTGATGATTGTGTTTATGATCACAACCACAGGATGTAATCAAAAGAATATTCCTGCCTACCTGAATTCTGAGTTACCCGTTAATGACAGGGTGGAGAACCTCTTATCCCTATTGACCCTGGAAGAAAAGGCGAACTATCTGACAGGTAAAGATATGTGGCATATCAAAGGTATTAAGCGGCTTGGCATTCCGCCCATACAGGTTACTGACTGCGGGCATGGAGTCACCGTTGTACTGGATGAGAAAGGACATAACACGGGATGCGCAACCTGCTTTCCAACTGCAGTCGGCCAGGCTTCAACATGGAACCGGGAGCTGGTTCTGGAAATCGGTGCAGCCATCGGCAGGGAAACACGTGCTCTTGGATCCTCCATTTTACTGGCGCCTATGGTAAATATCCACCGTACACCACTTGGAGGCCGGAACTATGAAACCTATTCTGAAGATCCATATTTAGCTGGTATCATGGCCTCATCCTTTATCCTTGGAGTACAATCAGAACATGTAGGTGCGGTGATAAAAGCTGTGACGGCAAATAACCAACAAACCAACCAGGGACATCATAGTGTTGAAATATCAGAAAGGGCCCTTCGTGAAGTTTATCTGCCGGCATTTATGATACCTGTAATTGAATCATCTCCTTTTGGTATAATGACTAGTTATAATAAAGTTAACGGAGTTTATACTTCTGCCAATAAACACTTGATAAACGATATAATTAAGAATGAATGGCAATATCCCGGGTTTATTGTATCAGACTGGAGAGGGACACATAGTCTGGATGCCCTAACAGCAGGACTGGATCTGGAGATGCCCGGTCCTGGTAAAATTTTGACAAAGGAAGCGATTATTAAGGAGATCGAGAATGGCCGGTTCACAGAAGAAGAATTAAACGATAGGGTTAAAAGGATATTAAGAGCCATCATTCAAACCAAAATCCTCGATAAGGATAAATCAAGTTTATATGCTGAATGGAATACACCACGACATCATAGTCTCGCTTTACAGGCAGCTGAAGAATCAATTGTACTTCTACAGAATAAAAATAGTGTATTGCCCCTCGATATGAGCAAGATCAAAACCCTTGCCGTAATTGGACCAAATGCAAAGGAAGCCAGGCTTGGTGGTGGCGGCAGTGCTTCAGTAACTGCATGTTATTCAGTAAGTCCATTGGAGGGTATAGTAAACTATTGTAACGATTCTGTCAGAATCCTGTTTGAAGAGGGATGTGGGATGAAGGGTGATTTTCCTCTTATTTACTCTCAGTACCTCAGTTGTATGGATGGAAATAATCGGGTTCAGGGATTAAAGGGGGAATATTTTATGGGAAAAGAACAGGGCGAGATCATTCCGAAATTTTACCGCCTAGCTTGCGCTCAAGATCTCAACACCTTCTAATCCTACCACGAAACTTGCTATAGCTTTTAAGAAAATGTTTTTGGGACAATTATCGTCCTCCAGTCTTTATTAAAGTCCCGGATAGTGAGTTATTGGCCTAAGGCGCAGGGCTTAGGGCACACGGTCCTTATGCCTTACGCCTTGCGCCTTACGCCATTTTGTTCCAAGCGATGCATTGGAGATACCTCAGTTTTA
>Ga0209536_100009478_pt1 | contig 14469 bp, 9 predicted proteins | sample DeeMarSeWOR28_12_FD_187461 | JGI IMG/M metagenome (GOLD analysis project Ga0209536, IMG submission 187461) | Marine sediment microbial communities from White Oak River estuary, North Carolina - WOR-2-8_12 (SPAdes) (version 2) | ecosystem: Environmental > Aquatic > Marine > Intertidal zone >...
ACTGATCGTCCGCCGCTCTACCGGGCCAACACCAACTACAGGTTCAGCGACGTTAGCCCCACAATAATAAACAAGAAAGAATGATCGAAAAAAATCAGGAGGTGACTATTGCGAGAAAACAGATAACCAACCAGGACAAGAGTAAGATGTATGTTCAATATTAAATCTCAAGTAAATCGGAGGAGAATAGTCATGAATATCAAACGATTTTGGATTCTCGTAGTTTTGTTGCTCAGTCTGAGTTTATTCCTGGCCGCTTGTGGCGGCGCTGAAGAGCCAACGGCCGTTCCAGTCGAGGAGCCAGCTGAAGAACCAGCTGAGGAACCGGCCGAGGAGCCAGCTGAGGAACCGGCCGAGGAGCCAGCTGAAGAACCAGCTGAGGAACCGGCTATGGAGGAAGTTGCCCTGCGCTGGCGCACCCGTCCCGACAACCAGGCTGAGATCGACGTTTACCAGTCAATCAGCGACGATATCGATGCTGCAAATGACAATCTGGCGCTAACCTATGAGCCCGGCGGAAGCGAGACGGCCAGCTACCAAGATGTCTTGAAGACTGAGCTGGCTGCCGGCACGGCGCCTGACGTCTTTTGGATCCCTGGCACCGATGTAGCCGACTTCGCCACCCGGGGCCTTATCATGGATCTACGCCAGATGGCCGATGCGACTGGCGGCTATAGCGACGGTGATTTTTATCCAGGGCCAATGTTCCACCTGACCTTTAATCCCGAGACAGGCAATACAGGTGAGACATTGTGGGGATTACCTCGCGATGTATCTGCCTTCGGTCTGTACCTAAACCTAGATCTCTTGGCCGAAGCTGGCGCGCCAGATCCTCGTGAACTGGCTGCCAACGGCGAATGGAACTGGGACACATTCCTTGAAGTAGCCCAGGCTGTGAACGGCCTTGGCGACGATATCTTCGGCTATGGCCAGAACGCCTGGTGGGGGCCTTATGGTTACTGGATCAACGCGGCCGGCGGCGGTTTCTTTGATGAAGCTCGTGAAGCCTGTGCGCTGGACACTCCGGAATCGCTGGCTGGGCTGGAGTTTGAGCAAAAGATCTACCAGGACTTTGACGTTGCCGTGCCCTATGGTGAGGACAGCGAACCACCATTCCTGGCCGGCAAGGTGGGCATGTTCCAAAACGGCCGCTGGGCCACCCCTGGTACTCGTGCCAGCGCCGACTTCAACTGGGACGTGGTTGAGCTACCGGATGGCCCGGCCGGTCCAAGCAACTGGCTGTTTTGGGGCGCTTACGTGGTCAACGCCAACACCGAGCACCCAGAGGAAGCCTGGGAATTGGTCCAGGAGCTGACCACAGCCGAAACCCAGGGCAAGGTTGCCGAGCTAGGCGCCAATATCCCCAGCCGGGTCAGCCAGGACGCGCTCGATGCCTTCCTAACCTTTACACCGCCTGAGAATAACCAGGCCTTCCTCAATGGCCTGGCCAACAATCCGGCGACAGAGGGTCCATTGTGGGCCGGTAGCTGGCCCGAATACGATGCCGTTATGGGCCCGGCCGTACAATCCGTGTTAACTGGCGAGACCAGCATTGACGATTTCGCCGCCACCATTTGTAACGAAGCGAACAAGGCTTTTAGCCAGTAAACTTTGATTCGGTAAGTGAAAAGGGTGGGCCAAGGCCCACCCTTTTCACATCTGGTAAACAGGAGTTGTCCCGATGACTGTGACAACATTCGAAGCGACAGAAACTCAACAACCACCAAAAGGAAAATTGAATGCCTGGCTTCGTTTATCTCAGCTTTGGCATGTGATCCTATCCGTTGCCGCCTTGGCTGGGATTATTTACATCTGGTTTGTTCTGGGCGACCAAATGGCCCTTTGGCTCCGAATCCTGATCACCGTCATTCTGGCGGCAGTGGCTGTTTTCAGCAGCATGGCCGTCGTTTACATCAACCGTCTTGATCACCGTGGTCGTGTCATATCGCTATTCCTCAACTTCCTGGGATTTATATTCTGCTTTTTTGGTATTCTGCACCTATTGGGCGCTTTTACCGGCCTCGATACTCTGGCTGACACCTTCGGAAGATCGATTCCTTTTTTGTTGATCGTATCCGCAGGCTACCTGATTCGCGCCTTCAGCAAACGGTATGAAGATCGACCCGCGGTCCAGCAGCGCCTAGATCTCATCGGCAAGATCGTGATGATCGTTGGCGCTGTCGCCTTTTTGGTAGCAGCCGGCCTTATTCAAGCCCTCCAAGCTGTGGTTACTGGTTTCGGGAACCCAACCGTCATCGTGATGACAGTCGGCCTCGTCTTGACAGGACTGACCCTCTGGAATATGTGGCGGCAGCCAACGGCGGAGGCCTTTGGAGCAACCAACGCCGACAAGGAAATGCTTGAAGGCTATTTGTTCTTATCCCCAAATCTGATCGGCTTTCTCGTCTTTTTCGCCGGACCCTTGCTTCTCTCATTGTACGTGAGTTTCACCGATTGGGACGCCTTTGGCACAGCCAATTGGGTTGGACTGGAAAACTATGCCAAGATCTTCAACCTGACCGTCGCCCGCCTGGCATCGCCCGACCAGCTAGCCAACGACGTAATTGATGTATCAATCTACGATGAACTGGCCCGCATCAACTTGTTTGGCCAGAGTATCATCCTCGGGGCGGCTGATAAGCTCTTCTGGATCGCCCTGTTCAATACGTTTAAGTATGTGATCTTGGTGGTCCCGTTGAGTGTTATCCCGGCGCTTTTTCTGGCTAATATGCTAAACAGCAAAATACCGGGTATGAAGTTCTTTCGGGCTGCCTACTTCATACCCAGCGTTGCCGCCGTGGTGGGCATCGCTCTGATCTGGCAGTGGTTGTTCAACGCTACCGTCGGATACATCAATTACTTTATAACCATCTCGATTGATTTCGCCAACCAGCTATTCGGAACCGGCATCGTCGACCCCCAGATTCGCTGGACTTCTGAAAGCAACACTGCGCTCATCGCCGTGGTCATCATGGCTGCCTGGCAGATGATTGGATTTAACACGGTACTATTCCTGGCTGGATTACAAACCATCCCAGGTGTTTTATATGAAGCAGCCTTAGTGGATGGAGCAGGCTCCTGGCAGAAGTTTTGGAGGATTACACTGCCTTTATTGGCTCCGACGACGTTTTTTGTTTTGACCACCACACTCATTCGAGCCATGCAGGTATTTGAAGAGATATTTATTTTAATGGGGCAGTATCCCGCCGGACCCGGAAACTCAACGCTAACCATGGTCCTCTACTTATATCAAAAGGGATTCCAACGCTTTGAGCAAGGCTATGCATCGGCCATTGCCTGGGTGTTATTTGCGCTGATCTTTGGCATTACGCTGATTCAATTCCAAAGGCAGCGCGCCGGCGGTACCGAGTACTAGTATTAGAGAGGATGGTATGAAATCACATCGCCTAAGAACAAATATCCGCAATGCCGTCATCTACATTGTCCTGACCGTCTTTGCCCTGGTGATGCTGTTTCCGTTTTTCTTCATGTTTTTCACCTCTTTCAAAGATCCGAAGGACACATTCCGATTTCCGCCTCGTATGCTTCCACGGGAGCCGGTTTCCACAATGGTAGAAGGATATGACGAACCTTTACCCCTCTACATGGTCAACATCAATGGTCAGGAGAAGGAATTTGCCCTGGTGGAAAGTGGCATAAAGATTGGTGTATATGCGGATCCTGAACAACCTGATGTGACCTATGAGCTTCCGGTTAGCGACGTCAAGCCGACAGGCGGGTTCACTAATCAACAAACTGTTACCTTCGAAGGTGAAGACGCGCCTTTATACGATGTCGAGGTCGATGGAACAACCATTCCCATGGTAGAGGTAGGCATGACCGCCCTGGGACGCTTTATTGATCTAGGCGATCCATCTGTGGAGATATTGCAGAATGTTCGCCTCAGTGAGCCTGTGGAAAATCTGACGGCCCGCCCGGGAAACTATGAAGAGGTTATCGAATTGCAAAATATGGATCGCAGCCTGACAAATACGATTTTAGTGACCGTCCTGGTTGTTACCGGTACGCTGGCCACCTCCGTATTAGGCGGTTACGCCTTTGCCCGTCTGCACTTTCCAGGCCGGGACAAGCTCTTTGTCTTTTACTTGGGCCTCATCATGATTCCATTCGTCGTCCTGGTTACGCCGATGTACCAACTGATGGTGGCCATCGGCTGGGTAGATAGAACGGTATCGCTCATCGTGCCCTGGATTTTCAGCGCCTACGGTACGTTCCTAATGCGCCAGTTCTTCATCACCATCCCTAAGGAAATAGAGGAGGCAGCCTTGATCGACGGCGCCTCTCGCTTGCAGATATTGTGGCGAATCTTCATTCCTGCCAGCACACCTGCACTGGCAACGCTAGCTACCTTTACGTTCTTGTATGCCTGGAACAGTTTCTTCTGGCCACTGGTGGTCATCAACACCGGCAATGTGAGCAATCACGTCTTAACTTTATCGCTCAACGTGTTACGCGGCCGGGCATCGGACAGTCCTAACCTCATCCTTGCCGGAGCAGCCATCGCCATTCTGCCGCCGTTGCTCATCTTTATTGTCGCCCAGCGTTACTTTGTGGAGAGCGCAACCAGTAGCGCTGTCAAGGGGTAAGGCCGAGAGCGCTAAGTCTCCGAGGACAATCTCGAAGCCAAAAGAAACGTTGAGCAATGAATAAACCCGGCCGCCTCTATGAAGCCTACATTTTCGATCTCGACGGTACCATTTATCTGGGAGAGTCCCTATTGCCGACGGTCGAATATACTTTGATAAATTTGCGCTCCCTAGGCAAGCGGACGGTATTTCTCTCCAACAACCCTACTCATACCCGCGAGGATTATGCACAGAAATTGAACCGGCTTGGACTACCTACGCCAGTTGAAGACGTCATCAACTCTTCGGCCGTCATGGTCCATTTACTGAAGAAGCATTTACCGGACGCACGGCTCTTCGTAGTTGGCGAGGAGTCTTTGCGTCGGGAACTCAGTGCAGCTGGGTTTGAATTAACCGATGAAGCCCAGCATGTAGATGTGGTCATTGCCAGTTTCGACCGCACTTTTGCTTATTGGAAGCTGCAAGTGGCTTTTGATGCTATACGGGCTGGTGCCCGCTTCTTTGCCACCAATGCTGACCGTTACTGTCCAGTGCCCGGTGGCGGCGAGCCCGATGCCGCGGCGATGATCGCCGCGATTGAAGCCTGCACCAATACCAAGGTGGAGGCTGTTGTTGGTAAACCAAGTCACTATATGGCAGAAGCGGTCTTGGATCTGTTATGTATTCAGGCTAAGGATTGTCTGATGACCGGCGACCGCCTAGAGACTGACGTCTTGTTAGGTCTTAACTCCGGAATGTCAGCTGCACTAGCTTTAACGGGCGCGACAGATGAATCCGCCCTCAAGGATTCATCGATCAAACCAACCTACATTCTTCACCGACTAGCCGAGCTCATACCGAAAGCTGACTGATTGGTGTTGTCACCCAGTTCAAACATTGAATTATGGCCAAAACATTCCTTCTAGGCATTGATCAAGGAACCAGCGGAACCAAGGCCGTTATTGTAAGCCATGACGGGGAAATGCTGGGTTACGCTTACCAGCCCGTTGCTCGCATTTATCCACAGCCGGGCTGGGTCGAACAAGATCCTCATGCTGTATCTGCTGGGGTTAGCGAGGCCATTACAGAGGCGATTGGCCAGGCCGGTATCTGGCCCAGCGAGATCGCTGCTTGTGGTCTGGCCTGCCAACGGAATACCGACTTCGCTTGGGATGTTCGTACAGGCCAACCTGTTGGTAATGCCATTACCTGGCAGGACTTGCGATCACTCCCTTTCTTAGAAGAACTAAGACAGTGGCCATTATCGGCTGAAGTGCACCAGCGACTAGGATATGGACCGGGCCCTTACATGTCCGCTTTACACCTGGCCTGGCGCGCGAGAAATGACCTTGCTTACCAAGAAGCTGCCAGATCTGGTCACTTACGGTTGGGATTATCGGCCGCCTGGCTGTTGCAAACTATGGGACATCCTACAGGACACTACCTGGACTATTCATTGGTCCAAGCCATGGGCTTGTACGATTTTCGTGCCCAGCAATATTGGGGGGAATGGCTGGCCTGGTTGGGTTTGTCACCAGATACTTTGCCAATGGCCGTACCTACGATACATGACTATGGCACCCTTTGTATTACAGGTCCGGATGGCAGAACGGCCGATGTCCCTGTCCTGGCCATGATTGGGGATCAGCAGGCCGCCTTATTTGGTCATAATTGCCGCCAACCCGGCGAAGCCGAGTGCACCCATGGCACTGCTTCCTACGTGAAAGTATTTCTGGATGAAGAGGCGCCTTATCTTGAGAAAATGGATGTCTTTTATGCATGGCAACTAAATGGCCGTCAGACATACTGTCTTGAAGCGCCAACTACCGTCATCGGCGCGGTTATCCGCTGGATGCGTGATGAGGTGTGCCTGATTAGCGATTACGAGGAACTTGAAACTTTGGCCGCTTCAGTCCCTGATCCAGGTGGCCTCTATTTCGTCCCTGCTTTCACGGGCCTGAATGCGCCCTACGGTGATCCCAATGCCCGGGGCACACTATTTGGTCTTACACTTGGACATACTCGCGGCCATATTGTTCGAGCCTTTTTGGAAGCACTAGGCTACCAACTACGGGATATATTGGCCTCTGTTTCGGCAGAAACCGGAATAAGGGTCAATGAATTGCTGGTCGGAGGTGGGGTATCGGCCAGCGACTTGGCCTGCCAGATTCAGGCTGATCTACTCGGCATCCCCGTGAAGCGTCCCAAGTTCTCAGAAACCACAGCCTGGGCGGCAGCCTTGTTGGCTGGCCTGGGAGCAGATGTTTGGAAGGATCTATCAGAACTGCCTCCCTTACCCGGTGATCACACTCGCTTTTTACCGCAATTGTCCGCAGTACAGCGAGAGGCCGGCTATGAGTGTTGGAAACATGCGGTCTCATTAACGCGAGCCTGGGGGGAAGGGGCATAAAATACAATCCTGCAACGACTATGAAATTTGGCGTTTGTTATTATCCTGAACACTGGCCTGAAGATCGTTGGGAAACCGATGCTCAGATGATGGTCAAGACTGGAATCGAGATCGTTCGAGTTGCCGAGTTCGCCTGGGCGAAGTTGGAACCAGAGGCAGGATGTTACGAATGGTCATGGTTAGATCGAGCTATCAACCTCCTGGGCAGCGCCGGCCTCCGTGTCATGCTCGGCACGCCAACCGCTGCACCTCCAATATGGCTCACCAGGGACCATCCAGATATTTTGCGTGTTGACGCAAACGGCCGGAGTCGCGATCATGGCACACGCCGGCACTACTGCCCAAACAGTCCGACTTACCACCACTTCAGCAAGGAAATCGTGTCGGCAATGGCCCAACGATACGGTCAACATCCCCATGTTTTCGGCTGGCAAATAGACAACGAGTGGGGAGGTGGCCATACCGCCCGTTGTTATTGCGACAACTGTGTCACGGCCTTTCAAAAATGGTTAAAAGAACGCTATCGTGATATCTCGGTCTTAAACGATGCTTGGGGGACGCTCTTTTGGTCGCAAACCTATATGAATTGGAGCCAGATTCGTTTACCCGATCATTCTATAGATAAGCCTAATCCCAGTCATGTATTGGATTTCTATCGCTTCTCGTCCGATTCCTACGTTGCTTATCAACGGCTACAAATTGACTTGGTTCGCCAATTTGCTCCGCAGCACGTTGTAACCACCAATTTTATGGGCTTATATCGCGATCTTGATCAATTTGACCTGTCTAAAGATCTCGATTTCGCCACCTGGGATAATTATCCGACGGGCAACCTCGATCGTTGGTACCGGTACCTTTACCCAGAGCAATCCGATCCGCCGACCTCAAAGTCCTCGCTCGCATATGATGTAGGCGACCCTTACATCACCGGTTTGGCTCATGCTCTCACGCGCGGCCTTAAAAACCAGCCCTTCTGGGTCATGGAGCAGCAAGCAGGCGCCATCAACTGGGGCAGAGTAAATCCAGGTATCCGGCCAGGTACCACTCGCCTGTGGACCTGGCATGCTCTGGCCGAAGGAGCTGATACCGTTATATACTTCCGCTGGCGCTCGACCCTGTTCGCCCAGGAACAATACCATTCAGGCCTCCTACAGCATGATGGTTCGGCCAGCATTGGTCTTAGCGATCTCGAATTGCTACGGGAGGAACAGCAGCATTTAGCCAACATGACCCGGCAACCAGACGAGGCCAATGTGGCCCTGATATTTGATTTTGATGACCTGTGGGCTATAGAAATTCAACCTCATCGCAGCGACTACGGTTACCTAAAGCACTTATTCGTGTACTATCTTGCCTGCCAGCGGCTAGGTATTCAGGTCGATGTGATCCCTGCGAGCGGCGACTTGAACAAATACAGCTTGATCTTAGCTCCGACGTTGCATAGCGTCGATGAGGGACTGGTGAAAAAGCTTAAGCAATATGTCAATGCAGGTGGCAATTTGTTGTTAGGCGTTCGTTCCGGGTTCAAAACAGTCAGCAATTTGGCCACCGACCAATCCTTGCCAGGGCTGCTGCGGCCGCTGACGGGCGCCACGGTTCTTGGCTGGCAGTCGCTGCCAGAAGAAAATGGATGGGATCTATCATCAACTATAACAGGACTGGAAGGACCAGCCGCTTATTGGGTTGAAATACTGCAACCCCAAAGCGAGTCTCTGCGGGTCTGGGCCAGCTACCGCACTGGCCCCTACTCTGGGAAGGCGGCCTTAACCGAAAACACGCTGGGTAAAGGGCGAGTATATTACCATGGCTGGTATCCAACAGAAAGACAGGCGCGAGTCATCATTGGACACCTGGCAGATAGTTTGGCCCTCTCGTGCCTTGGGGAATTGCCTTTTGGTTTGGTCGCGCGCCGACGGGGCGACGCAATTATTTTGTTAAACTTTACTGACAGCGTATTGTCGGCGACCGTAGCCGGCCGATCCGTAACCGTCAACCCACGCGATGTGATGGTCGCAACTTCGCCGACTTCAGCGGTGTGAGGGACGCAACCTGCTGTTAGCTTAGTTAGACCTCCACTCGTCCGTACCAATTCATTTCATTAAAAAGGATAATCCGAAAGTTATGCCTAAGATCACCTTCATCGGCGCAGGAAGCACGGTATTTACCAAAAATTTATTGGGAGATATCCTCGCTTTTCCAGAGTTAGCCACGTCAACCATCGCCTTGCACGATATTGACGAGGATAGGTTGCATACATCTGAGATCGTCGCTCGTAACGTGGCACAGGCCTTGAAAGCCCATCCAAAGATCGAATCCACTACCGATCGTCGGGCAGCCTTGGATGGGGCCGATTATGCTATCTGCATGATTCAAGTAGCCGGGTACAAGCCGGGCACAGTCATCGACTTTGAGATCCCCAAAAAGTACGGGCTTCGCCAGACGATTGCCGACACACTAGGCATTGGCGGCATCATGCGCGGACTACGCACGGTACCGGTCTTATTGGAAATGACCCGGGATATGGTCGAGCTTTGTCCCAGCGCCCTCTTCCTTAATTACGTTAACCCGATGGCCATTAATTGCTGGGCCTTACATCGAGCCACGAATATCCAGGTAGTCGGCCTCTGTCACAGTGTTCCGCACACCGCCGGGGAATTGGCTCACGATATTGGCCTCCCTATTGACGAGATCAATTATTTAGCAGCAGGCATTAACCATATGGCCTTCTATCTCAGGTTCGAGCGAAAAGTGGATGGGGTGATTGAAGATCTCTACCCGAGAATCCATCAAGTTATCAGCCAAGGGCGCGTGCCACTCGCAAATCAGGTGCGCTATGACATGTTGCAAAGGCTCGGTTATTTTGTGACGGAGTCGAGTGAACACTTCAGCGAGTACGTGCCCTGGTTCATTAAACGGGATCGTCCCGACTTGATCGAACAGTACCATATCCCCTTGGATGAGTACATCCGGCGCTGCGAGGAGCAAATTGCTAACTGGGAAGTGTTGGGCCAGGAACTAAAAAGCGGCCTGCAAAAATTAGATATTGAGCGCAGCGTTGAGTATGGCTCGCTTATCATTCACAGTATGGAAACGGGCAAGCCGCGCACAGTCTATGCCAACGTACCTAATAATGGGCTGATCAGTAATCTTCCGCCAGATTGCATTGTGGAAGTACCGTGCCTGGTGGATAAGAACGGCCTTCAACCGACATACATCGGCTCCTTACCCCCTCATATCGCTGCACTGATACAAACGAATGTTAATGTCCAGCGTTTGACCGTGGAAGCCGTCCTGACGAGAAAAAGGGACCACATTTACCACGCTGCCATGCTTGATCCCCATACAGCAGCCGAGTTGGACTTGGATCAGATCTGGTCACTGGTGGACGAACTGATTGCTGCACACGGAGATTGGCTTCCCCAGTACAACTAGATGATCCCATCAAATTGACAAGACCCTTAGTATTAGCCTAGACTGATAGTAGATTGGTTGCATTAACTGGCTGGCAATAAGTGCTAGACAGTGCAATAGACTACCCGGTAGGGAGCATGTCTGAAGACTTCGACTGGCAGGCCGACCAAGGAGCCGGCTGGGAGCGTGGGGTTCAGGAGACCATTCCTAAGGCAGCCGGATCTCGCAAGCGTTACTGGTACAGTATTCTCGTCTCTTTATTAGCGCTTGTTGCAGGTGGGGCTTTAGCGAGTTGGCTTTTGAGCCAGCACATGAATAAATTGTATACCACCGTTAAATTGGACATCCTTGCCACCCACAACCTTATCCTGCATGCGGATCAGCAACGTGATGTTTCCCTGTTAACAGGAGTTCTCTCCCATGAAAGCTCAAATTGGGTGAAGTCGCAAAAGGAGCTAGCCCAGGAAGGGCTACTATTCGGGCGCACCTCGTTTGGTTTATATTTGCCGCCGGGTTCTGAACATACCTCCGATTTAGCAGATCAATACTTAAACGCGCCAGAAGATTTAAAGGAAATCACCATGAGTCCAAACCTGACGACGGCTACTGTCACCTCAGACATCTTATACCTGATTGACTATGGTAACCAGGTGACGGACACGGTGACTTTACGGCGTACAGAATTCTACTCCCATGTTGGCAATCGTTGGCTGCTGGCACCCCCTGAAAAAGGGTTCTGGGGTCAGTGGATGACGATTAGGGAGGGACGTTTGAGTCTGCGTTTCCCCGAGCGAGACAAAAAGATCGCCGAACGATTGGCAGTAGATCTTGACGCCATACTCGACCACATGTGCAAATCCCTGGCTGACGTAGACTGTCCAGATAACCTGCATGCTTCTATCATTTTAGACTCGGATTCAGGCAGTCTGGTGGCAACATCCGATCCGGCCATCATGTTGAACGGCATGTCTCCAATCAGGTTGCCAGCTCCTACGCTCGTCGGCACGCCAGTTGATGATGCTGGCCATCAAGCGTTATTGCATGGTTACGCCAGCCATATTGTGGCCGCTATGATTAGCCAGATTGTTGGCTGGCAATGCTGCGAGAAGGGGCTCTTCTATCAAGCACTTTTAGACAAACAATTGAGCCAGCTCAATATCCGCCCATGGCCCCTTACCCAAGCAGAGTATCAGGTCATGTTCCGTTATCCCATTATCGATATAGCCAAACTACAACCTGTGTGGAGCAAGGCGCCTCTCTCCTTATCGTCCCAGGCAACCTGGCGGCAAATTTACAGTATGGTTGACTTCATTTTGGAATCCAACCCAAATATTTCCCCCGCTATTATTCAGCGCCGCCTGATATCTTCAAATGACTACCGTTCCTGGCTTGCTAAGAATGGCTTTGACACCATTGGTTCAGCCTTGCAGAACCGCTGGCTCCAATTTGTCCAAACGAAGATTGAAAAAGAACATCTCCCCTTACCACTTCCCGACCAGGACATCTTTCTCCTGTGTAGCTCCGACTATAGCGATGTAGGAGCTTTATATCGATACGACCTGGCTAATGGCCAGATTGTTCCTGAGCTAACGGATCGGGCACTTCAGTTCATGATCCCGCTACCAGGCGACGATGGCCTCCTGCTTCAGGAACGGCCCCTCCAATTTTCCCCCCCTGAGGTATTCATGTGGCAGGGCGGATGCGAACTAGAAGTAGCCAGCCAAATGACGGATGCCCTCTTGTTCCCAATTTATTCCTCCAATCCAAACAGGTTGTTATTTCACTCCTATGAAGCAGACCGGGATGGGGCTCTGTACAGTCAATTGAATGTAGAAGCTTGTACGACCGGTCGCTGTGCGATTCAACCCCTTCAAGGATTCCCAGTCTGGACGCCGGATGGCCGTAGCACGATTATTGCCACAGATGAGGGGCTGTTACGGATGGGTGATGCCCAGGGCCAGCAATTATCCGCTATCGGCCAAGGTTCTTACCCATTCTGGATCGACGATAATACCTACGGTTACGTCGACAACCAACCACAACCAGCAATTGTGATCGCATCAACCCTGGACCATCATGCGCGGGCATTGATACCACTGGAGACTCTGACCGCAGCTGTTTCTTTTAACCTCCCGGTTGAACAGCTGAGCATTCACTCCATATCTGTTAAGCAAGATGAGCCGAACAAACTTTTTGTCGCTCTTAACATCGCTGATAGCACACAACATGTCCAAGACAGGGCGCTAATAATAAGTTACGACCTGGCAACTGGCCAGGCCAATCTGCTGCTTCGACTGGAACGAGCGCTGACTGCTTATCAGCCTTTAAGATTCTCGCCAGGTGGCCGGTGGCTGGCCGTCCAGAGCTTAGATCGAACACGCACTTGCTGGCAGCTTCATTTACTTAACCTCCATTCTAATCAAACCGAGACATTCACCTCAGTTTACCGGTTTGCTTACCCGGACTACGATTGGTCTGCTAATGGACGGTGGTTGCTCCGCATAGACCGCGAACTCTTGTATTTGATAGCGCCAGATCCTGATTATCAACAGGTGATTTTTCACGGCTTTCCCAATTGTTTTTTTGCGGCCTGGGTTAAAGACAAGGTCAATTGTGAGTAGTTGATTTTTCGACAATTGTCCCAAAAAAGAGCCCTGGTTCGTCTTCTTTGCCTCTTCCATCCTGTTCTTTGAGAGGGAGTTTGGGCGACAATCACATCTACACCGGCCGTTATCAATTCTCAAACGGCGTGGACAGTACACAACATGACAAATGTCACCTAATAATGGCGCAAAATGTCACTAGATCGGCCGGGTCATATTCCATTTATCCTCCCATTTCTGCTAAAGTATCAATTACCTTCTCATCACTGACACGTAATTGCAAACTGGGAGGCCTTTTCAGTGGGGATATGGGAGGTAAAAGGGATACGGACAACCAGCCGTCCCGGCCGCTGCCAGGTCGATTACCACTTCCGACCGTTACAAACATCACAACTAAACAAGAAAATGACGCTGGAGGCACGATCGCCTCCCAGTCCATACAGGTCTGGGAGACCTGCTTGGACTTTAGCAAGGTCTATAGGAATTGGAAGGGAAGAGGAGTATTTGGCCTTTCTAACTGGAAGGCTGGGGTGAGTGTGGCGTAATTCCCACTTGTAAACGCTCTGCGCGCATAAAAATGAATAAGATTGATGGTAGTTGAAGCCTGCAGCTCTTCGCGCCATTAAGTGCTGGGCCAGCCTCTGCATGGCCCAACAACCCTATAAAATGATCGGTGGCAATCAGGCGTATACGTCACATGGGCGGAGCCTGTCTGAAGGCCACCATTAAGATTGCGCTGGTTAAAGAGTCCGATAGGGGACCTTTGCCAGAGACGGGTCAAGAGGGTGTTTCCAGGCATGGGGGATCAGGGTGGATTCGAGGGCCCAGGTGACCAGGTGATCGTCGCCCTAATCCCAGCCTATAATGAGGAACGGTTCATTGGCAGCGTCGTCTTGAAGGCCCGCTGTTATACGAGCCAAGTGATCGTGGTGGACGATGGATCGTCAGACGCCACGGCCGAGATCGCCGAAGCGGCCGGCGCCCAGGTGGTGCGCCACAACCAGAACCGGGGTAAAGGGGCCGCCCTAAACACGGGCCTGCAAATAGCCTGCCAACTGGGGGCCGACGTGGTTGTTACCTTCGACGCCGATGGCCAGCACCTGCCGGAGGAGTTGCCGAGGGTTATCTTACCCGTCTGCAATGGCGAAGCCGATTTGGTCGTCGGCTCTCGCTACATCGGGACGACGAGCCAGGTTCCACTGCACCGCGTTTGGGGTCACAGGCTTTTTAATTTCCTGGTCAACGGCCTTTCGGGGGTGGCCCTATCCGACTCTCAAAGTGGTTTTCGGGCCTTCTCCCGCTCGGCTTTGCAATCTCTCTCCTTTAGCTCGGCCGGTTTCGCGGTCGAGTCGGAAATGCAATTGCTGGCCCGGACCCATGACTTGACGGTAAAGGAAGTGCCCATCACCATCCGCTACCAGGACAGACCCAAACGGCCAGTTATCCACCATGGCTTGAT
>Ga0209536_100009479_pt1 | contig 14469 bp, 12 predicted proteins | sample DeeMarSeWOR28_12_FD_187461 | JGI IMG/M metagenome (GOLD analysis project Ga0209536, IMG submission 187461) | Marine sediment microbial communities from White Oak River estuary, North Carolina - WOR-2-8_12 (SPAdes) (version 2) | ecosystem: Environmental > Aquatic > Marine > Intertidal zone >...
GATAGAATTCCACCCAACGAAATACAAACCCGGATACATTAGCCAAAACGCCGCCTATAACAATCCATGATGCCGGGCGATTCAGCTGGTCTTTGCGAAAAATCCACGCCGCTATATAAAGACAGGCCGCCAAGCCGTAGATAAATGTCGTCGCGGATAGTAACTGGGAGCTGTTCACTTTTGTCCCTCACTTTCTGCAAATGGCCATCAAATTCATGCCTCTCATCGACATAAAGGGAGATCCGTCAGTTTAAAGTTGCTGCAGTTTTGCGGCCATTTTGCGAACCGTCATTTCAAATCCGATTCGGTTGCGGCTGGCTGAGCCGAAAATCTGAATATGGCTTTTGGGGGAACCGGACTGTACCGATATCATCATTTTCTGATGGGATACAAAGAATGCTATGCAACAACCTGCAATCAGCAGAATGAATCCGGCATAAACGAGGGGAACGCCGGGATCTTTTGTGACCTGCAGTCCGGTATAATAGGGACTTTCAAATCCTACCACCGAGATAAACCACTCCCCTTTGCGCATCCTGTCGAATGTTGGCATGCGAAATGGCAGCGCTATTTCCTGGGGTTGTCTGCCAGGCTTTTCCAGAGTCGCAATAACGGCTTCGCCCAATTGGGTGTCCATAAACCGATAATCGTGGCTAATCTGGCGTACCGTGAATCTTCCGCCTTGATCGGGCAAATCCAGGCTTTGGCCAAGGGATAAATGTTCTCGAATGAATTCTCCAGTGCTGTTGGATGTAAAGGTGATCTCTATTGTTCTCGGCGGCATTCGGCCATAGCTGGATTGAAAAAAGTTTATGCCCTTGTACCTCAGAGGATCATTGACAATGATGTCTTTTTTAGCCACTTCCTGACCGCTTTCGAGAATAACAAGGCTGGATCGGAATTCCTTTGGAACACCTGTGTCATAAAAGCTGACATCAAAATCATCGCAGCGAACCTCAAAACCAAGTCCTCGCATGGTTCTGTTCCGCAACTGGATATGGTCCGCACTGCCGCCCTCCGGTATATTCACAAATCCATCGAAACCCCCAAACGACCCAACCAATGCTCCCATTAAAATGACTACAATACTCAAATGGACAATGGGGATGCCAAGCCTCGACCAGCGACCCCTTTCCGCAGCTATCCGGAAACCCTTTTCGTTGGTCTCAACACTGTGCGCTGCAAACTTATTTTTGATGTACGATTGATATTTGCATTCCAGATTTGAGTATTCGCGTGAGTCTGAAAATTTAAAAAGGGGCTGCTGTTTCCCGATCGAATCAAACCGCAAATTCCGTGAAGAGACCATCCTCCAAATTACCGGCCAGCGATTAAAGGTGCAGACAATAATATTTGCGGCCAGAAGGAAGATGAGTGTTTTGAACCACCAGGAATGGTACATGTTCAACAGGTCAAAAAAATTCAGCAGACGATATGTAAATTCTCCATACGCATTCACATAGGCGGACGCCTCGGCCCCTTGAGGAATCAACGTGCCAAGAATCGAGGTTGCAGCCAGCAGAGTCAAAAGCACCACGGTTAGTTTGATCGATGCAAAAAGGTTCTTGATATCGGTCCAGAGATCGCTTTTCGTTTGTTCTTTGCCCATTGAGATTAGACATTTCTTAAATATGTTCTGCTTTCGATCCTCTTTTTGGCTTCTCGCCAACATTAGTAAGAGTCTCGGCCTGCTTGAGGAAACCATAGACGGGGCCGCCCATGGCACTCTGGATGAGTAATCCAGGATATGAAACAGCCTAAGATCCTCTCTTAATATTTGTATGAGGAAAAATAGATTTGTATCCGTGAAAAGTTCCCCTTTTTTTGAGACTCTATCGGTGGAAATTACGGATGATGAAGCAGCTGTTTTTAAATGTTAAAAGTCCCGGGAATTGCGAATTATGGGAGATTAAATATGGCAACATTCAATGTAAGGTAAGGGTGTACAATGAATTCGATTCCAATTATCCTGAACTGGGAAGAGGCTGCGGAGAAATACAGAAAAGCCTCACGCGCCCTGGATTGCATCTAGTTATGTATGAAAATGCCATTATCCGTCGGCGTATGTTTAACGCTGAACCCTGAACGGTATCATCGAAGCAGATGGATAATAACTCAGCAATACTGATCCTGTTCGCCCATCCGGCGCTCCAGAACTCCCGCGTTCAAATCAAAGCGTCCGAAGCGGTCCGGTCGATTGAAGGCGTCACCTTTCATGATCTTTACGAGGAATACCCCGATCTCAATATCGACCATAAGCGGGAGCAGAGGCTTCTTCTGAAGCACGATATTTATATATTTCAGTTTCCGCTTTACTGGTACAGCACTCCTGCCCTATTGAAGGAATGGCAGGATCTCGTGCTGGAACATAACTGGGCCTATGGACCCGGAGGCAGGGCGCTGAAGGGCAAAAAATTCATGTGTGTGCTGTCGGCCGGAGGCGCTGAGCACATATACGCCGAAAGCGATAAAAACGGTTTCTCCTTGCGCAAACTTCTGGCTCCTCTGGAAAAATCAGCCGCTCAGTGCGGTATGGAGTTTCTCCCCCCATTTGCAATTTTTAATACGTTGGCCATCACCGAAGATGAAATTAAATGGCACGCAGAACAGTACCGGCGCCTAATAACGGCCCTGCGTTTTAACAAGGTTCAATATTCGAAGCTGAAGAAATTGAGCATCATCAACCACAGTCTTGATGATGTGATTGCAGAATAGGAAGAATCCAATGCATGGCGAGGGTTTCTTTATACAGGCTTTCCTGTACCTTTCCGCAGCGGTTGTGGCGGTGCTGCTGGCGAAACGTCTTGGTATAGGCTCGGTCCTCGGCTATCTGATCGCCGGTATCATCATGGGGCCGTTTGTCCTTCAATTGATTGGTGAGGAGGGCAAGGACATCATGAATTTCGCCGAATTCGGCGTTGTCATGATGCTCTTTTTGATTGGACTGGATCTGGAACCGCGCACACTATGGCGGATGCGTTCCTCCATTCTGGGGCTGGGCGGACTGCAGGTTGGAATCACCATTCTGGCTGTTTTCATCATCTGTCTTGCCGCGGGCTTTTCATGGAGATCGGGACTCGCTATCGGCATGATTTTTTCTCTAAGCTCAACCGCCATTGTACTTCAGTCCCTGAAAGAAAGGGGCCTTCTTGAAACTGACGGAGGGCAGAACGCCTTTTCGGTCCTTCTACTTCAGGATATTGCTGTCATACCCATGCTGGCGCTTCTGCCGCTTCTTGCTTTCAGCCCAAACGCCTTGGAAACGGGCGCGCATTCCGATACATGGGTTTCGCATTTATCGGGCTGGGCGTACACGGGAGTTGTGGTGGGAGCGGTCGTCAGTATTGTTTTGGCCGGCAGGTGGATCATCTGCCCCCTATTAAGCGCGATTGCAAAAACAAGACTACGGGAACTTTTTACCGCCGCTTCTCTCCTTATTGTAATATCCATAGCCATCCTTATGACAAAGGTCGGCCTGAGCCCGGCGCTCGGGACATTTCTGGCAGGCGTAGTTCTCGCTAACAGCGAATATCGCCACGCCTTGGTGGGCGATATTGAACCCTTTAAAGGTCTTCTTCTCGGGCTCTTTTTCATTGCCGTCGGGGCTTCCATCGACTTTGACTATATAGTGGGCAACTATCGATACGTCATGATTATTGTGGGCATCGTGATGTCCGTAAAGTTTGTCATACTGCTGTCGCTTGGTCGCATTTTTCGCATGTCGCTGGACCAGAACTTTTTCTTCTCCTTCATACTGGCTCAGGCTGGAGAGTTCGGCTTCGTTCTGCTTGCTTTTGCCGCTCGTCAAAATGTTCTAACAGAAGAAATGACAAAATCTTTAACCGTGGCTGTGGCCGTTACCATGACCTTGACTCCCCTTTTGTTTATCTTCAACGAAAAGGTGATTCAGCCGAGGCTGGGAACCCGCGAAAAAACCGAACGCCCCCCCGACGAAATCAGTGGCGAAAACAGCGTCATTATCGCGGGTTTCGGGCGCTTCGGAAGCATCGTTGGAAGGCTTTTGCGGGCGCATCATGTGGGAATAACCGTTCTGGATCACGACTCCGACAATGTGGAAGTTCTGCGGAAGCTTGGCATGCGCGTGTTCTATGGTGATGCTACGCGTCATGACCTGCTCGCAGCGGCGGGAGCTGAAAAGGCAAAGCTGCTGATTCTAGCGATCGATGATCCCCAAAGAACGATGGAAATCGTGAAATATGTCAGAAAGCAGTACCCAAACCTCGAAATCCTTGCCAGAGCCAATGCGCGATCCGACGCATACGAACTCATGGATCTCGGCGTGAAGCACGTATTCCGTGAAACATTCGAGACCTCTCTTTGCGCTGGCCGTGATGCGTTGCGGCTCCTGGGATTCCGTGCACACCAGGTACACCGGTCAGCCGTGTCGTTCAGGCGCCATGACATGTCCCATATGGAGGAGCTTGCACGAACACGTCATGAACGCGCTGCCTATTTGAATAAATCTAGACAGAAAATTGAAGATCTGGAGCAGGTTTTGCGTGATGAGATGAAAGCTGGAGAGGGGACTCGCGATATGGGTTGGGATACAGAATCCATGATCAGCGGCACATCCAAAGAATAAATTTCGGTGACAGGCTACATGTTTCCTGAATCTGGGGAATCTCGGTGACAGGCTACATGTTTCCTGAATTCGTAATTAATTCATAGAATTACGAATTCAGGAAACATGTAGCCTGTCACCGGAATTATATTGAGATTTTAAAAAGTGTCTTGCCCAGCCAAAAACAACCGGTATGTAGGCCAAAGCCGCTGCCGCCATCCCAAGCCAAACACCCTGAAGTCCCCAGCCAAGATAGACTCCCAAGAACCATGCAAATGGAACCGTAAAGAGAATCGTGCGGACCAAGGTCGCAATCAGCGCATACATTCCCTTTCCCGCTCCCTGAAACATGCCCGAGGAGAGCATCCCAAAGGGAACGGTAGGAAGCATCACCCAGAGTATACGCAAAAATCTCTCCAGCTCCGGAACCAATTCTTCAGCCTCCTTGGACCATGTGAAAATCCAGGTAATTTGGGACGCGAAAAGGAACATGACAGCCGCGAGCAGCAGCTCAATTAAAAAACCGTTTCTCAGAGCGTAATAATAGGCTGTCCTTGCTTTTGCATAGTCGGAGGCACCGAATGCCGCGCCTGTTACAGCCGTTAACGCGCTGGCAACTCCGAGCATTGGAAGCGTCGCAATCGACACAATCCGCCAGCCGCTTGTATAAACCGCCACACCCAAGCTCCCACCGACGCTTGCAATAATGGTCGTAAGCAGAAACGCCATCAGCGACATGGACATCTGTGACACCGATGCGGGAAATCCCACTCTACCGATGTCGTAAAGAATTCTTGGGTCAAACCGGAATCCCCTGAAACGAAAGGCCACAAACGTCTTTTTCTGAACGAAAAGCCAGTAAAAGCATAGGCCTGAGCTCGCTACCATTGAAATGACGGTTGCCAATGCGGCGCCGGCCACTCCGAGATTGAGAGGATAGATAAAAATTGGATCGAGGATTATGTTGAGCACGCCCCCGAGCGCCATCGCATACATGGCCCGCTTCGCATCTCCTTCGCTTCTCAGTATGGAGATTGCGCTGGCGGGAAAGAAGAGAAACAGGATGCCTGCAAAAGTGATTCTGGAATAGATGATGGAGAGCCGCAGCGCCTCATCATCCGCTCCCATGAAACTCAGCATGGCTGGAAGCAAAAGAAACATGACAACGGATGTCAGCAATCCGATGATCAGGCTCAGGATTACACTGTGGGTCGCTACCCTGTCGGCGCCGGTCTTATCCTGGGCTCCAATCCTCCTCGAGATCGCCGCTCCGCCGCCAATGCCGATGCCGTTTCCCAGCGCCATCGCAAAGAAAAAGAATGGAAAGGTGAATCCCACCGCCGACAGAGAATCCGGCCCCAGGCCTGAAACCCAGATAGCGTCTGCCAGGTTGTAAAGCGTCTGGAATGACATTGCTACAACCATCGGAACCGACAGTTTAACTATCGCGGTCTTGGGATCGCCGAGCAGTGTATGCACGCCTTCTGTTGCTTTTCTTTCGCCCGAAATGGTTGTGCTCATCTATTTTCCGTTCTTCTGATTGTAAAAGCCATCAACGCGGATTGAACTATCCGCCCTCCCAAAAGCAATGTACGTAGAAAGTCGTCTAGAAATCGGTCTGCTTCCCATCCGCATCGATGAAGACCATGCCTTCCCGCATTTCTTCCTTGATCAATTTCTTTAAGCCCGTTTCGGTAAGCTTGGGCGCATACTGACATTGGATAAAGAGAAATGGACGGGTGACTTCCAGCACACGGAACGGCGCATGGACAAACTTTGCCGGTATCCATATCATTGTGGATTCGGTGACAATGTGGCTTTCCATCTCAAGCCCCATACACATCTCAATCTTCGCGCCCAGATCCCTCGGATTCTCCATGTCGGTGCCGAGTGCGACCAGCAGTTCCGCATCCTGATGAATATGAGGCCCGTGCCCCGGATGTTTCACCGCCTCCGGCCCCATGACCATTACGGAAAAGTATCGGCTTCCCTCGATGATGTCGGCGTCGGTAAAGGCCACCATGGACGGCATCTTTCCAAAACCCTTGAAACGCTGCTCATCGGGAAGCTTGTTCAGAAAATACTTATCGTATTTGAGTTCCGGCATGTGAATATTCCCCTTTATTGATTATTCAAAAAATGCATTGGTGCCGCTCTAACGCGATTTGGAGATCTCGCCATAGGGAGTCGGTCCGTGATGAGCCAGGCGACCCAATAGGATGGCGCCCATAGCCAAAAAAGCTGGGATAGCCCCAGCCAGAAGGATTTGCCAAGGCTGCCACTCATTGGACAACAAATCTCCTGCAAGCAGCGGTCCTACGATCGAGCCGATTCTGCCGATACCCAAAGCCCACCCGACCCCCGTGGATCGAACGAAGGTGGGGTAAAAATGCGCTGCCAGGACGTTAAGGCCAGCCTGAGCCCCTATCACCAAAAAACCCAGCAAAAATGCCAGAACAATCACAGCAGACCATGAGTCAGCTGCCAATGCCATCAAAACTATGAACAGTCCGCAAAATCCAAACTGGGCGAGCAGGATCCGGAATGGGCCGCCCAATTTGATGAGGAATCCCTCGGCAAACGTCCCTGCAATGCCGCCCAGGCTGTAAAACGAAGTTGCGGTAACTCCGTCGGAAACAGACATGCCCGACGCTCTTAAAAGTATAGGCAGCCAATTGACGATGACATACATCAGCAGCAGGTTCATGAAGTTTGGAATCCAGAGAAGAATGGTTCCGGCAGCCCTGCCGTCCTTGAACAGGTATTTGACCGATACGCCTTTGCTTTCTTTGTCGGGCGCCGGAAAAGATATTTGGGTACCCTGTTCAGATAAGACCGGCGCAATGGGCTTCAGAAGATTTTCGATTTTCCGGGGATCCGCCTTGCTTTGGGACAAAAATTGAACCGACTCCGGAAGGAGTACAATCAGGAGCAGAGAGAGTGCAAGCGGAAGGATGCCGCCGACATAGAAGACCGATTGCCAGCCCCAGACAGGAGTCATCGCGGAACTGAGCATCCCGCAGATAAAGCCGCCAAGCGGCAACCCGCAAAAAAGTGCGGCCACTAGCACAGCCATCAGCCGCTTTGGAACATATTCGGAGGAAAGGGCGACCACATTGGGCAATGCCCCTCCAAGGCCTAATCCGGTCAGGAACCTGTAAACCAGCAGTTCGTTGAACGATGTAGCGTGGGCCGTTAATATCGAAAACACCGCCAGCGTGATGGTGGAAAATATGATCGGCCACTTGCGTCCCCAGCGATCGGCTATCGGACCTGCCGCCATAGCTGCGATCATCAGTCCTACCAGACTGGCGGAAAATATTGGACCGAAGGTGTTCGCCGGGATTCCGGTGCTGTCGGCGATCGAAGGAGCGAGAAATCCTATCGTCTGTGCGTCGAAGCCGTCGGAAAAAAGGACCAAGCCGCACAATGCGATGGTCCGAATCTGAAAACCGCTCATGGGCCGGCTGTCAATGATATCGCCTACGCTTTGATTTTCCTTTTGCATGCTCGCAATGTTTCCACTCATGCTAAAGTGAAAAAACCTTCTCGGCATTCTTTTGAAACAGCTTCTTTTTGTCGGCGGCGCTGATTGGAAATCTGTCCGTCATCGTCACTTCTTCAACACGGTACTGGTAGGGATAATCCATTGCATAGAGAACCCTGTCCATACCCAGGACTGACTGAGCCATTGTAATAGCGGGCGCCCAAGGCAATCCGCTCGTCGTTATATAGATGTTGCGCTTCATGTAATCGCTTGGTTGCAGCTTGAGCTTGGGCTTGAACGCCTGCCTGTTGAATTCCTGCATGTAGTCAATTCTATAGAGCCAGTAGGGAAGCCCTTCCCCACCGTGTCCTATCACAATTTTGAGTTTTGGAAAGCGATCCAAAGCCCCGCTTGTGATAATGGCCAGGATGTGCAGCGCGACTTCCACTCCAAAACCCATGATGGCCGTATCCAGCCCTCGCTTCACAAATGGCTTGACCATATCCGGAGAAGGCGTTTGGGGATGAATGTAAATGGGCGCGTCAAGGGATTCCGCCGCTTCAAATATTTCCCAGAACTTGGGGTGGTCGAGATATTCCCCCTTGGTGTGTGAATTGATAACCGCACCTTTGAGACCCAGCTTGTTCATGCCCCGTTCCAGTTCTTTGGCTGCCGCCTTCGGGCTCTGCGGAGCGATGGCGGCCAGACCCGCAAACCGCTTCGGATATTTCCGGATGGCCTCCGCGAGCTGATCATTGCTGGACGCCGCCAAAGATCTGGCTTTGGCTGCATTAAAAACCTGTACACCCGGTGCGGTCAACAGCAGCAGCTGCACATCGATTCCCGACGCATCCATATCCCTGATGCGGTTTTCACCCATATCAAGAAGCCGGTCGATGAGAATGCCTCCTCGCTTGATGAAAACTCCCCACAGCGACATAAATCCCGCGTCGCCCGCTTTTTTGGCAACCAGTTCACGATAGCCGTGCATAATTTCCGGCGTTATCCAGGCTTCCTCCGTCGCGATTCTCTTGTACGGCATTTTTGCCGGAGGCTTCAGCACCCGCCCGGGATCTTCAAGGGGAATACCAACTCCGGCAAACAACTTTTTCCTGCTGGTGGCTATCTTCTTTTTCATAGAACCTCCCCGCTATCGGCGACAGCATTGATTTTGGAATAACCCAAGTCGCATTATATGCGGGACGGCGGTTGATTTCGCCAATAATGGTTGTCAGTACTAGATTTTCCTGTCTGTTAAGGCATGCCTTCAACGATAATAAAAAAATCAAGGCCTGACACCCGATTGCCATCTGATGTAAACTCTCTCGATAGTATCTGTGATCCTTAGCCCGCAAAACCGCAGCAGCCTCTTATCTTTCAAGGAGGGAGAACAGGCCATGTCAAAAATCACTCGTAGTGTGAAAACTGCATTGGTACGGACAGGACGATGCCTAAATATGATTCGTCGAGTCATACTTCACACATTGTTTTGGGCCATTGTAATTTTTCTTGTCGTTTTGGCCTTCAGAAGCGATAGACCGGATGTACCCGAGAATGCAGCCTTGGTCTTGAACCCCAAGGGATCCGTCGTAGAACAGCTCAGCGGCAATCCTCTGAGCCGGATCCTCAATCAGAATCAACCGGAGGTTCTTCAGAAGAGTCTCCTCGATGCCCTGGATAAAGCCAAAGACGACGAGCGCATAAAGGCGCTTGTACTCGATCTTGACGATATGGGCAGCATTGGAATGAGCAAACTGCTCGATCTTAAAGCATCTCTGCAGGAATTCCGGGGAAGCGGGAAAAAAGTGATTGCGGTAAGCGATGAATTCAGCCAGGGCGCCTACTTTCTGGCGGCCCAAGCGGATGAAGTCTATCTCCATCCTATGGGAATGATTTTGCTCGAGGGTTTGGGCGCCTTTGTTCCCTATTTCAAAGACGGCATCGATAAATTAGAGCTGGAAGTGCATGTTTTTAGGGTCGGCGAGTACAAGTCCGCCGCCGAGCCCTTCATGCGGAACAGTATGTCCGAAGAAACCAAGGAGGCAAACCTGGCGTATATGAACGATCTGTGGGATAGCTTTCTTGAAGAGACCGCAGCGGGCCGCGAGCTCAAAGTGGAGGATCTGCAAAACTATATCAACAATTTCGGCGATCTCATGATTAAGAACAAAGGCCAGGCGGCACAAATGGCCCTTGACGCCAAACTGGTGGACAAAGTCGCTACTCGCGACCTGGTTCGAGATCGGCTGATTGAATTGGTGGGCGAAGATGAGGGGAAACATACCTTCCGACAGATTGATTTCGCCAATTATCTGAAAGCGCTTGATCCTGATCCTCCTGTCGACGGCACCAAGAAAAATATCGTGGGCGTTGTGGTCGCCAAGGGAGAAATCTTCGACGGCACAAGACCCCCCGGAGAAATCGGTGGCGATTCCACCTCTGCATTGATTCGCGAAGCTCGGATGGAAGAAAACATCAAGGCGGTCGTTTTGCGCGTGGATTCGCCTGGCGGTAGCGCGTTCGCTTCGGAAGTGATTCGCCGGGAGTGTGTCCTGACCCGCAATGCCGGAAAGCCCGTGGTGATTTCAATGGGCAGCGTAGCCGCATCCGGAGGCTATTGGATCTCCACCGCCTCGGACGAAATCTGGGCCAGCAGTGCGACCATTACAGGCTCCATTGGCGTGTTGGGAATTTTTCCGAATTATCGCAAAACTCTTTCAAAATATTTGGGCATTAACATCAACGGCCTTGGTACTACCCCGCTTTCAGGGATGATGCGCCCGGACCAGCCCTTTAATCCTGTTGCAGGTGACATGATCCAACAGTTTATAAACAGGATTTACGAAGATTTTCTCGACCGCGTCGCTGAAGCGCGCAAGATGGATAAGGCCGAAGTAGACAAGATTGCGCGCGGAAGGGTTTGGAGCGGTGAAGATGCGCTCGAACTCGGGCTGGTCGACAAGCTGGGAGAGCTGGAAAATGCCATTGCTTCAGCCGCTTCCCTTGCCGGACTCGCAGACGACTATCAGACCAAGTACATCGCACCGAAGTTGACATGGAGAGAAAGGATGATGGCCGGATTAATGTCTAAAGCGCTTCATATCTTCGGCGTGGATGATGCCGCTGCGGTAATCCCAAACGGATTTTTGTCCCCTGCACGGGCGCTGGTTCGAAAAGCCAACGTCTATGCGCAATTCAACGATCCTAATAGTGTTTATGCTTATTGTCCGCTAATTTTCGAGTAGCTGCTTTAAAAATAGAGCTTTAGGGTAGACGCGGCAGCAAAATTCCGGTGACAGGCTACATGTTTCCTGAATTATGCAAGACGATGATACACGCACAATATTGAGGTATTCAGGAAACATGTAGCCTGTCACCGGAATTGAGGTATTCAGGAAACATGTAGCCTGTCACCGGAATTGAATTGAATGGGAATGACCGAGTATCCACAGACAACCCTGGACTATGGCGTGATGATCATGGGGCTCGCCGGCGGGCTTGCTCTCTTTCTTTTTGGCATGCGCAATCTCACCGATTCCCTGAAGACCGTTGCGGGCGAACGGATGAAGCAGATCCTGGGCAAACTCACCACAAACCGATTTAGCGGATTGTTGGCTGGGACTCTAATAACAGCCGTCATTCAATCCTCATCCATCACTACCGTTCTGCTGGTGGGGTTTGTCTCCGCCGGACTCATGACACTGGAACAGTCGGTCGGCGTGATACTGGGAGCGGACATCGGCACGACTATTACGGCGCAAATTATCGCCTTCAAAGTAACCAGGTATGCATTGGCTATCATCGCCGCCGGGTTCCTCCTCGAAATGGTCAGCAAGAAACCGCTCTTTAAACACTACGGCTCAATGATAGTGGGACTCGGCTTGTTGTTCCTGGGAATGGATTTCATGAGTGAGGCCACAAATCCGCTGCGTTCCTATACTCCGTTTATGGAGATGGTGCAGGGAATGCATAATCCAATTTACGGCATAACTGTGGGCGCTGTATTCACCGCCCTGGTGCAAAGCTCATCGGCAACAACAGGAATTGTAATTGTGCTCGCAGCACAGGGATTAATCCCTTTGGAAGCCGGAATCGCCCTGGTGTTTGGATCCAACATCGGCACCTGCGTGACGGCGCTGCTCTCCTCTATCGGCAAACCAACGGAAGCAGCGCAAACTGCACTCGTTCACATCCTCTTTAAGGTATTTGGCGTATTGCTGTGGGTACTGTTTATACCTCAATTTGCAGACCTGATCCGCAATATCTCGCCGACGGCAGATCATTTTGAAGGCGTGGCCAGGATGGCGGCTGAATCCCCCAGACAGATCGCAAACGCCCATACTGTATTCAACGTTGGCAATGCGCTGATCTTTATCTGGTTTGCGCCCTGGATCGGGCAGCTTGCGACCAAGGTCGCACCAAAAAAACGCAAGCGGGTTTCTGAAGTATATCGAGCCAAACATTTGAATGCTTTTTATCTACAGTCTCCCGCCGCCGCCCTGGATCAGGTGCGTCTCGAGCTAAAAAACCTTGGCACTCTAGTTTTGGATATGGTTGAGGCAGGTCTACCCTCCGCAATCAACGGATCCAGAGTGGACCTTGATTCACTGAAGGAGAAGGATAACGAAGTGGACGCGCTGCACGGCCAGATTCTCGCTTTCCTGTCAAGCCTCTCAACCGGAGATCTCGGAAAAGGGCAATCTCGAGCTGCTCTTCGCTGTATATCCATCGCAAACTATGTTGAAAACATCGGTGATATTATTGAGACTGATATCGCGCGCGATGGGTATGAGCGAATAGAGCAAAACTTGACTATCTCTGACGATACTGCAGGCCGACTGGAAAAGCTTTACTCAAAATCTTTCAACGCCGTGCAGACCGCGGTAGCACTGATCGGCAATCCAAACATCGAACGCGCCAATTCTTTTCTGAAAGACAAAGAGGAATTTGAAAAACAGGTACAGCAGTTCCGCGCTCATCTTGCGAATAGAATGAGTTCCGAGGAGCCCAATCGAATTGAGACTTTCAGGCTCGAGTCAAACCTTGTCGAATACACAAACCGAATCTATATCCTGGCTAGAAGAATAGCTAAGGCCGTCATTGAGCTTTCCGAAGCAAGGATAGAATCTTAGCCAAAGGTTGCTTGCTATGAATACAAATGGACACATACAAGGGATTCGTGACTCCAAAGCATTTCATTGGAGCGTAAAGCGAACCCTGTTATCGGGTATCTTAATTCTGGGACCCTTTACGATCACACTTCTAGTCATTCTGTGGCTGTTCGGCTATATAAGAGGTCTGATCCGGCCCTTGGTTCTTAGGGTGCTGGATCTGGCCATGGATTTGCCCGGCGCAGGCGGCGTGACCCCGATCCTTCTCAAAGCGCTGGTGATTGTCACCACCATCTTTTTGATCCTGCTTATCCTGTATTTGATCGGGTTCGTCGGAACCCGCCTGATGGGAAAACGTTTGATTAAAATAATCGAAGACCTGATCAAGCACGTTCCCGTGGTGGGCAGCCTGTACAGTGCATCCAAACAGGTTTTGCATGCATTCGGAGCGACCGACAAGCCGGCCTATAGATCGGTTGTGCTGGTTGAATTTCCAAGAGCCGGCAGCAAAGCTCTGGGGTTTCTAACGGGATTTGTTTCTCTGAATAACGACAACCGCTACGCCAAGGTTATCATTCCAACGGCTCCAAATCCTACAACCGGCTTTTTCGAGCTTTTTCCCGAAGATCAGATCGAAGAGCTGAACATATCCGTTGAAGAAGCCTTTAAGATGATTCTTTCGGTAGGGTTGGTATCACCGGATAATTTGAATGTTTTGCCTAATGCGTAACGCGTTTCAGAAGAACTTCAGCGCATACCCAAACCGAATCCCCCGCCCCATTTCCGGCGCAAGCTCCTTGATCAAAGAAACATGGTTGCGATAAAGCTTGTCCCCGATGTTGAACACATCCAGTGACAAGTGATGAACGAAGTGTTGTCGTGGGATTGTATACGAGGCTTTTAGGTTCATCACGCCGTAGCCCGCCGTCGGTGTTTCGGTGGAGAATATCCTTTTTTGCGAATTTGCCATCACAAGCTCCGGATGTATACTTAGATTACCAAAGCGCAAATCCAAGCCCACCCGGCCGCGTAAAGGCGGAATCCTGGGCAGAGGCGTACCGGTATCGGTCAGTTTGGCGTTCACCAAATCGAGTCCCAGATCGAGCCAAATCCTTTCATGAAGCCCTAATTTCAGGCCAATTTCCGAACCCATAAACCGGCTGTTTCCCTGATTGTGCTCAACAACGAAAAGACCGTTTTCGACCTCTCCCGTAGGCCGAGGATAAATAAAGCCGTCAATGTGATAGTAAAAGAAACTTGCCAGCAACTCTGTTCGTTCGTCGGCATGA
>Ga0209536_100009480_pt1 | contig 14468 bp, 10 predicted proteins | sample DeeMarSeWOR28_12_FD_187461 | JGI IMG/M metagenome (GOLD analysis project Ga0209536, IMG submission 187461) | Marine sediment microbial communities from White Oak River estuary, North Carolina - WOR-2-8_12 (SPAdes) (version 2) | ecosystem: Environmental > Aquatic > Marine > Intertidal zone >...
ATCCGATGCGAGCCAGCATTGTAGGCAGCGGTTGCCAGCACCTGGTTACCCTGATTCCGGCGCAATACCGTCTTCAGATGATGGGAGCCAAGTCGCAGGTTGTTATCAACATCCAGTATTGCCTGTTTACTCCGGATATTGAGACGCAGGCTACGTGCGGTGGCCCGGCCCGTACGCGGCATCAGCTGCATCAGCCCCAGGGCGCCGGCACCTGAACGTGCGTCGGTAACAAAAGCGCTTTCCTGACGCAGGACACCGTAGATCCAGCCCGGGTCAACACCACTGCGCTGCGCATTCTTTTCGACCTTGTCGCGATAGAGTATCGGGAAACGCAAATCGAGGTCATCGAGGTGGCCGCTCTTGTTGACGGTATAAAGTGCCCGGTCGTACCAGCCCCACTGCTGCGCAGCGACTGCAGCAGCCTGCAACTCGCGCTTGTTCATATGCTGTATTACCCAGAACCATTGCCGACGCGCTGACACCACCTGGCCGACATTGAACAACTCCTGTGCGATCTGCATTTCCGGGCGCGCCAGCATCGCGCCCAGCTCAACCGGGGTAACCTGGACTGCACGGTGCTTCATCGAGTACGGCGCGCCGACGCGATCAGCAGCAAGGAACCCATAGTAACCACGCTCCTGAGCCAGATCAGAATACAAATCCCAGGCCGCGTCTTCATCGCCAGTCTGCTCGGCAATGCGCGCCTGCCAGTAGCGCCACTCGTTATCTTCCAGTTCTTCCTGCTTTAGCGCCGCAATGAACTCACGTGCCGTCTCCCAGTCACCGGCACGCAAGGCCGCGCGAATTCGCCAGTAATGCAGATTGCGGTCCTCGGCATCTGCAGAAACAGCCGACAACCAGTCCACGGCCTGGGGCAGATGCCGTTGCGCAGCCAGGATACCGACATATCGCAACACGTAGTTTTCGTCTTCACCAAAAAAGCGATGTTCCTGTTTCAGTTTCTGCCATTGCTCCATGGCCGCTTCCGGGTCCCGATATGCCAGCCGCACGACGGCATGGTTCGCTACCATGCGCGCAATCGGCTTGTCGATTTTGTAATTGGCCAACTCCAGTTCTTTCGCCGGTTGACGGTGGGCGCGCACCCATCGCTCCACCCACTTGCGATCTTCCGGCGGCAAATAGTAGGCAAGCTCGCGCGCGAGGCTCAGCTGCCGGCGCTGCATTGCCAGGCGAATTCGGGCAATTACCACGTCGCGTGTCATGTGACCGGCCTTGCGCCACTTGTCAAAAACCGGGTTGCAGGAACCGGGTAGTCGCTTACCGGTCATCCAGAGCGTTTCAACCTGCGACATCAGCGCAGCCTGATCCTGGTTGGCAGACTGCATCAATTGATTCAGGCGATAGCAGAAAAGTGCTTTGTCTTTCGGGTACTCGCGGTATTCCTTCAAAAAAAGCTGCCAGTCGCCCTGGCGGGCCAGGTGATGCAACCAGCGCTTGCGCAGATTATCGCTGGTTACGCTGTGCCGGTTTTTGTCCAGGTAATCGCGCAACGTCTCCACGGGCGTGGTCGCGATACGTGTTTTCAGATATTCAAATTCCAGGTGGCCGCGCAGCACATAGTCCTGCAGGGTAGCGTGCAAGGCCTGATATTTGCTGATCTGGCCACTGCGTACGGCCAGCAGGGCATCGAGGTATACACGACGCTGGGCCTCCAGATTGGCATTTGCCGGACCAGCAGCGAAAACGGCGCCGCTGGCGAAGAAGGTCAGCGCGAAGATGAAACCAAAATGAAAACGCGTAATCATAGTAAACAGTATAGATGACTATACTTGGCAATAAATACCCCGACAAACAAAGGAATCGACCCATGGCGATGGAAACCCTGAATCCCGCGACCGGCAAACCCGTTCAGACTTTTGAAACCTGGGGAGATGACGAGCTGGAAGCCGCACTGCAGCAGGTTGCCGGCGCATCACCTGGCTGGCGAGAAACTGCATTCGCTGACCGCGCCGCGTTGATGCGCGGTGCCGCCTCGGTGCTGCGCGACAAATCTGATCACTATGCCGGCCTGATCACGCTGGAGATGGGCAAGCCGATCAAGGAGGCCAGGGGCGAGATCGAGAAATGTGCCTGGGTTTGCGAATACTATGCGGAGAATGCCGAGGCATTTCTTGCGGATGAACTGATCGAGTCTGATGCCAGCAAGAGTTATGTCGCCTACCTGCCAATGGGGACAGTGCTGGCCGTCATGCCATGGAACTTTCCTTTCTGGCAGGTGTTCCGGTTCGCCGCGCCGGGACTAATGGCCGGTAACACCGGTGTGCTCAAACATGCCTCGAACGTGCCCCAATGCGCGCTGGCGATCGAAGAAGTTTTTCTGGAAGCCGGTTTTCCGGCGGGCTGCTTCCGGACATTGATGATCTCGGCCTCGCAGGTAAAAGGAGTGATCGAGGATCCGCGTATTCACGCCGTTACTCTGACCGGCAGCGAACCGGCCGGCCGCCAGGTGGCCGCAACCGCGGGCAATGCGATCAAGAAGTCGGTACTGGAGCTGGGCGGTTCCGATGCGTTTGTCGTGCTGGAAGACGCTGATCTCGATGCCGCGGTCAAGACAGGTGTCAGCTCGCGTTTCCTCAACAACGGTCAGAGCTGTATTGCCGCAAAACGGTTCATCGTGGTCGATGCCATCGCCGATGATTTTGTTCAGCGCTTTACCCGGGAGGTCGATGCGTTGAATGTCGGTGACCCGACACTGGAAGATACGGATCTCGGACCCATGTCGCGCAACGACCTGCGTGACGAGTTGCACAAACAGGTGGAGGATTCGATTGCACAAGGTGCTGTCGCGGCGCTCGGGTGCAACCCCATTGATGGCGCAGGCGCATACTACCAGCCGTCGGTACTGGACAAGGTGGTTCCGGGTGTACGTGCTTACGAAGAAGAGTTGTTCGGCCCGGTCGCAATTGTTATTCGAGCAAGCGACGAGGACGAGGCCCTGCGCATCGCTAACGACAGTCGCTTCGGACTCGGCGGCAGTGTCTGGACGCAGGACAGCCAACGTGGAGACCGGTTTGCGCGCCGTATGCAATCCGGCTCGACTTTCGTTAACGGTCTGGTAAAGAGCGATCCGCGCCTGCCATTCGGCGGCACCAAGGCATCGGGTTACGGGCGGGAGCTATCGACCCACGGCATCCGCGAATTCGTCAATGCCAAAACTGTCTGGATAAAATAGACGCAACCTGTTTGCGCCAACGCTATCCGGACACCAAACCGGTGCGAACTCAGGACGCAGCCCGGCGAGCGTAGCGATAGGTCCACACCAGAACACCGACACCCACCAATATCATCGGAATGCTGTAGACCTGGCCCATGGTAAGCCAGCCGAACGCCAGATAACCGAGATGAGCATCCGGTTGCCGGTAACATTCGATAAAGAACCGGAAGCAACCATAGAGCAGAACAAACAACGCCGATACCGCCAGCGGCGGTCGCGCGCGCGACGAAAACCACCACAGCACCGCGAACATCACCAACCCTTCCAGCGCCATTTCGTAGAGTTGCGACGGATGACGGGGTAGTGGGCCACCGGTACGAAACACCATGCCCCATGGCACGTCAGTCACCCTGCCCCACAACTCCTGGTTAATAAAGTTACCGAGCCTGACAGAGGCGATACCCAGGGGCACCAGCGGCGCCTGAAAATCCAGCACCGCGGCCCAGCTGCGATCGGTTTTGCGTGCAAACCACCACATGGCGATGACCACACCGAGAAAGCCGCCGTGAAACGACATGCCGCCCTGCCATACGTAAAAAATCTCGAGCGGGTGCTGCAGGAAATAAACCGGTTTGTACAGGAGAACGTAGCCGATTCGACCACCAAGAATGACACCAAAGGCACCGGTGAGGATCAGGTCGCCGACTTCTTCCGGTTCCCAGCCACTGTCTGGACGGCGCGCGCGCCATACGCCCAGTGCCCAGGCCGAGACAAAAGCGGCGACATAGGTCAGGCCATACCAGTGAATCTTTAGTGGACCGATGCCGATAGCAACGGGATCAATTACAGGCGCATAAATCATCGGCGGGCATTATGACTGATGGCGGTATCACGCACCAGCGCATCAACGTTACGGAGACGGGATCAGCAAACCGGCGTCCCAGGCGCGCAAGCTCGTTTCGCCATAAGGCGATACCAGCAGTGTCGCACTGGAACCGATGGCATTGGGTTGCCAACCTGTGTCGTAGGTCAGTATCACCCCGGTGGGGTTGTTTAATATCCAGTCTCTTGTCTGATCCTGGTTCAACACAGCAATCGGTTGAGTCAGCCGAGCACCAAAATGAAACTGTCCTTGATACGGTGCAACGTGGGCTATCGCGCGGCCTTCGCTCTCCGCATCATAGAGCAGCGTGTTCAGGTCGCCCGTCTGATAGCGATCCCCCCATTGATAACCGGCGAAAAAACTTCCGGCGACAACCACAAACATGGTAGTCACCGCGATACTCATCACGCGCTTGCCGGTATTCATTGTCGGCATCCAGGAGAGCGCGATACCGAGTGCGGCCACGACAACGCCAATCATTGGCGACATGCTCCAGATAATCGCAGGCATGAAATCGACTTTGGGTAACCCGGGCAACACCGCCAGTGCGCCACCGATGGCAATCACCGGAAAGGTCATGCCGGCAAAAAACCCGTCTTCGCCAACAGTGCGCAATTCCTCGTGCATTAGAAGCCAGGCAAGCACCAGCACATAGGCCGGGAACAACGGTAAAAGAAATTGGGGTTGACGCACCGGTAGCAGGGCAAGCAATACGATCGCGGAAATTCCCCAGACCATGCAGAGGGTAAAACCGCTATCCAGTTTTCGTCCGCGCACCTGCCACAACCGGATCCAGCCGAGCGGCCAGACCGACCACGGGAAAAATACCAGCGGTATCAGGTAGAGGTACCACCACCATGCCCCCTGCTGATAAAACAGATCCAGCGGCTGCAGTGAGCTAGCCGTCGAAATCGCCTGATACCAGCCCAGTCCCGCTGGACGTGTTGCCGGTATTAACCACGCGAGCCATAACCCGGCACCGATAACGAGCGCGAGCAAGACTGTGCCATACCAGGCACTCCAGCCTGACTTGCCATCGCGGTGCGCCCAGAGCGGTGCCAGCAACATTGCTGGCATTACGTAAACCAGCGCCACGGGTCCACCAACCAGCATCGACATGCCAATCAAAATTCCGAGTACTGGCGCTGCCGCGCGGCCGCCGCCAGCGTATGCGTATACCGCCATCATCGTTAACAGCGTCACGCATACCAGCAGCAGATGGTCCAGTGCCAGGGTCTGGAACATCGCCCACAGCGCTGAGCCCAGTAGCAGAACGGGTGCATACCGCACCACTTCCTTCTGGTCTGGCCAGAGTTTATGGGCGAACACCGAAGTGAGCAGCAACACAAACAGGCCGCCAAGCGCCGGAAGTAGCCGTGGCCACCAGTCGTTCAGCCCCAAGAACTGCCAGCCGGATAACACCAGCCAAAGTGTCGCCGGTCCTTGCCGGAACCACGGTTCGCCGTTCAATTGAGGCGTCAGCCAATCACCGCGGTGCCACATATCCCACGCCAGGGCCAGCAACCGGGTTTCGTCCGGAGGCCAGATCGTGCGCGTTACCATGCCGGCGGCAACGATCAGCAGCCAAAGGCCGATCCAGCCAAACGCGAATCGAATGCCCGAAAATGACTTCCGGCGTCGTCGCCGGCCTAATCTCGCGTTTTCAGGTACAGGTCCGGCGGAGGGCACCGCGCCGATTTCGATTTCCTCGACCACGAAGCTTTCCAGCGTCTGCTCCATGCCAGACCTTTCGCGCCGGTGCTTTCGTCGCTTTCGTCTCTTCTCGTCTGTCTTTTTCGGTTTTTTGCGCCAGAACATATCTTGAGTATCTTGTTATCAGACCAGCCTGTTATTGTGCTCTCGCCGTGTAGCGTCCTATCTCACCGAATGCGCAGGCAAGTAAAAGCCGATGTGCGGTAGTGCCCGATTTCCGGGCGGGTAAACCCAGTTTAGTCTGTTTATAGCGACTTTGCGTTCCAGACGCGGAGCCTCGTTCCTGCAAACGGAGACTCGAAGGCGGGCGCAAGCAAAGACTGATCGCCACTGGGCTGCCAGCCACTGGCGTAGGTAATGATGACACCGCCGGGATTTTCGGAAGCCCAAACGGGAACTTCCTCCGGCGCAAGTTCTTTGTAGGACTCACGCAAGCGACCATAGAAATGAAACTGCCCGAGGTAAGTACCCACATGGGCCACTGGCCGTTGCTCGTCTTCGATCTGCTGCAGGAATCTGGCGCTGGAAGTTACTGACCGGTAGTCATTGTTATCCTTATATATGTAACCGATTCCCGCGACCACGATCAGCATGTTGAACATCGCGTTGCGCACCACGCGCTGATCAAGCGTAAACTCCGGCAGCCAGTTGAGCGCAACACCAAACAGCGCAATCACGATACCAATATAAATCGGCAATTCGTCCAGCACCTGCGGCAGTGCATCTTTATAGGGTAGTGCCGGTGCCAGCGCGAGTAACAGGCCAATAACTATAATAACGACGCGTGTGGCCAGTCCCGACTTTGGCAGGCCGTACACCAGCAAGCCAAAGAAGGCGATACTGCCGCCGATGGTGGGAGAGATGCCCTGAACCACGGCAGGCAGCCAGGAGGCGTCCGGTATATAGGCGATGCCGAGCAGTGCCAGACCTAAAAAAATGGTCGGTAACATCAGGCTAACAACGAAACGGTCTTCGCCGTGGTCGATCAACTCATCATTGAAAAGCAGATAGGTCACCAACAACGCAAACGCTGGCAATATCGGCAACAGGTACTGCGGCTGCCGCGGCCCCAACACACTCAATACCAGCAAAACCGGCACGACCCACACCATGCAGAAGATCAGCCCGATGGACGGCAATCGGTCGCTGACCTGAAGAATGCGCGAGTACACAAGCGGCCAGGCAACCCATGGCAGGAAGGAAACCGGTAACAACACCAGGTACCAGTAGACCGGCTGGTTTTGCGCAAACAGTTTGAGCTCTTCAGGTAACACACCAACAAGGTGGTCAATGGCGTACCCGTAGCCATATTCGATGGAGACCACCATGCCCCATAGCGCCACCAGACTGATACCAAAAACCAGGCCGGTGGCGATGTCGATATACCAGTTGCGCCAGCGCAACGCGTGTTCGCGCCCCGCCCAGAGGGGGCCGGCGATAGCGACCGGCAAGGTATAGAGTAACGAGGTCAGGCCACTGGCCAGCACCGCCATGGCGGTCGCAAAGCCAAAAATAAACCAGCCGACGCGCGTCGTATAACGCCATGCATGCAATATGCCGAACAGTGCCAGTAGCGTGAAGAAGGTCAGCAGGTGATCAGTTAGGGCCAATGTCAGGTAAAAAGCCCAGAGCCACGAGGCCAACATGACAAACGGTACGTAACGCGGCATCTTGAGCTGATCCATCCACAGCAGCGCGGCAATGCGACTGACCAGCAGCAAACTGAACAGAGAGAAGAATGCTGGCAACAGGCGTGGCCACCAGTCATTGACCCCGAAGGCCTTCCAACCGGCGACGATCAGCCATGGCATTAGCGGTGGTTGTTCCGGTGCCGCCAACTCATTCAACACCGGAATCAGAAACACCTCTCGCTGCCACATCTCCCAGGCGATGGCCAGCAGGCGCAGCTCGTCCAACGATGCCGGCGGACGAATATAGATTAACGCCGCCACCAGGACGCACCACAAGAGGGTCCACGGGAAAGCGTGTTCGAACAATTGGCGCCAGCCGCCAAACTGCGGCCTCTGAGCCGGATTCACAGGGAAGTTTCCGTCATTTGTTGTTATTAAATTATTTTAGTCGGGGTTTTTCGAAATGACAGCAGCAAATTACACCAATCCCCATATCCATGAAACCGGCTCCGGGCAGGGGCGGCAGCGACTACCAAATAATAGCGATTACGCCAGCATGCTTGCGACGAGATCGCGATAGAAACTGATATGATCAAACGGCTTCGGCTTTTTCCGGCGCGCAAGGTTCCAGCCCAGCAATTCAATGTGATCGGCCATCAATACCCCCTTGAACTCACCCCAGCGCGCGGACGGCACTGACACCTGGCTATCGTTGTCGCCCTCCTCTTCGCGCGCAACGATACGTGCCCAACGACGCAGCAGTAACGGCATTTCAGCGATCGGACGATTGGCCGCATAAGACGAATACACCACATCACTGCGATCAGGGATTTCTTTATTGAAGCGATCGCAGGCCGACGGGCGCAGATCTTCCAGGGCCCTGCGCCCGAAAACGCGCCCAAGCCAGTTGAGAATTCGAGGTGCATGTAGCGCCCACTCCGCCAGCGCAGTCCCGCGATGAGGCGTGCCGATTGTCACCAGGCGCCGTACGCGATGTTCCGGATCGAGTTTGTGTATCAGATACCGACTGTCGAGACCGCCCATGCTGTGGGCGATCAGGATCAGGCCTGGTTCCGGGATCGTTTCGAGAAACGTCGCCAGCGCGGTTGCCCGTTCGGCGACTGAACGACCTGCTGGTAACGATGGAAAATAGCCGCTGACGCCGAGGTTATCCATGGTCGTGCGCAAGCCGCGAAAATACGCCACGCGACCTACCGGTAAGCGCAGCTCACCAAAGCCGAGAAAACCGTGAATAAAGACAACTGCGGTGTGTTTGATTGCGTCCTCTGCCAAGACCGAACTTCCTGTTCAATTGCGATCTACCGAGTATAGGCGTGTTTTCAGACAAGGCGATTGGCCGGGCCTTGAGCGCTAATGACTTTCAGACAATCGGTTACAGCGAATTACTGCTTCCAGGCGAGATCCGGCTCACGTGCGGCCTTAACATCATCGAGCCGGCGTACCGGCAGGGTGTAGGGGGCGCCCTTCAAGGTCTCGGGATCGCGGTGCGCCATTTCGACAATTTCCTGCATTGCCAAAATAAATCCGTCCAGTTCGTCTCGGGCCTCGGTTTCGGTAGGCTCGATCAGGAAACACTCAGGTACCAGCAATGGAAAATAGGTGGTCGGCGCATGAAAGCCGTGATCCAGCAGGCCCTTGGCGACATCGGCCGCGGTAATGCCGGTTTCATCCTTGAGCTTCTTCAGTGTCAGAATAAATTCGTGCGTCGCACGCCGTGTGTCGAATGCCATCTTGAAGCCCGCGTCCTTCAATTTCGCCATCATGTAATTCGCGTTCAGCGTGGAATATTCTGCCACGCGCGGCATGCCTTCGCGGCCGAGCAAGCGTGCATAGATATAGGCACGTAACAACACCCCGGTATTGCCCATGTTGGCGGATAGTCGTCCGATGGTCTGCGGACAGTCTTTCTCGGTTAGCCAGTGAAAACTGCCATCGGTTTCGCTCACCATTGGTACCGGTAAAAACGGTCTGAGTCGCTCGCTGGCACCAATCGGTCCCGCGCCGGGTCCGCCGCCGCCGTGTGGTGTCGAGAAGGTTTTGTGAAGATTCATGTGAATCACATCGAAGCCCATGTCGCCCGGCTTGACCTTTCCAAGTATGGCATTCAGGTTCGCACCGTCGTAATACAGCAGGCCACCGGCATCGTGAACGATTTTTGCCAGCTCTTCGATGTCCTTCTCGAACACGCCCAGTGTCGACGGGTTGGTCAGCATCAGGCCGGCCGTCTGCGGACCGACCGCTGCCTTAAGCGCCTCGATATCGACATCGCCTTCGTCATCGGTAGGGATTTCCTTGACCTTGTAACCACACATGACAGCGGTCGCGGGATTGGTTCCGTGCGCCGCATCGGGCACCAGTATCTCGGTGCGTGCCGTATCATTACGCGAATCGTGATAGGCGCGAATCATCGCTACACCGGCGAATTCGCCCTGGGCACCGGCGAGTGGTGTCAGAGAGACTGCCTTCATGCCGGTAACGTCTTTCAGAATCTCCTGCAAATCATGCAGACACGCGAGTACACCCTGTCCGGTGGACTCGGGTGCACGCGGGTGGCGCGCAAGAAAACCGGGGCGCATCGCAAGTGTATTGGAAGCACGCGGATTGTATTTCATGGTGCAGGATCCCAACGGATAGAAGTTGGTATCGATAGAAAAATTTTTCTGTGAAAGGCGTGTGTAGTGACGCACCACCTGCATTTCGGAGGCCTGCGGTAACATTGCACTTTTCTTTCTCAAAAACTTCGCCGGTATGTCGCTGACTTCCGCGCGCGTTAGAGGCGCTTGTGAGGGGTTATTGCGACCTTCCCGGGATAATTCGAATATCAACACGTTTAAGTACCTCTGGAATAACTAGTCCAATGCCGCCATGGCAGCATCATAGTCCGGCTCTTGCCCGATATCGGGCACCAGTTCGGAATAAATAACCTTGTTGTTCTGATCGAGCACCAATACGGCTCGCGCCGCGATACCGGCAAACGGACCATCCTGGATCAGTACGCCATAGTCCTTGGCGAACTTGCGACTGCGCATCATCGACAGTGTCTTCACGCTATCGGTATTCTCGACGCCACAGAAACGCGCCTGGGCAAACGGCAGATCCGCCGAGACAATCAGTATCAGTGCATCCGGATTCTTCGCGGCAAGGCCATTGAATTTTTTTGTCGTCGTTGCACAAACACCGGTATAGAGACTCGGCACAATGCTGAGCAGTTTTTTCCTGCCGGAAAAATCCGACAAGCTGACATCGTTCAGGTTTGTATCACCAAGCGAGAAATCCGGTGCCATGTCACCGACGCCGGGTAAATCACCGTTGGTCGTACAGGGATGTCCATCGAGTGCAATTTCAGTCATCGTTTTCCGACCACGCGTTCAAGCTGAGTGGAGTACTGCTGTATGTCCTCTTCGGTGCGAGTCTCGGTGGCGCAAACCAGCAGGGCCTCGCCGAGCTCCGGATAATCATCCGTTAACTGATACCCGCCAATAATGCCTTGTGCCTCCAGCGCCCGAAGGACATCCGCAACCGGTGCAGCGAGTTTCAATACCGTCTCGTGAAAAACCGGGCGATCAAAAACTGTTTCCACACCATCGATAGCGGTAAGCACTTCGATTAATTTGCGGGTGTTGGCGTGACAGGCTGCGGCAACCCGTTCCAGACCTTCACGACCAAGCAAAGCCATGTGAATGGTTGCCGCCGTCGCCAGCAACCCCTGGTTGGTACAGATATTGGATGTCGCCTTGGATCGCCGGATATGCTGTTCGCGCGCCTGCAACGTCAGTGTGAATCCCGGCTTGCCGTCGAGGTCCACGGTGCGGCCGATAATGCGACCCGGCATCTGGCGCACAATTTTTTCCTTACAGGCCATGAATCCAACATAAGGGCCGCCGGATGACAGGGGTGCACCGAGCGGTTGACCTTCGCCGACCGCGATGTCGGCGCCGTCCGAACCCCATTCGCCAGGTGGCGCCAGCAGTGCAAGTGCGACCGGATTCACCAAACCAATGACCAGCGCTCCTTGCGCGTGGGCCCAGTCCGTTAACACGTCGACTTCTTCCAGCACACCAAAGAAGTTGGGTTGTGGGATCACCAGCGCGGCAATGTCGCTGCCTTCATAAGACTTCAGGCTGTCGGGATCAATATGGCCGCCTTTTTTGTCGTAATCGAGCGTCACCAGTTCGATGTTCTGGTGCCGGACGATTGCCTCGACCACTTTGCGATAGTCAGGGTGCACTGTCGTTGGCATCAGGATACGGCGCGCCTTCTTCTGGCTGCGCACAGCCATGAGCACGGCCTCGGCGAGTGCCGACGCGCCCTCGTACAAGGATGCGTTGGCGACATCCAGTGCGGTGAGCCCGGCAATCATGCTCTGGAACTCGTATATCACCTGCAACGTGCCCTGACTCGCCTCTGCCTGGTAGGGCGTGTAGGCGGAATAAAATTCCCCGCGCGTGGTCAGCTCCCAGACCGCTGCCGGGATATGGTGCTCGTAGGCACCCGCGCCGATGAAATTGATGTAGCGACCGTCGGTCTCTGCGCGAGTACTCATTAGCCGCGTGAGTTCCATCTCGCTCATTGCTGTCGGAACCTGCGGCAAGTTGTCATTGCGCAGGTTGCTCGGGATCTCGTCAAACAGCGCATTAATATCGTCAACGCCGATGGCCTTGAGCATCTCGGCGAGGTCTTTTTCAGTATGAGGAATAAAAGGCATATCGTATCGTTTTCCGTCTAGCTCTCTGAAGCGACCAGCTCTTCGTAAGCGTTAGCATCCATCAGCGCTTCGACCTCGGCACTGTCCGCCGGAGTCATCCGGAAGATCCAGCCTTCGCCGTAGGGATCATTGTTGATGGTTTCCGGTGCGTCGGCGAGGGCGTCATTCACCTCAACGACTTCTCCACCGATTGGCGCATAGACATCCGAGGCTGCCTTCACAGATTCGACAACGGCACAGTCGTCACTCTGGTTGTACGACGCACCGCTTTCAGGGAGCTCGACATAAACCATATCGCCCATCAGGTCCTGTGCATGCTCGGTAATGCCGATGGTTACCGATCCGTCGTCATTAATACGCACCCACTCGTGGGATTTACTGTACTTCAGTTCACCTGGAATATTGCTCATACCCTCATACCTCAGTGTTTAGTGTTTTCCTAGAGACAACTTTTTCCGTTACGAACGAACGGATACTTGACCACTTTCGCGGGCACCGCCTTGCCACGAATATCTACCTCGACCGTGTCGCCGGCGTCTGCCGGTACTCTCGCCAACGCGATAGACTGGCCCAGCGTCGGCGAAAAAGAACCACTGGTTATTTCGCCCTCGCCCTGTTCACACATCACCTTCTGATGAGCCCGGAGCACACCTTTGCCCTGGAGCAGCAGACCTACCAGTTTACGCCCGGTCTTGTCTCTCTGTTTTTCCAGTGCTGCCCGGCCGATAAAATCGCGGTCAGACGGTTCCCAGGCCACGGTCCACGCCAGCCCCGACTCCAGCGGTGTCGTGGTCTCGTCCATATCGCTGCCATAGAGGTTCATGCCGGCCTCAAGCCGCAGGGTGTCGCGGGCGCCAAGGCCGATAGGTGCGACGCCGGCCTCAAGCAACATTTGCCATGAAAACGGTGCAGCCTTTGCCGGGATGATGATTTCAAAACCGTCTTCACCGGTATAGCCGGTGCTGGCAATCATCAGTTCGCCGATCAGTACCGCGTGAAACGGTTTTAGTTCACGGGTAGCCTCACGAATGTCCTCGCCCATGGCCGCATAGACTTTCTCCCGCGCGTTGGGTCCCTGTACCGCGATCATCGCCAGATCGTCGCGCTCGTTGACCGTGACACCCTCCATGGTTTCTGCCTGCGACTGCAACCAGGCAAGATCTTTCTCACGGGTTGCGGCGTTAACCACCAATCGGAACCAATCGTCCTCCAGGTAATAAATAATGAGATCGTCAATGACGCCGCCGCTTTCGTTGAGCATGCAGGTATAAAGTGCCTTGCCCCTGGTTTTGAGTTTGCCCACGTCGTTGGCAACCAGCCTCGATAGAAATTCGCGGACGTTTGCGCCCTTGATATCGACCACGGTCATGTGTGAAACATCGAACATGCCGGCATCGCTGCGTACCTGTTTGTGCTCTTCCAGCTGTGAGCCGTAATTCAACGGCATGTCCCAGCCACCAAAATCAACCATCCTGGCATTTGACTCGAGATGCTTTTCGTAAAGGGGGGTTTGCTTTGCCATTATTCGATTCCTGCTTTTTCCTTCTGAATTTCTTCAGCGTGGTAGGAAGAACGTACCAACGGGCCAGACTTGACCCACTCAAAACCGAAGCTTCGCGCGACATCACCAAAATGCTCAAACGCATCCGGCGAGATGTATTCGACCACGGGCAGGTGTTTGATGGTCGGGCGCAGATACTGACCGATGCTGACACGACTGACACCGGCATTGCGCAGATCCGAAAGCACGCCAACAACTTCGTGCTCCTGCTCACCCAACCCGAGCATGATGGCGGACTTGGTTTCAACACCTCCCAGTCTGCTGGCGAGTTCCAGTAGTTGCAGGCTGCGCGAGTACTTCGACCCCTTGCGGGCAATACGATAAAGGCTGGGGACGGTTTCCACGTTGTGGCCCCAAACCAGTGACGGCCAGTCGCAGGCACCAAACGGGGTGGTCGCCAGCGTCTGCTCCATATGGTCAACGCTCTGTTGCTGATATCCGTGAAAGTCCGGCGTGAGAAATTCAATGCCAATATCTGCATCCAGCGCCCGCAGTGCCTGCAGCGTGCCACTGAATATGCCAACACCCTTGTCGGCCTGATCGTCGCGATTAACCGAGGTGAGTACCACGTAGCGCAATCCGAGTTGGGTTACCGCTTCGGCAACGCGGCGCGGTTCGTCCTGATCCACCACACCAGGTCGACCGGTTTTCACCGAGCAAAACCCGCAGGCACGGGTACAGGTATCGCCGAGCAACATGAACGTGGCAGTGCCACGACTCCAGCATTCGCCCCGATTGGGGCAGCGTGCTTCCTCGCACACGGTATGTAGATTATTCCC
>Ga0209536_100009481_pt1 | contig 14466 bp, 12 predicted proteins | sample DeeMarSeWOR28_12_FD_187461 | JGI IMG/M metagenome (GOLD analysis project Ga0209536, IMG submission 187461) | Marine sediment microbial communities from White Oak River estuary, North Carolina - WOR-2-8_12 (SPAdes) (version 2) | ecosystem: Environmental > Aquatic > Marine > Intertidal zone >...
TTGCAGACCAAGATGGTCGACGTCGTCCCGAACTCGGCGATCGGCGCGGTTGCGCTCCAGTGGTACACGAAGCTCAACTACATGTCGAAGGACAGCTTTGGCATCGTGATGGGGGCGTCGGTCATCAAGAAGGAGAAATTCGACCAGCTTTCCCCGGAGGACCGAGCCGTGCTCAAGAGCACCGCGGCCCGCGCGGCAGCCGCCCTCGACAAGGTGGTACGCCGCGACGACGCTCAGGCATACCAGGTTCTGATCAAGCGCGGGATCGAGGTGCTCGACACCGGGCCCTATCGCGCGGAATGGGAGGAAGCCGGTCTGCAGACGCGGGAGCGTCTCGTCGGCCGCATCTTCAGCAGGAGCCTTCTCGAGGAAGCCGAAGCCGCGGCCAAGGGCAAATAGCTACTCAGCCGGCGGAAGCGCCTGTAGCCCGTACGACGGCGACGCGTTCAAGAAGACGCCGGGGCGGCACTTCATCAGCACTGGCTCGAACTCGACGTCCTCGGTCTGGCAGCGAAGGTCTTCGTCGGGGTATTTCTCCGGCGGGTACTCTGCGAGGAAGTCGTCGTAGAGGTCGGATGGATTCTCGACACACGCAGCGCTGAGCGTGTAGTCGCCTGGATCCACGTTGAGGAGAAGTACGCCTCCGTCGATCGATGAATAGCTGCGCGAAGGATCGGGCAACACCTCATCATTGAAGTACACCGGCCCGTATTCGGCATTGTTCGCGGGCGCGACGGTCAATACTGCGCCTGCCTCGCCGTGGGCCCCATCGTCGCCGATCGTTTTTCCGTACCGCGTGAAAGTGCTCACGATCTGGCACGTCGAGGCGTCGACTCCCTCGATGACGCCCGCGCCGACCAAGCCGAACTCAATGAGCCCGAAGAGCGTGTTAGTCGGAATCTGGAAGGTGAGGTCCTCGATGTCCGAGTCGGGAATCGTGAGGGTCTTGGTATAGGTCAGCGGGTGGTCCTCGTGTTCGAGCACGAAGGTCGCCTGCGAACCCACGGGGATGCCTGCGACGGTGAACTCCCCGTCCTCGTTGGTCGTGGTCGTGAGCTCGGGCTGCTCGAGCACCGAAACTGTGGCCCCCGCGATTCGTCCATAGGGCGTGCCCGGGAGCTCGAAAGACCACGCGATGCCCCCGACGGAAACCGTGGCGGTCTCATCGGAGCTCGAGCAAGCTGCGAATACGAGCGCGCCGCCGAAAACCAAGACGCGAACCAAGCCAAAACCTTTCATACCAAACCTCCGAATGCTGCGAGGTAGCAAAGAATCGAGAACCTCACCAGCAGGGGGTAGTACAAACAAAACCGCGCCGGGTGCACGAGGCACGCCGGCGCGTTCGTTCGTTGATTCCCGCTTCCGGGGAGCGAGTTGCTTAGTTACCGTTGCCTTCGAAGTCCGAGAGGTCCGGAAGCTCGTCGAGGTTCGGCTGAAGCGCGATCTCGATGCGGCGGTTGAGTGCGCGCCCCTCCTTCGTCTCGTTGTCGGCCACCGGCTGGGTATCGGCGTACGCTGCGGCGGAGACGCGGGTCCCCGGAACGCCATACTCGATGAGCAGCTTGGTCACGTCGATCGCGCGCGCGCCCGAAAGCTCCCAGTTCGAGGGGAAGCGGGCGGTCTTGATCGGCTTGTTGTCGGTGTGTCCGCCGACCTGGAACACGCGGCCCTCGAGGCTGGCGAGAACCGGCCCGAGCTCGGCGAGAACGCGGACGCCCTCCTTCTTGAGCTTGGCGCTGCCGCTCGCGAAGAGGACGGCTTCCGGCAGCTCGATGACCATCTTGCCGCGCACGATTCGAACCTTGAGCTTGCCCGAGTCGATCATCGACTTGAGCTGCTTCAGCATCGAGTTGTACTCGGCGAGGCGCTTGGCGGCCTGCGCTTCACGCGCGGCGGCCTCGGCAAGCGCGGCTTCCATGGCGTTGATTTCGCCGGTGTAGCCCTTCACGAGCTTGTTGAGGTTCTCGCGGTCCTTCTTGCATTGATCGAGCGATGCGCCGGTCTCCCCGGTCTGCGCCTCGAGCTCTGCGATGCGTGCGTCCTTCGCCCTCAGCTCGTCCTTCTTGCAACCTGCAGTCAGCATGAGGCTGACCGCCAATAAAAATACCCAGCTTGCTCTATGCATGTACCCCTCCGGTAAAAGATTCTTCAGTGATATGGGTCCGGCACCTTATCAAGGGCTTTGAACATCGCAAGTGGTTAGGGGGGCCCGGGCCGCTGGTTTTGGGACGTTTCACACTTGTGACGGTCGGGCTGGCGGTCCGGCGGGGCTATCTCGGCGAAATCTCAACCTTTGGCGAGCTCACCGCGGCGAAGCTTCCGGTACATGATCAGCGAGTCGCTCAGGATCTTGAGCGCCTCGGCGCGCTCCTGCATGCCTTCGACGACCACTTCCTTGTTCTCGAGGGCTTTGTAGTCCTCGAAGAAACGCTGGATCTCACGGAGCTTGTGCTCGGGGAGGTCCTCGAGGTTCCTCCGCTCGCTGTAGACCGGGTCGTTGACGTTCACCGCGATGATCTTGTCGTCGATGCCTTTGTCGTCGCGCATCCGCATCACACCGATGGCCCGCGCGTGCATGATGCACAGCGGGACGACCGCCTCTTGACCGAGGACCAGGGCGTCGAGCGGGTCGCCATCGTCACAGAAGCTGCGAGGAACGAAGCCGTAGTTCGCCGGGTAGTGGACGGCGCTGAAAAGCACCCGGTCGAGCTTGAGCAAGCCACTCTCTTTGTCGAGCTCGTACTTGTTCTTGCTCCCCATCGGGACTTCGATGACGACCGGAAAGACCTCGGAGAGTTGGTCCTCGTCGATGTACACGTCGTGCCAGGGATGCATTGCGGCTCCTTAAGCCCATGAGGGCTGCGTTGCCACGATCGTATATCACTCGGGGCCCACGCGCGGCCAGGGATGGTTTCCACATTGTTTCCACCAAGTAATAAACGAGTCAGCCGCAGAAGTTCGACTGGCTTAGGTGCAGCCATGATGCATGCTAATTTTCATGCCAGCGGATCATGAGCTGACGGTTGGCTTGGCTGGGGAATCGGGCTTGCTCGACGGCTATGCGCCCCTGCCGAGGACCTACGACGAGTTGTTCCGCGGAGATGGAACTCCCCGCGACGAGGTAGCCGATTTGGTTTCCGAGCTCGGTCACTTCGGCCGCGCCGAGTTCATGACTCGTCAGAAGCTTGCGGAGGGCGCGCTCTTTCGTGGTGGTGTGACGTTCTCCGTGTACTCCGATTCGCGCGGGCAAGAGAAGATCTTCCCGTTCGACCTGATCCCACGCGTGATCTCAGCGAGCGTGTGGGACACGATCGAGAGTGGCCTCATTCAGCGCGTGACGGCGCTCAACATGTTCTTGAGCGACCTCTACGGCGACCAACGCATCATTAAGGAGGGCAAGATCCCCGAGAGCGTGGTCTTTGGCACCGCGGGCTACCTGAAAGAGCTTCACGGGATGCGCCCCGCCGAAGGAGTGTTCGTCAACATCGCCGGAATCGATCTCATCCGCGGCAGCGACGGAAACTTTCTGGTGCTAGAAGACAACCTGCGCACCCCTTCTGGAGTGAGTTACGTGCTCGAGAACCGGACGGTGATGCAGCGTGTGTTCCCACGCGTGTTCCGGCGAAGTCGGGTGCGCCCAGTCGAGAGCTATGCAGCCCGCCTCGGCGATGCGCTCATGAGCGTGTCGCCGCGAGAGCCGGCCGAGAGCCGGATTGTCGTGCTGACGCCTGGGCCGTTCAACTCCGCCTACTTCGAGCACAGTTTCCTAGCCCGGCAGATGGGTTGCGACTTGGTTCAGGGGAGCGACTTGTTCGTGCATGACAAGCGTGTCTTCGTGAAGACCACGTCCGGCCCCGAGCAAGTCGACGTGATCTACCGCCGCATCGACGACGACTTCCTCGATCCCCGGGTATTCAACGAGGCCAGCGCACTTGGCGTGCCTGGCATCATCGAGGCGTACGCCGCGGGGAACGTCACGTTGGCGAACGCGCCTGGTAACGGCGTGGCTGACAACAAAGCGGTCTATCCGTTCGTGCCGGACATGATTCGTTTCTATCTCTCTGAAGAGCCAATCCTCGGGCAAGTTGAAACCTACATTTGCGCGCGCCCGAAGGAGTGCGACCACGTGCTCGCGAATCTGCAATCGATGGTGGTGAAAGCGGTCGATGGGTCGGGCGGTTACGGAATGCTATTTGGCCCGCGGGCAAGCAAAGAAGAGATCTCCGAGTTCGCCGACAAGCTCCGCGACGACCCCGAGGGCTACATCGCGCAACCGGTCGTCGAGCTCTCGACCTGCCCGACGTGGATCGACGGCGAGGCCGCGCCTCGGCGGGTGGACCTTCGTCCCTTCGTGCTCACCGGCAAGAGTAGCTGGGTGTTGCCGGGTGGCTTGACCCGCGTCGCCCTGCGCGCTGGCTCGTACGTGGTGAACTCGAGCCAAGGCGGAGGCTCCAAAGACACCTGGGTGCTGGAGGGCTCGTCACCATGATTTCGCGCGTTGCTGGCAATTGTTTTTGGCTCAACCGCTATATGGAGCGCGCGGCCGGCATGGCGCGTTTGTTGCGCGTCAACCGCTCGTTCATTCCCGGCGTCGATCTTCCGGACCTCCACCGTTGGCATCCGTTGGTGGTCGTTGCAGGGGAGGAGGAACGGTACAAGCGGCACTTCGGCGAGGACGAAAACGGCGAAACGGTCCAGGAGTACCTGACTTGGGACCGCCGAAACTCCACCTCGATCGTCGAGTCGGTCCGATGGGCGCGCGAGAACACCCGCACCGCCCGCGAGACGGTCAGCTCGGAGATGTGGGAGACGGTGAACTCGCTCTGGCATTGGCTCCAGAGTGGCCCAGGTCGCCGGCTCTACCGATCCGACCGCGATCACTTCTACCAGCACATTCGCCAGATGGGCGAGCTGTTCCATGGTCAGGCGGACGAGACCATGCTCAATGGTGAGCCACTGGCGTTCATGCGGCTCGGGCGATATCTCGAGCGCGCTGGACAGACCGCGCGATTGATGGACGTCCACTATCACACCTTCCCTGAAGAGGGTCCGATCGATGATCCGATTCGACTCGCGCAATGGTCAGCGCTGCTCCGCTCGTGCTCGGCGACCGAGCCTTTCCAGAAGCGAGTCTTCGGTACGCCAACGGCCCGGGAGGTCGTGAGCTTCCTGTTGTTCGAGCAGGACCTGCCAAGGTCGGTGTCGCACTGCTTGCGCGCGGCCCGTCACTCGCTCGTGCAGGTGCGCGGCTACGGGTCGAACCGCATCGGAATGGTGTCGACCGCGCTTCTCGAAGCGCTGTTGAGCCACGTCGCGCTTCGCGAGGGGCATGCGATCGTCGGCACCGAGCTCCACGAAGAGCTCACGTATCTGGTCGATTCGGTGAGCGATCTTTGCGGGTCGATCGAACAGGAGTTCTTCCAGTCGACGGAGCTGCAGACTCAGATTCTCGCGGAGGAAAGTAGTGCAGCCGCTCAACAGTGACCTCCTCGCGATCTGTTACGACAGCCCGGCGTCGCCAACGATCCGCTTCAAGAAAGGCAACCGGCCCGACGGCTGGGGCTTTGGTTGGTATCCCCGCGACGGCGTAGGCGCCTCGGTTCTGAAGGACCCGCATGTCGAGTACGACATGGCGGTCGCCTCCGCCGTGCAGCGCTGGGACCGCTTCCGTTCGAGCATCTTCGTCTGTCACTGCGGCACGCACCGCGGTCGCTCCTTTACCGATACGCAACCGTTCGTTCGCAGCCACGCCGGGCGCGATTGGATCTTCGCGCACAATGGAGAGCTCGGTCGAAATCTGGACGTGACGCTCCCGCTCGACGAGAGGCTCGGCTTCGAGCCGGTCGGCCAGACCGATACGGAGCACGCGTTTTGCTGGTTGATGGGCCAGGTGCGCGCCGCGGGTGCGCGCAGCCTGGCGGATCTGAGCTGGCATACGATTCGAGAGTGGTTTCAGAAGCTCAACGAGCTCGGGACGCTCAACGTGGTCTGGAGCGACGGCCGGCACCTCGTTGCCTATCACGACCGGACCGGGTTCAACGCGCTCCATCTCCTGCGCCGATTGCCGCCGCCGATTTCGACGAAGCTCGAGTCCGATCTCCTCGATCTCGACGTCTCCAACTCGGTCGACGAGAACCGTACCTTCACCCTGGTTTCGACCCGGCCGCTCTCAGGTGAGGCTTGGTCGCAGTTCGCTCCGGGCGAGATGCGTGTGATGAGTCATGGGCAGTTACTGGATACTGGGGAGACCATTCCGCCGCCGGCCCCCTCGCTCGACGACAGGTCGGGGACGTCTTGGTCGCAGGTTCAACACGAAGCGCCGCGGACGAGCGTGGTTCAGCCAACGACGCCGCCTTCCGCTGTGTCGGGGCCCTTGGTTCCCGCGCTCGATTCCGGGCACGGCAGGTCCGGCACCTACGAGATCACCCACGAAACCGTCTACCGCTATGAGACACCAGTCGAGACCTCGAGTCACACAGTCCGACTTCAACCCGTCCGCGACCTCACGCAGGACGTGCTCGAGTACAAGCTCGAGATTTCGCCACCGGGCAAGGCGTTCTCTTACGAGGACGTGTTCGGGAACCACGTGTTGAGCTTTCAGATCAGTCAGCCGTATACCGAGCTGTGGGTGCGCGCATATTCGAAAGTGAAGACCTACCACGTCGAGACACACTCCTCGCTTCGGACGACCCACATCCCGCTCGTCTGGATGCCCTGGCAGCGTCAGATGATGAACCCGTTCCTCCTGCCGCCCGAGCTTCCGGAAACCGAGCTCCGCGAGCTTTCCGGGTTCGCGATGAGCTTCGCGGCGCGTCGGGGGTACGACTTGCTCGAGACGCTCATCGACTTGAACGAGACGCTCCACAAGGACTTCAAGTACATCCCCGGATCCACATCGTTCGAAACTTCGCCGTTCGACGTGTTTCAGGAGCGGCGCGGTGTCTGTCAGGACTTCGCGAACCTCTTCATCTGCCTTGCTCGCTTGCTGGGCGTGCCGGCGCGGTACCGGGTCGGCTACATCTACACGGGCGCGACGTATCACAACCAGATTCAATCCGAGGCGTCTCACGCCTGGGCGGAGGTGTACCTGCCGTCGGTCGGTTGGCGCGGGTTCGACCCGACCAACGGGTGCTTGGTCGACCTCGACCACATTCGGGTCGCGTCAGGACGCAACTACCGAGACGCCACGCCCACTGCCGGCACCCTTTACGCCGGCGGGCATGGCGAGCGCCTCGAAGTCTCGGTGCGCGTCAAACGGATCGAAGAGGCGACAGCACCTGGAGCCGACGCTCAGCAACAGGCGCAACAATAGCGCCCCGCCTGAGCACCGCGCGCCAGTCTTCGGCGCTGTGCGTGTTGGGTTTGGTGCCGGCGTAGAACGCCCGGAAGAGACGAAGAAAGCGCTCAGGCTCATCCTTGTGCGGGAAGTGTCCGACGTCTGGGAACACCTCGAGTTGGCTCCCAGGCATGGCGCCGTGCGCCTTGTGCGCATGGGCCACGGGGATCACTGCGTCCCGCGCGCCCCAGACGAGTAAGCTCGGCATGCCCTGCGTCAGGTAGCAGCGGTCGAGCATCGTGATCGCCTGACCCTTCCAATCGACTGCAGCACGCAGGGTGCGCACGAACGCCAGTCGCGCGGACGCGTCGGGGAGGGAGTCGAACACGCGCATCAGGTGCTTTGCGTCGAGGCCGAGGTTGGTATTGAGCGTTTCGAGAACGCCGAAGGTGAGCTTGCCGAGAAGTCGGGCTGCGGGAGTGCCGATCAACGGCAGTACGAGGTCTGCGTTTGGCGCCGACGCGAAGCGAAGGAGCGGCGTTACCTCGTGTGCGACTCCGCCGGTGCTAATCAAACAGATGCGCTCGCACCGCTCGGGGAACTGGTAGGCGAACTGCATTGCGACTCCGCCGCCGAGCGAGTGGCCCACGACGGTGACGCGTTCGATATCGAGGACCGCCAAGAGGTCACGCATCGCGTTGGCATAGGCTGCAATCGAGTAGTCGGCGCGGGGTTTGTCCGATTGGCCGTGTCCGAGTAGGTCGGGCGCGATGACGGTGTGGTCCGAGGCGAGCCCCGGGATTACGTCGAGCCAGCTGTCCGCACTGTCCCCGATGCCGTGAATCAGAAGAATCGCAGGACCGCTCCCGGCCTTGATGAAGGCGCGACGGTAGCCGTGGATCGTGCGGTATTGACGATCGTCAAGCGTGTCCGAACGCGCCGCACGAAGCTGGGTGGGGAAGCGGATCACGTTCTTCACGATGCCTGCAGACTATCCTTCTTGTGTGCACTTTGCAGCAGCCACGCGGCGGTTGCCGGCGAAGTTGCGATAGAGATACGCCTTGGAAACCTTCTCGAAATCACATCAGGCTCGGAAACCTGCTAATCCAATCTCAGATGAAGATTGTAGTCGACCATCTGACCGAATATCAGTACGAGCAGGTGGTGGGTTTCGGCGAGCACTCGCTCTACCTGCGCCCACGCGAGAGCCAAACGATCCACGTCGAGTCGTTCGAGCTCAGTTGCCAACCCGCGGGCAAAGTTCGATGGGTCCGCGATTGCTTCAACAACGTGGTCGCCGTCGTCAGCTTCGGCTCGGAGAAGTCGTCACTGCTCTCGTTTCATTGTCGCATGGCGTTCGACGTCGCCGAAGAGAACCCGTTCGACTTCATCTTGGAGAGCCGCGCGAGTCATTTCCCGTTCAGCTACGACGCACGAGAAAAAGGAGCACTGCGGCCCTATCTCGAGCCGGAGGAGTTGGAGCGCTGGAGGGTGTTGGAGTGGGCCCGCGCAGCGCTCGGCGATCTGAGCAAACCGAGAGAGACGTTTTCGTTTCTCACCGATCTCAACTTGGCGATTCATCGACAGATCAGGTACGAACGCCGCGACGACGAAGGCACACAGACCCCGAACGAGACGCTCGATCGCGGGTGCGGGTCCTGTCGTGACATGGCCGAGCTCTTCGTCGCGACGAGCCGTCAGCTCGGCCTCGCCGCACGGTTCGTGAGCGGTTATCTCTACGAGAGGCCGCATCCGGACGGGTCGCCCACATTCAACGTTGCCGCCGGATCGATGCACGCGTGGGCCGAGGTGTACTTGCCCGGCGCAGGCTGGCGGGGTTTCGACCCGACCAACGGGCTCGTGGCCGACCACCACTTCTTGCCTGCCGCGGTCGCGAACCGCCCGGAGTGGGTCAGTCCCATCCAGGGGCAATACTTCCACGTCGGCGCCGCCGCCTCGCGCATGCGCGTCGCATTGACGATCGAGGAGGCCGAACCGTGAACACCGCCATCGACGAGCTCGCCGGGGCGGTCGAGAAGAAGCTGCGGGGGCTCGGTCTCGTCGTCACGATGGGGGGGGAGCCAACGTTCATCCCCGAAAACCCGGACGGGCGCGAATGGAACCACGAGGCAATGGGACCCGAAAAGCTCGGATACGCACGGCGGCTCACGTCGCGGCTGTTGCGGGAGGTTTATCCGGGTGGCCTGGTGATGCAGGTCTTTGGCAAGCAGTACCCGGGCGAGCCTTTGCCTCGCTGGGTGGTCCTTACGTTGCACCGAGAAGACGGCGTTCCGATGTGGCGTCACCCGGAGATGTTCGCGCTCGAGGGTGGCGCGGCCGAGGCCACCGCTCGTGATGCGCGCAAACTGATCGCTGCGCTCGCGAGCGAGCTGGGTGTGAAGCAGTACGTGCTTCCGTGCATCGAGGAGGGGGGATCTGTCGATGCTCCGCGTGGCTGGGTCTTGCCGCTCGATCGGGGGCAAGACGATTGGGTGTCCGGGGAGTGGCCGTTTTCACGTAGCGAGCCGGTCGTGCTCGTGCACGGAAAGAGCCCCGTCGGTTTGCGGCTACCGCTTGGCAATCTCGACGAGAGTCACGTACGCCGTGCGTTGACCGTAGAGGCCACCGACGGGGCGGTCCATCTCTTCGTACCGCCGCTTGAGTTCGATGGATTCGCTGCACTGATCCGAGTCATCGAGCGCGTCGCCGTCGAGCGTCACGTCCCACGCTTGGTGCTGTGTGGCTACCGTCCGAGCCAAGCCCCCGGAGTGACATCGGTCGGATTGGCGGCAGACCCCGGCGTGCTCGAGGTCAATCTTCCGCCTACCACGACATGGCGAGACTACGACACGGTTCTGTCGAGGATCACGAAAGCTGCCCAAGCCGAGGGACTCCACACGACCCGTCGCCACCTCAACGGCCAGATTCAGGGGACGGGCGGCGGCGCGCACGTCTTGTTCGGTGGTCCGACGGTCGATGAGAATCCGTTCTTTCGAAGCCCGAACCTTCTCGCCAGCATGATTCGCTACTGGCAAAGGCACCCGGCGCTCTCGTACTTCTTCTCCGGTCAGTACGTTGGGCCCGGATCGCAAGCGCCGCGCGCCGACGAAACCCTCCTGGCCAAGCTCTACGAGCTCGAGACAGCATGCCTCGGCGCGGACGCGGCGAAGGGATCGGGCGATCGGGGCCTCTTGGATCGCCTGTTTCGGAATCTCCTGACCGACAGCGCGGGCAACACGCACCTCGCCGAGATCAGCATCGACAAGCTCTGGAACTACGACTCGCCCGCGGGGCTTCAAGGGTTGGTCGAGCTCCGCGCGTTCGAGACGATGCATGATGTCGCGCTGCAATCGCTCTCGGCGCTGTTCGTTCGTGCGATCATCGCGATGCTGGCCGCCGAGCCTTGCGAGGGCGCCTTCGTGCGCCACGGTGCGAGTCTGCACGACCGCTACATGCTCCCGGCCGGGCTCTGGGAAGACCTGGGGGTGATCTGCGCTGACCTCGCTGCAGTTGGGCTTCCGTTCGGGCGTGACTGGCTGCGCGGGGCCTTCGAAGCGCGCTTTCCGGTCCTCGGCCGGCTCGAGCTCGATCATGGCGAGGTGGTCGTCCGCCAGGCGCTCGAGCCCTGGCCGCTCATGGCGGAGGTCTCGGATGGGGGAACTACTTCGCGGATCGTCGACAACTCGACCGACCGTATCGAGCTTTCCCTCACGGATGCGGCCGTGTTGGAGCGAGGCCAAGTCGTGGTCAACGGTATCGTCCCAAGGTTTCACGATATCGGCGGGACGCTGGTCGCCGGGGTTCGCTACAAGGCGGCGAGCGGTTGGCCGGCGCTTCATCCCCACATCCCCACGCAGTCGCCCGTTCGCATCGAGGTGCTCGACCGCGCGGGTATCGTGGCGGCCGCAGCGCGGTACCACTACTGGAACCCGGACGGACCGGTCTACGATGGCCGCCCCAGCGATCTCGAGGAGGCGCGGGCGCGCCGAAACGCGCGGTGGCGGCCGTCTGCGAAAGATGTGGGTACCCGAGGAGAGGTTCGCCCAGCGGCGTACACGGACGAGAGCTACTACACGCTCGATCTCAGGCGTCAGGTCCTCGGGACGTAGCCTCGGCGCTCAACCGTCGACCAGCCGCACCGCCGCCGCAGGCAGTGGCAGGGTCGGCAAGTTGTTGAAGGCGCTCTTCAGGCTGTCCTGCCAGCCGCGTCGAAGCGAGCGAAGGTAGTCGTCGTCTTCGCCGAAGGTCACGTGGCTGCCAGGCCGCAGGGTGTCGGCGGAGTACAGCAAGAGGTCGATGGGCGGCCCCACGCTGGCGTTGCTCCGCATGGTCGAATCCATCGAGACGAGCGCGCACCGCCCGGCGACCTCGAGGCTGACGTTCGGCTCGATGATGCGATCGAGGATTGGCTTGCCGTACTTCTCCTCGCCGATCTGTAGAAATGGCGAATGGCGGGAGACCGGGATGTAGTTCCCCTCCGCGTAGATCAGAAGGATCGAGTGCTCGCTGCCCCTGATCTGGCCCCCCAGGATGAAGCTCGCGCCGGCACTGAATCCCTTCCCCTTGGTAACCTTATCGTGCTTGCGTTGCTCTTCCGCGCTGACCTGACCGATATAGTCCGCGGCGCCGGTGAGGCGCTTGACCGTGGTGAGGCTCACCTCGGCGTTTTCCTCCATGTCGCGGCGGATGCGGGTGACTACCGCCCGGCTAGTCGCGAGGTTGCCGGCCGTCAGGAGGGTGAAGAAACGCTCTCCGTCACCGCAGAACGTGTGCATCTTGCCGTAAGTGCTGATGTGATCGACACCAGCGTTCGTCCGGGAGTCCGAAGCGAACACCAGCCCCTGATTCACCCTGACGGCCACGCAATAAGTCATCCGGGAGAAGTTACGAGAGCCGGGGTGGCCGGTCAACGCAATACGCCGGTTGCAGTTTGGGGCGCTTTGCCCGAGAGTACGCGCCGGAGATCGCCACCACATGATTCTGGACCGCTTTAGGGTTGACGGACGCGTCGCAGTCGTGACGGGCGCCGGCAGGGGTATTGGCCGAGGGATTTCGATCGCGCTTGCCGAGGCCGGGGCCAACGTCGTGTTGGCCGCCAGGCGCGAGCACACGCTTCGCGAGGTTGCAAGCATCGTCGAGCAAAACGGAGGCCGCGCGCTCGTCGTGCCGACGGACGTGCTCGACAATGCACAGCTCGATCGTCTCGCCGAGAGGGCGCTCGAGGAATTCGGCGGGGTCGATTTTCTCGTGAACAACGCGGGTGGAACGTTGCCGGGGCCGGCGTTGCTGTGTACCGACGACGAGCTCGACAAAGCGTTTCACTTCAACGTGACGACGGCATTTCATCTGTCGCGCGCCCTCGGGCCTTCGATGGCGGAGCGCGGGCATGGAGCGATCGTCAACATTACGTCGGGGCTTTCGCATTTGGTCGACAATGGCTTCGTCGCGTACGGTACCGCCAAGGCGGCGATGGCGCACATGACGAGGTTGCTCGCGCACGAGTGGGCTCCGCACGTTCGGGTCAACGCCATCGCCGTTGGCGCGACGCAAACCGATGCGCTGGCGATGGTGACAGCGGACAAAGCGCTTGCGCAGCAGATGGCGGACCTGACGCCGCTCGGGCGTCTTGGCACGGTCGAAGACATCGGGGCGGCAGCGCTCTATCTGTTGTCCGAAGCTGGAAGCTGGGTGACGGGCAAAGTGCTCGAGGTCGACGGGGGTACCGTGGATTCGAACTGGCCGTTCTCCATGCCGAGCGGGCTGAGTGGGCCGAAGGGCGGATGATGCGATGAAGGCCGCGATGATCGATGCGCACACCGGAGACCTGGCGGCGGTGCAGGTGCGCGACGTGGAGGTCCCAAAACCTGGGCGCGGGCAGCTGCGCGTACGCATGCGCATGGCGCCGGTGAACCCGTCCGATTTCAACTACATCAACGGAACGTACGAGCAAGCATTCGCTCGCATGATCTGGAACCGCAAGGTCGAGCGGCCCACCGGGCCCGACGGCATCCCCGCGCCGGCGCCACCGTACTCGCTAGGCGTCGAAGGGGTGGGCATCGTGGAAGAGTCGGGCGGGGGGCTTCTCGGCCGGCGACTGGTCGGCAAGCGCGTTGCGGTGGTGAGCGGGCCGCCTCATGGCACCTGGCAAGAGCAGACCCTCATCGACGCGAAGCGCGCGTTTCCCGTGCCGCGTTCGTTGACCGATGCGCAAGCATGCTCGTTTTTCGTGAATCCGTTGACTGCACTCATCATGCTGCGGCATGTGCTGCAAGTACCGAGGGGCGCAGTCGTGCTGCAAACCGCCGCTGGCTCCGCGCTATGTCAGATGGTGCGAAACCTCGGGCGTGCCGACGGCTTTCGCGTGATCAACGTCGTGCGGAGCCGCGCTGGCGCAGAGCGTTTGAAGGAGAGTGGCGCCAAGTATGTCATCGCGCTCGAGGACCAAGATCTCCTCGAGGCGGTGCACGGCTACACACCGGGCGGCGTGCAGTACGTGTTGGACTGCGTCGGCGGCGCTACCGCCTCGCAAGCGCTTCGCACGCTAGCGCCGGGCGGGCGGATGATCTGTTACGGCACCCTCAGCCCTGAGCCGATTTCACTTCCTCCACGTGACATCATGATGCCGATGACTACAGTCGAAGGCTTCTATCTCGCGGCCTATCTCGCGAACCGCTCGCTCTTCCAGCGCATCGGCTTGGTGCGCAACACCGCGAAGCTGATCGCGAGCGGTGTCCTCGGCACCTCGGTCGAACGGAGTTACCCGCTCGACGACATCCACACCGCCCTCGATCACGCGCGCCGCCCCGGCCGCACCGGCAAAATCCTCTTGGCCTTCTAGAACGAGAGCTACTTGGACGGGGGGTGGAGACGGCCTTCGTGGAGCATCTGCTCGAGGGCCTGCTGGATCTCGTGGCCGAAGATGACGGCTACTGCGTCGAGCGCGATCGGCCTGAGCGCGTCGAGTAGGGTGGCCGAGTCGTCGATTCCGCCCTCGCGGACCCGTTCGTCCAAATGCTCTTGGAAATGCAAGCTCAGCTCGTTCGCGGCTTTGGAGAGATGATGCGACAGAATGTTGGTGGCTTCTTTCGCCATCTCGACATCGATGCCATTGGCTTCGAGAGTCAGTGCCAGTCGCAAGAGCGCGGGGCTTCGCACGAGGTACCGATTGGCTTCGCGTTCGACGAGGTCGG
>Ga0209536_100009482_pt1 | contig 14464 bp, 11 predicted proteins | sample DeeMarSeWOR28_12_FD_187461 | JGI IMG/M metagenome (GOLD analysis project Ga0209536, IMG submission 187461) | Marine sediment microbial communities from White Oak River estuary, North Carolina - WOR-2-8_12 (SPAdes) (version 2) | ecosystem: Environmental > Aquatic > Marine > Intertidal zone >...
CCCGACATATGCCAAGAATGGGATCTACTCCTCTCGCCACCATCCACTAAGAACTAGCCACTGCCTTAATGGGCGATACAGGACTCGAACCTGTGACCTCACGGGTGTGATCCGTGCGCTCTAGCCAACTGAGCTAAACGCCCTATCGTTTGTCTGGACTCGAGATCCGGTAGCGTCCAAACCTGAAAATTCATTGTAAGCTTTTTGCCACGCCCAGTCAATCCGTAATTGCATCGCGACCGGCCCACGGGCAAGAATGTCGACGCATCCGGCACCTCATGCCGCGTGCCGATGCGGATGAAACCGCCGCCCGAGCTGCTCGCCCTATATTATCTCGAGCCGGCGAAGGATGGCCTTTGCCCAGCGTATGCCTCGCAACTGCGAAAGGATAAGCAGAAACAACATCAATACGCCGTAGCCGCTGAAGCGCAAATAATAGAGCGTCATGTCCAGGATGTCCTCAGTTTTGCTCGAATACCACTTCACCAACTCTTCGGGCGTAAAAATCACTCCGGTAATTACGCTGCCGAACACCTTCTGCCAGGGCAGCAAGAGTACGAGCATCAGCAGCGACAGGAAGAACGCTCTGGTGATATGGTTTATGCCGCCCAGCCTGCCGTTCATCGAAACCTTCAGGCTGAAGAGCAACGTCAGGCAGTACAGCGTTGTCGATAGTATAAGCACCGCGTTGACAAAGCGGATCACCCAGGTCAATTGTTTAAAAGTTATTTTGGACAAATACTCCTTCGGGATCCACTGACTGGCATATTGTGTCTTCGGTGCCGTTGATCGTATTCTTGGCTCGGTCCACTGGAGGGCAGAACTTGACCGGCCTAGCTCGTTGGGCTCGGCCGGCTCGTTGGGCTCGGCGGATTCGCCAGGCTCTTCGGGCTCGCTGGGTTCGGCGGGCTCATCGATTTCTACAGGCTCAGCAGGTTCAACAGGCCCGGAATCAATGGTTGACGTACCAGGCTCTGCGGGCGCGTTTGGCCCAACGGCAGGCTCGTTGCCGTAGAGCTGGCCTTCAATCTTGATGTAACCTCGGTCCGCGAGATGAAAGCTCAACTGAAGCAGCACGAGACACAACAACACTATCAGGAACAAGAAGTTCTTCCACCCTTTGAAAACGCCAACGGCCTCGAGACAATCGGTGGTATCCAGCAAATCGTTGCCGCCATGATTATCGACCATTTCTATATCTCCTAAAATTTTGAACGTCCCCCTGTCATTATGTTCGTTCCGTGCTGCCATTGCAAGGAATTTATCCCGCATTTGGAAGAAATTCACCCGCCTTCAGACACGAGCTGAGCACGATAAGTTGCCCGCCACTGACACTTTATGATTAATCGCAGAACCTATGCCGGCCTCTCCGGCGGTTGCCTCCCATCGGCCGTGCAGGTTGGAGCCGTAGCTGCGGTGCCGGCGCCTGGCGGATGAATCATCCAGAAATAGTCCAATCGGACGACAATTCTTTGCCCAGGCCAACAAAGCCAGGCTAATATAGGACGTTGCTGGATCCTCTTCTCGCACAACCGGCCCTGCCGGCGGACGATCCGGAGACGCCTGTTTGGGGATTTCTTGAACGTATTTCCATCGCCCGAATCGCCCGGGCCCCGATTCGCCGGGGTCGCGGGCTATTTTTCTTGCAAAGTCTGCGCATTTACCTATACTCGGAGGGTTTAAAACTTGGCCGGGCTCGATTGAGCCGGTCGGAACCGGAGAATATGTATGAATTTGGTTAAGTGGTTTCGAAGGAATAACAAGAAAGTGATGGCCGTCGTGGTCATCGTCATAATGATCGGTTTTATAGGTGGTTCGGCCCTTACAAGCCTGCTTCAGGGCAACCGCGGGCGACTGCGTGACGTGATAGCCCACCTCGGAGACAAGACCAAGATAAGGAGGCAAGACCTGCTTTCAGCGCGCCAGGAGCTGGAAATCTTGAGAATGCTGCGCGCCGATGTATTGCTGAGATCGCAGGACTTGCAGGGGGTCATCCTGGGCGAGTTGCTTTTTGCTGAACAAAGGACTTCTGCGGCGCTGGTCAATCGTATCAAACAGACTATCAGGCAACAACAGTACGACATCAGCGACAAACAAATCAACGACATATACAGACGCCAGCCGCCTGATATCTACTGGCATTGCCTGCAGCACGAAGCACAGTTAGCCGGGATCAGCCTGCCGGAGGCCGACGTGAGCAAACTGCTCGCACAGATAATACCGCAACTGTTCGAAGGCGGGACGTATTCTCAAGTAATCGGATCGATAATGAGCCAGCGGCGAATCCCACAGGACCGGATACTGGCTACGCTGGGCAAGTTGCTGGCCGTGCTGCAGTACGCCCACATGGTCTGCTCTAGCGAGGATGTCACGACCCAGCAGATCATGCATACAGCCAGTTTCGAAGAGGAGAGGGTTAACGCAGAGTTTGTAAGATTCGACTCCACTGTGTTTGCCGAGGGCCAGGACGAGCCGGACGCAGCGAAGATGGCCGAGCACTTCGAGAAGTACAAGAAGTTTTCTGCCGGCGAGGTAAGCGACGAGAATCCCTATGGCTTCGGATACAAGCTGCCCGACAGAGTTAAGCTCGAGTACATGGCCGTCAAGCTCGACGATGTTCGGACTATAGTGACGCCGCCTACACAGGATGAGATGGGAGATTACTACAACAGAAACAAGGAACAATCATTCACCGAACAGGTTCAATCCGATCCCAACGATCCGAACTCGCTGACCGAACGAGTCAAGAGCTATGGCGAGGTTGCAGACAGCATTTCCGAGCAGCTTTTGAAGAGCAAGATCAACGCCAAGACCGAGATGATCCTCCAGGACGCAACGGCGCTCACCGAGAGCAATCTGGCGGACATGAATGATGCAATGATCGCAGGCCTTGACACCGAGCAGTTCATGAAACTCGCCGGTGACTACGAAGCGACCGCGCAAAAGTTGAGCGAGAAATATGGTATTAAGGTATATACGGGCCGGACGGGATTGCTCAGCCCGCTGCAGATGCAGATGGACGAGCAGCTCAGAACCCTGGTCGTGCGAGGCTACGGGCGCAACCCGGTGACTTTGGTCCAGGTTGTATTCGCGGTCGACGAGCTGGCTGTTGGCGAACTCGGACAATTCGACGTGAGAAAACCGAGAATTTACGAGAATATCGGGCCGGTCAGAGATTGGATGAGCGAATATGATATCTCCGGAACGATCGTGGCGATCGTGCGGATTACTGAGGCTCGAAAGGCGTGTGAGCCGGAAAGTATTGATCAGACCTTCAGCACGGCTTCATTCAGATTCGATCCAAATCAGGAAGAGTCGGAGGAGGACGTCTATTCGGTGAAGGAAGAAGTTGCCGAAGATGTGAAGAAGCTCGCCGCGATGGATCTGGCAAAAGCCAAGGCCGATCAGTTCATTGCCCAGGCTGTCAAGGACGGCTGGGCAAGCACAGTCGAGAGCTTCAACAAGCTTCACAAGCAAGAGCGAGGACTGGATGCAAATGAGCCGGATGCCTTCAGACTGCAGAACTCCAGAGACCTGCGGAGGATGTCAAAGGCGACACTGGAGACGTTGGCCACACAGAACCAGGGCAATCCCACGGGAGCCTTCTTCCTGAACGAAAGTGAAAGTAATCGGCAATTCGTAGACCAGCTTTATTCGCTCGTGCCGGCCGGCAGTGACACAGGCAAGGACCTGCCTACGGTCCTGGAAGTCAAACCTCAGATGAGTTACTACGCTATCAGAAACATATCGGTCAAAAGGCTTTGGAAAGAAGGTTACGAGAAAGTGAAGGTCGAGCGGCTATACAGAGAGGATGTTGTTCGATCCCAGAGCCTGGCGGCGGTCCATTTCAATCCCGAGAATATTATCAAACGCCTGGACCTCAAATGGGCCGGGGCCGACGAAGAACCTGCAGACGCCAATACGCCGGCAGAATCGGAGGCCGCATCCTGATGGCACAGCGTTCGACAGAAGGCCACATTCTGTTTCTGCTGATCGTGGGACTGCTCGGCTGGCTTGTGCCGGGAGGCGGCCATCTCATGCTCGGAAAGAAAGCCCACGCGGCAGTCATATTCGCCACTATCATCATGACTCTGTGCACAGGGTTGTACATAGGCTCAATCGGGGTAATTAATCCCGTGGGGGCCAAGCCTTGGTATGTGGCGCAAGTGATGAATACGCCGGCAGTGGCGGCCCTCGGACATATGACCAAGCAAGGAGATTATCCCGTGTACGGCAGGCCAAATGAAATCGGCCAGATATACACCAGCATCGCCGGCTTGCTCAACCTTCTGTGCATCGTAAACGCCGTCTACCTGGCTCATCTGCGCAGAATCCAAAACGTCGGAGACTGAAATGGTGACAATGACAGCTCTACTACTGGCAGACTTTGCCACGCCGGAGAAAATAGGGGTCAATCCGCAGTCAATGCTCTGGCTGCTGCCGCTGGTCGCGTCGATTGCGGTCGTCTACAAGGCAACAAAGGTTCAGAAGATTACGGCCTTCAACTTCCTGAAAGAAACGGTGATTCTGTTCGGCTCGATTGTCATATTTATGATTATCACAGCGCTGGTTCTGTGTGCTTCGGCCTGGTTTATCACGGAGTGACCTGCAGGGGTTAAATACCTTCCTCCACGGCAGCTCTTTTGAGCACATCCAGTTCCACAAGGGCATTGAGAGCGGCTTTTTGCTCGGCTTCTTTCTTGTTCGTCCCCCAGGCGCTCGGGAAATGGCGATCGTTGATGACCACGCCCAGTTCGAAGCACTTATTGTGGTCAGGGCCTTTCTCGTCGAGCAGCACATAGGACGGGGTGGCGCTGAACTGCTCCTGGGAGTATTGCTGCAACAAGGACTTGAAGTTGCCCTGGACCTGCTCGGCGTCGGCCCGTTTGATTAATGGACCAAAAACTCTCAAGATGAAATCGCGGGCAGGGTCCAGCCCGCCATCGATGTGTATTGCAGCGATTATTGTCTCCAGCACACCGGCGGCGAGAGAGCCTGACAAAGCACGATTGGAGACCATGCCCTTGCCGACTTTCAGAAATTCCTGCAGCCCAAGCCGTCCGGAAACGCGGGCGCACGTTTCGCGGGAAACGAGCTTGCTCTTAATCTTTGTCAAGTCGCCCTCAAGGTAATTTGAAAACCTCTCGAAGAGGGCCTGGCAGATTACCACAGCCAAAACAGAATCGCCGAGGAACTCAAGCCTTTCATTGCTCAAAAGACGATTGTCGACCGCAGAGGAATGAGTTAGTGCTTTGCTCAGCAAGCTCTTGTCAGAAAATGTGTAACCTATGATCTGCTCGACCTGCTGCAGAGTCTCTTCATCCATGTCAACTGACCATTTGCAAACTTGCCAGCGCGACAAACTTGTCGTCGGCAAACTCAAATATCCCGTCAAGGCCGGTCACTGTAAATATACCTCTTGTCGCCGCCGCAACGCTGCAGAAAACGAGCCGATGTCCGCAATCGCCCAGTAGTTTGCGAAGCTTCAGGAGCTTGGAAATGCTGGAAGAAGTCAGGATGTCGACATTGGAAAAGTCAATCACCACTTCACAATCACCCCGGTCACGCACCATTTGAGTGACCGTGTTGAGCTCATCACCCATTTCCGGCTCCTGGGGCAAGTCCACGAGAATAATGTCCTCAGACCAATCTTGTATCCCCATTTCAATCTCCTTCTTTATCTAAAGAATCTACATCTCTTTGCTATTCTATCGGCATAAGTCTCAGCCAAGTTGAATAAGAAAACCGAGCCAGGCGCCATTTCGCAGTTGCCTGGACCATCTCGGTGCTTTACCAAGGGCCAAAAGGAAACTGCAGACTCGGTTTAATATCGGCTTTTCAGGTCTGCTCCTTTAAGTATCAACACCTTCTGGAGCTATTTTATATGGACCATCATATCGCTGAAGCGCCCTGCGATCGCCGAGAGAATCCAGAATTTGAAGCGATTGACACGCATCTGAATCGGCGGCCAAAACAACTAAGGCGTCACCTGAGTTGCCTAACTGAAACTCTGCCATTCTATCTTGCCGATCTTCTTCAGCGCGTAGCCGACCTCGCGGAGGTAGTCGCCGTAGCATACCTGTACGTGGAATCCCTGCATGTCGGTCAGCAACTTGCGAGAGTCGCCGTCTATGGCTATGTCGATCTGAGACCTACAGGCCGGATGAGAGGGAGAGTCAACCACCCGGCCGCGGAAGCCCTGCCATTTAGTGCAGTGCAGGTTCGGGATGACAACGGTAACGATCTGTCCCTTTGTGTACTCGACCTTCGTCGCGGCTCCATAATCCGATTCGAAGTGCGTCATAATCCTGGTCGGCTCGCAGTCTCTGCCGTTCATCTTCCTGGGAGCGGCACAGTGGGCGACTGTGAAGATACCATCGTGTGGAAGATGTGAATTGCATACGAACGTTGGCCTGTTCGCAATCCAGCGCAGCAGTACGCCGGGCACCGTGTGTGTCAGATCCGTGTGGCAGTAGGCGGTGTGTCCTTCGTCGTTCGCCAGGCTCAAGACCAGACAGGGCGGCGTATCGAGCATTTCGATTACCGATCTTCCCATGCAGTTGGCGAAACCGAAATTTGTCGCGCCCGATTCGCCCATGAGTTCTTTGCAGACTCCGAGGGCCAGGAATGAATTGACCACGAACTTCCTGCTGGTTTCAAGAGTGACATTCGGCGCCGAAAGCAGCTCGTCAGCCTTCCGCCTGGCCAGGTTCACCACGTCTTTGTCTGCCCGGGCTTTGTTCAATCGCTCGGCAAATTCCGCCTCGGAGACAATCTCGAACTCGTAGCCCCAGAGGTCTTTTGCATGTGTGGCCCCCAGTTTCTGGCCGGGGTCGCTGTAGGCTCTCAATCCTCCGATGGCGAGCATTGTCGTACCCCTGGCATTCTTCAGCCCGTACATCGCCCGCAACCGCCAGAGAACCTCGCCGTAATCGTCTACCACGATGTCGTCCACGTCCATATTCGGATCTTCGAAGGTATCGCCGTTCTTGCGGAGGAGCCGCCAATGGGCGATCTCATACCAGAGATAGTGGTAGCCGGACTTGTGTCGCAGGAACATGACACTTGGGGTCTTGGACGCGGCAAGCTCGTAGACCTGCCAGCCGCCCGCCGCATATATGAGCAGTACGTCGCAGTCCGTCGCCGCCGCTTCATCGGCTTTCTGATCGGTATCGACCAGCGACAGAGGCAGGACCTCCATGGGAAACTCCGCGTCAGAAACAAGTTGCTTTAGTTCGGCGGTGATTCTGCCGGCTTCCTCATTGACGTCGCTGCGTCTCTGGAGTCCGCCATAATTGCGCCAACTCTGTTTTTCCTGCCGAGTCGGCAATTGGTAGGCCAGCACAGGCTTGACTCGCAGCGCCTCGCCGAACGGCAAGGCCATCCCGGACGGAACCGGTTTTGTGGAAACAGCGCGGGCCTGTGACGTTTGGCCCAGCACCAAGGAGCCCATTGCGGCCGTTCCCGCAAGACTGCCGAGAAAACTTCGGCGGCTAATGTCGGTCGCTGTTCTTTTTGACTGCTCACCACAAGAGCAGCAGCTTCGTCGCAGTCCGCGAATGTGTGGATGTTCAAAACGTTTCATGGCTGAAAAGCTCCTACAAGGCCTGGACCCTCTATTGGGGAAATCCGTGACTTGATGAGTACTCTTCGTTTTGGGTGCATTGGCTGTCTCTTCTGTGACCGTCCACGATGTAAATGTTGTCGAACGCAGGTTCGTTTGTCACGGACTGTTCGGGCAAAGAACAGGATTCACAGCCCAGCATGTGAGCAATTCCGGATCTCGGCTTTCGAGTCTGTTGAAGAAGTATCGTGTCCCCTGCCTGGCTAAACACATGCCTGCGACAACGGCAGAAGCGGTCTCACGTTTTTCAACGGCCACGCGGCCACCCGGCCGGGCTGCTATTTGAACATAAAGCCTGCGTACCGGGCGGCATCGGCGAGGTCCTCATTGATCCTCAGAAGTTGGTTGTACTTGCAGATCCGATCCGTTCGGCACAGCGAGCCCGTTTTGATCTGGCCGACGCCGGTCGCGACCGCGAGGTCGGCAATGGTGCTGTCCTCGGTCTCCCCGCTTCTGTGGCTTATGACGGCCGTCCAGCCGGCCCTCTTGGCCATGTTGATCGCTTCGAACGTTTCGGTAAGAGTGCCGATCTGGTTGAGTTTGATCAAAATAGAGTTGGCACAGTCTAGTTCGATGCCTTTTGCCAGCCGCTCGGTATTTGTTACGAACAGGTCGTCGCCCACGATCTGGACATTGTCGCCGATTTGCTTTCGCAGTTTCACCCAGCCGTCCCAGTCGTCCTCTGCAAGTCCATCTTCGATCGAGATGATCGGATAGTCGCCGGCCCATTTGGACCAGTGCTTGACCATGTCATCCGAAGAGATACGTTTATCCGGCGCCGACTTGAAAAAGCTGTAGTCCTTGGTTTCATCGCTGAACATCTCGGTAGCCGCCGGGTCCAGGGCGATAGAGATATCCTTGCCGGGCTTGTACCCGGCCTTCTTGATAGCTTCGGTAACGACTTCCAGGGCCTCTTCGTTGCTCTTGAGCATAGGGGCAAAGCCTCCTTCGTCACCGACGCTGGTGGCATAGCCTTTTTTGGCGAGGACCTTCTTGAGCGTGTGGAAGGTCTCGGCACCCATCCTCAGGGCATCTGGAAAGGTCTCGGCGCCGACGGGCATTATCATGAATTCCTGAAAATCGACGTTGTTGTCAGCGTGTTTGCCGCCGTTCAGTATGTTCATCATCGGCACCGGAAGGATGTTTGCACTGCAGCCTCCGAGATATCTGTAGAGGGGCAGTCCGGCAGAATCGGCGGCGGCCTTGGCCGCGGCGAGCGAAACGCCGAGGATGGCATTTGCGCCGAGTTTGCCCTTGTTCGGCGTGCCGTCAAGCGAGATCATGAGCTGATCGAGTTCTTCCTGGGCACAGGCGTCCATTCCGATGACTTCCTTGGCGATCGTCTCGTTGACATTCTTGACGGCCTGTGCGACGCCCTTGCCCATGTATCGTTTTGCCTTGGTATCGCGCAGCTCGACGGCTTCATAAGCCCCTGTGCTGGCCCCGGAAGGAACGGCGGCTCTGCCGAATCCGCCGTCTTCGAGCGTGACATCCACTTCAACGGTAGGGTTTCCACGGGAATCCAGAATCTCTCTGGCCGCAACGTCAATAATCAGTGTAAACATCGAAAATGTCCTTTCCTCAACTTGAAGAGTAAGAGTTTCACTTTTCACGTGCCAAATCACGTTTTGGGCAAGAATCTACAGTCTTTCCCGCGATCAGTCAAGAACCGATTGGGCAACTCTTGCTTGCCATCGGAAAAAAGGGTTCTTCAGGCGGGTGGCAGCCACTGAGCGAACGAAGTGAGCGAAGTGGATGGCCCTCAAGTCCCTAAAAAGGATGTTCGTATTTCTCGGCTGATCTCGGACTCTCACCATCCACTTCATTCGCGGTGCTCATTCAGTGGCTGCCACCCACCCGCCCGCCGTCGATGTCGCAGCAAGAATCCCTGGTGCTGAGGCTGGCCTTCACAGCTTCCTGTCCAGCTTTCGATAGCTTATGGCTTCAGCGATGTGCTCGGTGGCTATCTGCTCGACACCGGCCAGATCGGCAATCGTGCGGGCAAGCTTGCAGATCTTGTCATGGGCCCGGGCGCTTAGGCCGAACTCCTGCATCGCCTGTTTGAGTATCAGTTCGCCTGCTTCGTCGAGCTTGCAGAACTTCTCTACCTGTCTATGGCTCATACGGGCGTTGGTGTGAATCTGCCCGTCGCCGAAGCGCTCGGCCTGGACGGCCGTCGCACGCAAAACATCCTTTCTGATCGCCTCCGAGTCGAGTTGGCCGGATTTCGACCGCAGCTTGCGGAAGCTTATCGCCGGTACGTCGATGTGGATGTCAATCCTGTCGACCAGGGGTCCCGAGACCTTCGAGAAATATCGAGTGATCTGGCCCGGCGTGCACTTGCACCTTCTGACCTCGCTGCCGAAATAGCCGCACGGGCAGGGATTCATCGCCGCGACAAGCATGAATTGCGCGGGGAACCTCACCGTTCTTTTTGCACGTGATATTATCACGAAACCATCTTCCAACGGCTGGCGAATCATCTCGAGAACGTGCCGCGGAAATTCAGCAAACTCGTCGAGAAACAATATCCCAAAGTGAGCCAGCGACAGCTCCCCCGGACGGGGCGCCGGTCCGCCGCCGACCAGGGCCGGGCCGCTTGCCGAATGATGTGGTGCTCTGACAGGACGAGTAGCCATCAACGCCCGGTGGGCGCCTAACAGGCCGACCGAGGAGTACACGCGAGTCGTCTCCAGCGATTGAGCCAGGCTCAGAGGCTGCAGGATGGTCGCCAACCTCTGGGCGAGCATGGTCTTTCCCGCGCCGGGCGGGCCTATCATCATTATATTGTGACCGCCCGCTGCGGCAACGGTCAGCGCCCTCTTGACGCTTTCCTGGCCCTTGACGTCTGAAAAATCGACGTCATAATTCGATGCTACCTTGAACAGCCCCTCGATATCGATGGTGGTGGGTTCCAGCGGTAACTGTTCCGAAAGAAATCCAACAGCCTGGGCGAGCGAGCCGACGGCGAAGACCTCGAGGTCCTGAACTACTGCCGCTTCCCTGGCATTTTCTAAGGGAACTATCATCCGGGCAAAACCGTTTGCCGCGGCGCTCATCGCCATACTCAATACGCCGTTGACCGGCCTGACCCTGCCGTCCAGAGCCAGTTCGCCGACAATAATTGTCTTGTTGAGGGCCGAGCTGACGAGTGCCCCCTGACCGATCAGCATCCCCAGCGCGATTGGCAGATCGAAGGCAGGGCCTGCCTTTTTCACATCAGCCGGCGCCAGGTTTACCAGCGACGCAGTCTTCGGATGTCTAAAGCCGCTGTTGACAATTGCGCTTCTGACCCTTTCGATGCTTTCCTTAACGGCCGTGTCGGGCAGACCCACAATAATGGATTTCTCAAAGCCCCCGCGGGCGACGTCCACTTCGACCTCGCAGACTATCCCCTCAATTCCTTCGAGCGTAACGCTGTGCAGTCTTGCCAACATTTGTTATTTACTGGTTGCGAGTTATAATTTATTATTCTCTTTGCGCTTAGGCTGATCAGATGTCGTCCTGTCACAATAGTAAATAGTCACTATTCAATAGTCAATGGAGCAGTTGGTATGGCAACGGTAAAAGATGTGATCGTCAAGAAACCATCGGACGAGGAGGCCTCAACCTGCAGGGCATGGCCTATCTGGAAATGCGAACCGAGCACCTTCGACTGGGCGTACACGGAAAAGGAAACTTGCCTTCTGATAGAGGGAAAGGTGACAGTCACCGACGGCAACGATTCGGTGAGTTTCGGGCCCGGCGATCTCGTAGTCTTTCCCGAAGACCTCGAATGCACCTGGAATGTCAGCGAGGCCGTGACAAAACACTACAACTTCGGCTAGTTTTGCGTGTCCCTCGGTTCGGCAGGCTTGAGTCTCGGTGAACATTTCAGGGCGTCTCGTGTGAAGAAGTCGATGCCCCCATTGCGCAGGTATGCAGCCATTGCGGTCAGCTTCTCGATGGCTTGTTGTTCACTGGCTCCCATATCGCCGGTCTCTGGGGCACATCTCTTGCACAGAATGAAGCCCTCGCCGCCGCATTCTCTGCATTCAAGGCACCCAGCCCCTCCACAACCTCTGCATGCGCTGCCCGGCCCCGAAAAGACTCCCGCTGTCCCCACCCCCCGGCACTGAAGGCATACTCTCACACCGGCGCCGCCGCAGCCTTTGCAGGCAGCCCAGCTCGTGTCAAGGCACGACTGGCACCGAGTCGCCGGCTTTTTGTATTTCCTGGACTCTTGCAGAATATCTTCAAGGCTAGTCAGCAAAATGGAGTCTGCCAGATCGACGACGTATTTAGACTGCGATGCCCGGCCCAGTTCCTGCGCTGCAGCCTGGCCTTGCTGCTTAATGTAGGAATTTAGACCTCTGATAAGAGCGTCCAGGGCCTGGCGCCGCTGCTGCAATTGTTGCTGGCGCAATCCAGTCAGCTTGCGACGCGCAGTCGAATCGATCGGATTCGATAGCACTATGCGGCAGAGACCCTGGATTTCAATCTCCATCTCATCGACTGAACCTGCCGAGTCCGCCAGCAGCAACGATGCCAGGCAAGAGAGAATCGCAGTAACAAAGTACACCACGTACTTTCTGGAGTCTGGTCGCAGCTCTTTCATGGTCGACCTCTCCCGGCAGGCATCCTCGCTGGGGCTGGTATTGCAGCACTGGCAGTGCGCTCAATCAGCTTGTCCCATAGAACAAGATTGTAGTAGCAGCTTTCCCGCAGTTCATACACAACGTTAAAGGCTCGACGCAGTGCCCTGTTTCGCTCCTCCTGGACCTTGGCGATAGCCTCCTCGAGTTCGTCGTTCGGGTCTGTCTGCCTCAGAAGCACGATCAGAAGTTCAGCTGTCGTGTCGAGATTCACCACTGCCTTCTGCAGCTGGCTCTGGCAGGCCGCCGTACGGGGGGCCTTTTCGTGCAGCATTATTGTGTCCACCATTGCGGCGGACTTGGTATCATCCGGATGATCTGTGATGATACGGGACAGCTCACTCGAGATATTGTCGAGGGAATCCAACAAAGTCGTCCCCACATCCGATGCCGAACAGGTCACCCCAAAGAACCTGCCTGCGCCGAGTCCCTCGGATTCCAGGGGTGCTTCTGTCTGCCATTTGTAGTGCTTCAGGACATCTGCCGTGATCTCGGCATAATGGCCCGTCACTGCAAGTAGCTTTATGGTTGTAGGATCGGGTTCCCAGGCCGGCGTCTTGACGGGCGCCGATCTTACGGGTTGTGCCCGACCCCAAACGGGAACATTGCTCTTCCACCATTCGGCGCACCTTTGCCGTTGGACAGCAGTATTTCCCAGCGGCAGAAGGCCGCTCGTAAGCCGCGCGTATGAAGTACTCGTCCCGGATACCCTGGCCAGGGTACGCGCAATCTGGAAGGCGACCTCCGGGCTGCTTCTGGGCAGCATCTCTATGAGACGGCGCGGGATGCTGGAGTCGGTCATCGTCGAAAGCGCCCGCAGTATCCGACAGACCATCTCGATTCTGCCGCCCGAGCGCAGACTTCGTTTCTTGAGACTTGCCAAAAGCCTGTCTGCCGCCTCAGGCGTATCTTCCATACGTAACTGCTCGATGGGATCGCCTGCCGACTGGCCTCTTGCTCTGGAAGTTTTTGATTTCGGCTCTTGTGCCTGCTGCCGAGTACTCTCTGGCGTGGTGGGGACAGGCATCATGGGCACAACGGTTACTGCTTCGGTCAAATAAGACAAGCGGGCCGGTTCATTCATCTGCCTGCGAAGTTCGTCGTAGCAATCGGTTGTGCCAAGAGCAAAATGTGTCGCACGGCAGGAACACGCTAACATTGTCATTGCCAGATCTGCGAGCAGGTCCTCAGTTTGTGTGCTTTTCGAATAGCGCCGCCGGACATCCTCGGCTGTAACGACCAAAAGGCCTGCGGCACCGCGCGCGGCTGGCGATGTTATTCTGTGCTCCTGCTGGTCCTGCTCCTGACCGAAACTCTCGTATACTTCTCGCGCTTGAAGCCTGCCGGCGTCTGGCTCTTGGCGTTCGGGGACAATTGTCTCTTGCCCCGCAGCAGCCCCGGATTCTTCCCGCCCTTCGCCGGACTCACTTTGCTTGTCGGCAGAGGATGTCACCGTGATCGACGACTCGCCACTGTGCAGATCTTCTCTGCCGCCCATCTGAAGGATCCAGATCACCAAAACCAAGAACGAAGCGATGACTATCAGGGCAATGGGCATGACCTTCCGCCTGCGCCGGGCCCGTCGTCGGGTCGCAGCGGACCGGTCAGTCTTCTCCGGCTGACTCTCGCGGGCAGAACTGCCGGCCGGCTCGTCTTCGCGGATCGCTTCGGCCGATTCTGACAGTTCCTCCTGATCGGTGGACTCTGGGCGGGCGGCGACTGTGAGAGACCGCTGCAGCACTTCTCTGGCCAGGGCCTCCGGCAAGTTGTCCGCTCTGGCCATAGCAAGCAGAAACTCATACTGCTCTGCCGTCGCCGATCCGTCGCCGATCATGCTGCGTACACGACTCTCGAACTCGCGCTGCAGCGCAGCGATATCACGTCTGCCTCTGCGGGCATTCTTGATCTTGAGTTCTTGATCGATCCTGTCGCGTGCCTGCTCATCGTCGATGTTCAACCTCCTGGCAAGATCCATGACTGTGCGTTCTGCCTCCGGTGTCAGCAGATTACCGCGGATGGCCATGTCAATGGCGGCAGCAAAATACTCCATTGCCTCAGCACCAGGTTTGACAGCCCGACCGGCAGGCCTGGGGATCTTCTCGAGAAGCGACTTTGTTACTCTTTCTCCGATGCCGAGCTTCTGCAACTTGGCCGCAAGGATCGGACGCTCGCGGTCGCCCAGCGTCTTGTCAGGATTGAGCAGGGA
>Ga0209536_100009483_pt1 | contig 14464 bp, 11 predicted proteins | sample DeeMarSeWOR28_12_FD_187461 | JGI IMG/M metagenome (GOLD analysis project Ga0209536, IMG submission 187461) | Marine sediment microbial communities from White Oak River estuary, North Carolina - WOR-2-8_12 (SPAdes) (version 2) | ecosystem: Environmental > Aquatic > Marine > Intertidal zone >...
ACAGGAATGGCGGTTGCAGACATCCGCTTCTCAACAGGTGGTAGATACTATTTCCCCGGTCTCCGAGCACGTGACTCTTCAGCAGATCCCAGGGCAACTGGTGCATACTGATCTAGTCGGTCAAGACGACAATTGCGCCTTTCTTCTGGTCTACCCATTCAGCGAGACCTTTCTGTACCATCAAAGCCAGTACAATGTGAAGGTCCTTCTCTGGTAGACTCGCAAAGTCTTCTCCGGACTCTTGGATGATTATTGATTTGACATCAAGTCTGAGCTTGCCTGTTTTGAGTGCCCATTGATAGATGCTGTCAGCCCAATCTTCAAGGGGTTTCCAATAGATTCTCAGTTGTCGTTTCTTGCGATCCAGCCATTCTGCCACTTCTTTGTCCACAAGAACACTGGATATCTTTCTAAATGAATCGACCTTGTCTCTCAGGTCTTTGAACGGTGGTTCAGCAATGAAGGTTGCCAAGGACATCACATGGACCTTCTTGTTCTCTGTCCACTCCAATAGGTAGTCTGACCACTCGTTCGCCCAGAGGTCCATGTCCTCTTCCCTTGAAGGAACACTATACATCCACTCAGTTTCCTCCACATCTCCCCATGCTGGCATTACAAAGTCTATTTCTGGAGGGGCTTCCACAGCTGATTCAATCGGTGTTTCTACAACCTGTTCCGGCTCGGTGGCTTCAGTGGATGCCTTTGTTTCCACGATCACTTCTGGCGTGTGAGTTATTTCTTCAAGTTCGGTCTCTTCAAGAACAACCTCTGTTTCAGTTTCCACTACTTCTTCTGAAACTTTCTCCTTGGTCTTGGGCTTTTCACGTCGCTTCTCTCTGACGCCCAAACCCTAGGAACCCTCCGCCCAGTCAATATACTTCTTGACATCCTCTGGAGCAGTTGCAGGTCGTATGTTCTCTATTGCCTGCAGGAAATCTTCCCTCGATACAGGCCGGATGTCCAGTATCTCCTCTTCGTCATCCATTCTACCAGTTCGCTGGAGGTCTCTGATCGGTTCCATGGCTGCCTCTCGACAGACTACACTGATGTCTCTTCCACTGTATCCCTCTGTGAGGTCTGCCAGCTCATCGTAGTCCACTGTCGGTGAGACCTCGACATCCTCCATGTGGATGTCGAATATGATTGCCCTCGCTTCCTTACTTGGTAAGGGGACATGTATCTTCTTTTCAAATCGCGATCTCAAAGCGAAATCTAGTTCCCATGGCAGGTTTGTTGCGCCTATCAGCGTGATTCGCTCATCCTCTTTGCTGGCGAGACCTTGGAGCTCGGTCAGGAGCTGGGTCTTGAGGCGTCTCTCGCCACCTACATCATCACCAGACCGAGAAACTCCTATTGAGTCCAACTCATCGATGAAGATGATTGCAGGCTGGTTCTTTCTAGCAAGCTCGAACAGGTTCAGAACCAGTCTCTCTGACTCTCCCAGCCATTTACTGACGATGTTCGCAGCTGAAACGTTGAAGAAGGTAGCATTGACCTCAGAAGCGACTGCTTTAGCAATCAAGGTCTTCCCGCAACCTGCTGGACCATAGAACAGTATTCCTCTCCATGGCTGTCGGGCCTTTCCCTTGAAGAGCTCGGGATGTTTCATAGGGACAAGGATGGCATCATCAATCGCCTGTTTTGCGTCTTCAAGTCCTGCAACCTCCGATAGCTTGACAGTTGGCCGTTCAGTGAGAATTGTGTCGGAGATCATCTCCTGCAACTTCTTTGCCTCATCATCAACCTCGGATTCGGTTGTGGGTTCTTTGATTGTCGCTGGCTGTGACGGTGAATCATCCAGTCTTGGAGGAGTCACAAGTCCGTCTACAGGTCCTTTTGACTTCTTTTTAATACCTGATAGATAGCGAACTCTGTCTACGCACTCCTGAGCACGATCAATGTAGTGCTTCCTGACTGATGGGAGAGAGGTCGAGTTTGACATCTTTATGAGGATCTTGCTTGCCTTTAGATAATGCTGGCAAGCCTCCTTCTTCATACCCCTCTGGTCCAGAGATATCGCTTGTTCCAAGAGATTCTTGAGTCCTTGGTCTACCCGGTCACTACCTGATCCTGCCATTCGAGTTCATGAGAACTCAGAGTGTAACCCATTAAGAATTTCTGTCATGCGCAGAGCATACATTCCTGAAAACTACGAAGGTTTAAACGCTCATCCTGAATATCACCCTGTAGAAAAGGTGTAATTCTTGAGTATCAGAAAGGCATTCTCATGGGGCAGAAAGAAGCCCGACATAGGTGAGGTTTCAAGCCGTCTTCGTATTCTTTCAAAACAGCTTGCCCGCCAAAGAAACAAGCTCGAAAAGGAGGAGCGGGACACGAAGGCTCGTGCAGTTCGCGCGCGAAAGGCTGGACAAACAGACGCGTATCGAACCTATGCAACAGAGATGGTCAGATTCAGGAGATACGCTCTCTCTGTTGACAAATCAAGACTACAGATACTCAAGATTCTTGCTCACCTGAACAGGGCTCAGACCTCTGCAAAGACACAGAAAGCACTCCAGGAAGTAGCCAAAATCCTGGGAATGCTTGGTGACGGAACTGACGCCACCAAGGTGGTCGCGAATGTTGATGAAATCGCACGACGTCTGGAGGAGTTCGAGATTGAAGCAAGCATCTCAGATGATGCTCTCGACTCCACAATGGAGATCACGTCAGATGATCTGACGTCTGCCATGGCAGAGATAGATGCCGAAGCCGGACTTTCTGAAGCAGCAGTCGGTCCTGTCGGTGAAGCTGACTCTCTTGAAGAAGACATCAAGGCTCTTGAACGAGAGCTCGGAATGTGACCTTACCAATGGCTGTCGCGTGAGCTTCGGGCAACCTGCTCCATCTCACGTCTGTTATGAAACGAGTCTCTCATGAGGTCCTTGTACCGTCTGATGAAGTCCTCAGCCATCAACTGCCCGCTCCGCAGCATATGGATCGTATCACGAATCGCACTTTCAATCGATGCGGCATCTCTCTGCAAGGCATGCATCTTCGGACTGTTGGGGTAGTTCGGATAGACTGGCCGACTTGGATCATATCGACTAATTGTCCTGCTCAATTCGTCCCGAAATGTTTCTGGTTTTCCGTAGTACTCGCCGTAAGGTGAAGGTCTGGTTCTAGCTCTGTCCCATTCAGAAATTCGGGGTCTCAAGGGTGGCCTTCCAATCAGGTCATCATCCTTATACTGGGACCGGGTGTTTGTCGATAGTAGTGAGTAGACCATTCCCTCTATCTTGAGTCTGACCTCGCTAGTATTGACATCCTGCTGTTCAATCCTTCTCACCCTTTGCATGTCGGTCTGTATATACTTGTCAAACTTACGTGCAATCTCGACATAGTCAGGGAGAACCTTCTTCGTTTGGTCAGAACAGGCAATCCTCACATCACCCTGCTTGAGTTTGAGAACAAGTCTCTTCCTCAGACGCCCATCTTCCTCAATGGATTTCAGATATATCAGTGGAAAGTCGAAGACAGTTTCCATCCTCTTACGTACCCTGCCAGTTTCAGCAATGAACAGAAGCCTCTTGTTTGTCAAGAATAGAGATCCATGAGCCTTGTCATTCTTGAGAAAGTCACTTCCTGCCACCTTGATATCAGGGAGGGCACAGACAGGGAGTTCTCCTACCGAGAGCTGGTTGTGCTCATAGAACGAGTTGAATTGCCCCTTGTAGTATTCGAGTCCATCAAGCTGTCTCCGCACATCTTTCAGTGTGGCCCTGAGAGGCTCGAGACCTTGCTCCACATTCTGCTTGTAGTAGATCCCCATCTCAGTGATTCTGTTCGTGATCCCCTCAATGAATGGGAACTGACTAGGACTCCATTGAGTATAGTCGATGAAGTTCTTGGTTTCTGCAGCCATCCTCTTCGCTGTGATTTCCGCCTGACTTGCAATCCTGTTGCTAATAGCAGGCAGTTCCTGCTGAATCCCTTCGATCTTCTCCTCTATCCATCGATAGTGAAGGAAGTTTGCCATTCTCAGAGAAACCAGCAATCTCTTGGCTGAAGCAAGCTTGTTTGTGAACTCTCTCAGTTTGGTGTGTCCATGTTGTATGCTCATTATTGCATGTCTCATTTCGAGGGCAAGAGTCCGTCGTCGGTCTTCTAGAAGGACAACCCGGGTCGAGTGACACCGAGGACAGATGTCTGTAGTCCTCCTGCCCTGACTGAGATTCTCCGACTCACACTGAGGACAAGTTTCGAACGTTTCTCCAAAGTCAGGGGTGCCCAGAGTATGATGACAGTCGCTACATACTGTATACTCACTCGAGTTTGATTCAAGACATCCTGAACAGATTGCAGCTCCACAATCTTCACACATATGAGTGGCTCTGTTTGACTGACAGGATTTGCATTTATCAAGCGAGGGGTCTTCTGTCATCTGAGTACCTCCGGTAGACTATCTCAAACGAGGAGTTATCCAAGAAATACTCGTGTATTATTCGGGGAACATTCGGAATGATACGCCATCTGACTTGGCAAACGAATGTACAGGCCATATCAGTTATATCAGATTTGTCTGGACTCTGGACAATTCAAAGGCGATATACATGGAGGACCTTGCTCAGGCTGCAATTGAAGCAGCACTCAAAATTGGTGCTAGTTTTGTAGATGTCCGCATTGAAAACACGACCACCACGATAATCGAAATCAACGATGCCATCACAAAACAGTCAATTGCATCACGCATGAAAGGCGCGGGCATCAGAGCCTTCACTGACGGAGCTTGGGCCTTTGCTCAGACTACAAACCTCACTCCTGAAGGGATGAGGTTAACAGGTGAGTCTGTAGCCAAGCTCGCATTAGCTACTCGCGACCGAGTAGAAGAGAGTTTTGAGATTGATGGTCCCTCCTTTGAAGGCAAGTTTGTTCTCAGTGTAAAGAAACCATTTTCTTCGATCTCCATAGAAGAAAAGATGGACCTCGTCAAGATGATTGATGATCAGGCTCGTGACTATGACAAACGGATTGTTTCTACACGGTCAATATATGGTGAGCTTTGGTCGAAAGTCATCATCGCTAATTCATTGGGTACAAATGTGTCCATGGAGAACTCGGTTCCACGGATCATCTCAGTCTCCACTGCAAAAGAGGGTTCAAACAGACAGAGAATGCAGAAGTCTATTGGTGTCCGTGGTGGTTTTGAGGAGATGGAAACTGAGCCAGCTCAAAACTTGGGAAACACAACAGCAAAGTTAGCAGTTGACCTATTGTCCTCTGAAGCGGCAAAAGGGGGAATCTATGATGTTGTCATGGATCCGATTCTGAATGGAGTTCTGACACATGAAGCATTTGGACATGCAGCAGAGGCTGACAACTGGCCTGCACATTCTACAGTACTAGAGGACAAGATTGGAGAACGCATGGGTCCTGCTTTTCTAAGTATAAGTGATGATCCTACACTTCCGGGGAAGAGAGGTTCTACTGAATACGACTGGGAAGGAACAAAGACTAGAAAGCGACTCCTTGTCAAGGACGGTGTTCTCACAGAACTCCTTCACAGCCTGGAAACTTCATCACGATTGGATATGGAACCCAATGGCTCGTCGAGGAGTCAATCGTTCATGTACCCACCCCTTCCGAGGATGAGCAACACCTTCATGGAACCTAGAGACTGGGATCTTGATGAACTGATTACTGATACCAAGACTGGAATTCTTCTCTGTAGTTTCAACTATGGATATACTCAACCTGCAAAAGGACAGTTTATGTTTCAGGCAAGTCATGGCTATATGATTGAGAACGGTGAGATGGGGCAGATGGTCAGAGACGTGTCTCTGGCTGGGAACATCCTTGAGGTCCTCCCCAAAATAGACGCTATCGGTAAGGACTTCGAGCTCGATGCAGGAACTTGCGGGAAGGGAGGTCAGGCCGTACCTGTAATGACAGGCGGGCCTCATGCTAGAATCAGGGCTGTGCCTGTGGGAGGAATGTAGTATGAGTGAACAGCTGCTGGATTTGGCCGAACGAGCCGTGAAGATGGCTGAAAAGCTCGGAGCAGATCAAGCTGAGGCCTATATTGGCAAATCAAGTGCCTTCGTTATTGATGTTGAGAACAGTGCCATCAAGAGCGCTGAGGAACAACGTGACGCTGGAATCGGTATTCGAACGATCATCGACAAGAAGATTGGGTTTGCTTATGTGACAACTCTATACGAAGATGACATCAAGGAGGTTGTTTCAATGTCTGTTGACTTGGCTAAGGCGTCAATAGCCGATCCAGATTTTGTCAGTCTTCCCTCAGATGATTCTGCATATCCTGAGGTCAACGGTCTCTATGACAAGGCAATCAAGGAAATGTCTTCTGATGCCGCTGCAGACTACGTGATAAGAGTCATCGATGCTTCAAAACAGGTCCTCGAGGGAAGGGAATTTGCTATCGAAGGTGGTATACAGACATCGTGTGGTACCAGTGCAATTGCCAATTCCCTCGGTGTTTCGAAGACATCTTCAAAGACATCCATCACGCTCTATTCACTCCCTATTGTGAAAGAAGGCGAAGACCAGACAACTAGCTATGAGTATCAGGTCTCACGAAAACTGAGTGATATCGATCCTGAGTGGGTTGGTGAAACCGCTGCGCATCTAACTCTAAATACTCTTGGACCCAAGACAATCGAAGGTGGAGAGATGCCAGTAGTATTTGGTCCACTTGGTGCTGCATCAGTACTCGGTCGTGGCTTCGCAGATGCAATCAGTGCTGAGGAGGTTCAAAAGGGACGTTCTTACATCTCGGATGCTTTTGGTGACAAGATTGCCTCTGATATTGTTACAATCACAGATAATGCACTACTTGACTTCGGAATCGGATCTCGGTCTTATGATAGCGAAGGGCATCCAACGCAGGTGACTCCTATCATCGAGGATGGTATACTCAAGAGTCTACTACACAACTCCTACACTGCAAACAAGGATGATGTTCCAAATACTGGAAACGCTAGTCGCCCGTCTTATTCAGGACTTCCCTCAATATCCACGACAAACTTCATTCTCTCACCAGGGAAGGGCACACTTGATGATCTTGTATCTGAGATTGACCGTGGAGTTATCTGCAACCGAACTGGTGACCGTCCGAATATGACCACCGGTGACTTGAGCGCAATGCTTCTCGAGGGCTTTTACATAGAGAAAGGTGAAATCAAACATCCCCTCAAAAACACCCTGGTTGGCATCAATATGCGGGACCTCCTCCAACGAATCAGTCGAGTTGGCGAAGATACACGCACGTCCTTCTCAATGGTGACACCCTCTTTTGTAATTGAGAGTGCTACAGTGACCTCTGGTTGATCACATTCGCTCCACAATGGGAATTCCTAGTACTCTCAGACAGTTTGCCATGGTTGTTTTGAAAGCACGGACAAGGGCTATGCGCGCCTCCCGAATCTCAGGCTCTGCCTTCAATACTGGTGAAGAGTCGTAGAACTTACTGAACAGGTTGGCTAAGCCATATCCGTATGCAGTGATTCTGTTCGAAGGGAAGCTTGTTCCCCAGACGTTCTTCTTCAGAGACCTTGCTACTTCTAGGATCTCCTCTGGGAACCTTGCTATCTCTTTGACCAGTTCGAATTCTGGGTCTGTTGATAGAAGTGTGAGATCAACCTTGTTAGAAGATTTTTCGACCTTTTCTAGGATTCTTTGGGCTCGAGCATACGAGTACTGAAGGTACGGCGCTGCATCTCCACTGAAGTCTAGTGCTTCATTCCATCTGAAAGTGATCTGTCTGTCTGGCGATGCATTGAGCATGAAGTAACGTAGAGCTCCTACACCCACCTGGTTTGCGACCTTGTCTTTGAACTCATCTGACTCTTCTGGATTGCGTTTGTCAACCTCTACCATTGCTAGCTCAGTGGCTCTGTCCAGTACATCATCAGTCGTGAAACCTATCCAAGTTCCTTCTCTTCCAGAGAAGTCTTCTCCCTCGAGACCAACGAACTCGTAGGCTATGTGGTGTGAATTCTCGCTCTCTTTGGTGTATCCAAGGATATCTAGGATTGTGTATACCATCTTCTGTGGATGAGCCTGACGTGAACCTATCACGTTCATCACAAGGTCGAACTTACCCAGGTCCCGTTTGTCTCCGTGAAGGTCTGTACGTAAGACCTTCTCTCCATTAGGTTGAGTTTCCAGCACTGAGTATTTGAACGGGTCCTTGATTATCCCGAATTTCCAGAGCTGCAGTGCGACATCTGCCCCAGTGTATGTTCTCGTTCCATCTGATCTGAACAGGATCTTGTAGGGGTCCTTCATGTCCTTGAACTCGTCTATGACAGAGAGGTCCGCCACAATACAACCTGCTTTCTCCCCCTCGTCAAGCTTCAGGATGTTGTTTGATTTGAGCATCATCTTCTGAGCCAGTCCCAAGACACCACTATGGGCAATTGCACTCTCCCATACTTGATAGTGATGATATATCCCAAGTCTGTAGGAGGTTTCAAACTGGGCCTTCAAGCAATTGGTCACAATCCTTGCGCTGAACTTCGCATCATCGCTCTGCAGGTCCTCAAGGTTTCTCGATACCTCCCGCACTTTCTCTTGAACAGTTTCATTCTCATCGAATTCTTTCTGAACGTCCACATAGAGGTGTCCGAGATAATGGTCATACTTTGACTTTCCATCATACTCCTCTACCTGCTTGAGCTTCCAGATGACCTGCGCAATCTGGAGACCGAGATCATTGATATAATCCAGTCGTACGGCCTCGTATCCCACCCAGTCCAAGATGTTACAGAGTGTGTCTCCCAATATTGCGTTACGAGCATGACCAATGTGCCAAGGTTTCGAGGGATTGACTGCAGGGTATTCGACCAAGGCCCTCTTACCATTGAACTCATCACTGGTTCCGTAATCATCACCTGAGTTCAGAACACTCTGAATCGTCATCTCAGCAAGTTTTCCCCTTTCAATGAAGATATTGATGTATGGGCCCTTTGTTTGAACATCTTTGATGAGGGGCTGTTTCTCAACTAGCTTGACAATCTTCGGTAATATTTCGGAAGCAATTGCTGCTGGATTATTCTTTTGCTCCTTAGCAAGGACAAACGCAAGGGTTGACGATAGGTCTCCCAGTGCAGGGTCTGGTGGTTTCTCTATTGGGATCCTCTCTGGAGCAACCGACGCTGCCTTAGCTAGTATCTCCACTGCCAACTGCTCCATCGTTTCCCATGGATTCGATATTTCCTTAGTCACTCACCTATCTCCCAGACAATAGAGACTCTTCAGTTATTATTCATAAATCAAACGCTCAGACCTCTGAGGTTGTTTGTAAGTATCGATTTGAGACGCTGTGCTTTGGATAGAATCAATAATGAGGTAATGTATTACACAATTTATTGGTCAAACAAACGTTTGAGAAAAGCGACAAAGGGTTTATTTAGATTTATTGTCTGCGCAAAGCTACTTGTCCGAAATTTCGGGCAGTCCACCATGCCGCGACAAAGACAAGGGTTCTTTCGCGCCAGGAAGGACCGATGCATTCGATCAACCCACAGCTCTGACAGCAGTGCCACCGACAGCGTGAGCCTGCATGGAGATGATTGGACTGGCCAGCAGACACAAGACCCAAAGAAAGAAGGAGCGCACAGGTTCGGCCAGCTACGTCTGTTCTGCTTGTAGTTGCGTCGATGTATATATCGACCATACTCGTGGAGAAGTTATTTGTTCTAGTTGCGGATTAGTTCTATCCGATCATTCTATTGATATGGGCCCAGAGTGGCGTGCCTTTACGGCTGATGAGCAAAATGCCCGTCAGCGTGTAGGAGGTCCCACTGATTGGAGCAAGTTTGACCAAGGTCTCACTACGACAATCGGGCGACAGAACGTTGACGCATCAGGAAGGAAGCTGACTTCAACGCGAAGAGCTGAGATACACAGACTTCGTAAATGGCAGATACGAACCAAGGTGCATTCGTCTGACAAACGCAATCTTGCGGTTGCGATGACGGAGCTCCATAGAATAAGCTCTCAATTGAGCATCCCCTACTCAATTCGAGAGACCTCGGCCGTGATCTACAGGAAAGCCCTAAGAAAGAGGTTGACCCGTGGTCGCACCATTTTAGGGATGATTGCAGCCTCACTCTATCTTGCGTGTCGTGTGCACAAAGTTCCACGACCTCTTGAGGAGGTAGTGGAGCAGATTCATATCACACGTAAGGAACTGAGCCTTTGTGTTCGACTCATTCTTCGATATCTGAACCTCAAGATTCCGTTCTCAAACCCAATTGAGTTTGTTCATAGGTTTGGCACTGAACTGGAATTGCCAGGTGATGCAAAGAAGAAGGCTATCGACATTCTAAACCTGGCTCGGGAACAGAGGCTAACTATCGGCAAAGATCCCAAGGGAATGGCGGCTGCTGCAATCTACGTTGCTAGTATCCTCACAGGTGCTAGAAGGACCCAACTGGAGATTGCACGAACTGCTAGGGTGACTGAAGTCACTGTGCGGAACCGCTACAAAGAGATGGTCGAGAAGCTAGGCATTTCGACCACCTGAACTAAGGAGGGGTATATCCCCTCCTTTCTCACATTTTCGTATATTTCGCCTGTCGTATATAGGCTTATCATCAATGAAACAGACACATTGGACAAGGAGAAGATACCATGTCCAGCAAGAGATCCATCCTTGGTGTCTGGCTTATTGAGCGAGGCAGTGGGAGGAATCTTGTTGCAAGGGCTTATTCTGACCTAGTCAAGCTTGACATGGATCTGATTGCTCCATTTCTGTCTGCAACACACACCTTCATTGACAAGGCTTCGAACGAGACCCTCCGTATCGTGGACACAGAAACCAACAGGTATGTATGGGAAGCAAACGAACACCTCCTCTTTGTGATGGTCGTATCGAAGGCAGCCCGAATCGGCCATATGCGCTTCATGTTGGAATATGCATTGAACGAGTTTGTCAACCAGGAGGTCCCCACGAACTCTGACCTAGCAACCGTGCTAAAACGCTGGCAAGGCGCACCTAACACCTTCAAGAAGTTCAGCAAGTTCATAGATGAGCTTGTTGAGCAATACGAGGTCACAGATGAGAGTCTACTTGCAGGGAAGTCAATGGACTGCCTGGAGGTCTATAACCACCTCTTCAGAGGAATCATGAGGGTCAAGACTGGCAAGAAGAAACGTGATGAGATAGTAAAACGGATGAACGGTTGGCTTGAGCCGATGTTGGACCGTTATCCCTTCCTAGCACGTGTGCCAATCGATGGAGCAGGCATCGAGGTCCTTGAGATAGATGTCAATGTCGTCGCTTATCAACATCTAAGGGACTCTCTTGAAGAGGTTCTTCGGCTTCTGGCAAAGGCCGTACGTGAGATTGTCACACCGAAGGCCTATCGTGATGTTCTATTCGATTACGTCATGTCCTATGTGAAGAGTGATATCCAGCGACTTCAGACCTACGCAATCCTAGACGATGTGGTAAGGTATCTGTTCTGATCACTTCTCAAGAACTATAATGGCTCTCTGAACTGATTGTCCCCTCTTTCTCTCAGGAATCAACTCGCGACCTGGTCTTATTCTCAGGCGAGTGTCAATATCTCTGGGAGAATCGATGGAATCACTGGTAAGCATACGATAGAGCGATAGTCCTGTGCCCTTTATCAGCTCACTGAATTTCACTGACTGTGGTTCGCCAAGTGTGTTGATCACTGGGATTGTCATTGCAACTCTCCCTTCTGGACGAAGGACCTTCGCAATCTCTGTGAGTGCTTCCCGGTACAATACTGTTAGTTCCTTGATGGTCTTCTGAGCCTCTTCGACCCTTGGTACATCCTTGTAGATTGGACCTAAGAGGGGCTCAAAAGCCACAGCGTCCACCTGTTTCTTCACAAGGGTCGATAGTTTCCTTGCGTCGCCCTTGAAGATGTCATATTGGAGCTTTTCACCCAGATCCTTTGCCAACCATCTCATGTTTGACCGAGCACCCTGCACTTGGTCTGAGTCGATGTCCATACCGATGCACTTCATTCCAAGGATTGCAGCCTCCATGAGCAAAGTGCCAGTCCCACAGAACGGGTCTAGTATCGTATCCCCTGGTCTTGCACCAGCCAGATTGAGAAGAGACCTACAGAGCTTTGGACTTGTGCTTATCTCAGCTGAAACAAATGGTCTGGACTCATCTCTGTACTGCTGGAGCATAGAATCATAGACCACGCGAGTTCTAGCAATGTAGAGTTTCTTCCCTGAGAACACTGCTAGAATCTCAGCATGGGGTGGGACTAGTAGGTTGTTACGTGCAATCGTCTTTGGCCAGAGTGCGATGTTCAACCTTCTTGAAACACGTCTGTCTGGTTCATCATATGCGAAATAATCTGCTCTCCGAGCTCCATACTCCAAGAGGAGCTTCTTCACTTGGTCGTCCATACCTCGTGTGAAACTTCTGAAGTTCACAGGTGAACGTCCATCGAAGATTGGATATGTACTAATTCCAAACTTGATCTTCTTGCCCTTCGCTCTAGGCCAAACGATCTTGAGCCAAGGACATTTCTTGATCTCCTTCAGATGCTCTTTGTCTGCTGCTCCTCTGGCTGGATACGCCTTGAGTGGGACCTCCATGTCATATTCCCAAATGACCTTCCCAATCTTGAAACAACCCCCAAGTGCAGACTGCATGTCTACGATCTGGTCTATATCCAATCTCTGCTTGATATCGACAATCGCTGCATTCCTTGAGTGGTCCACAAGTTTGCCCTCGTACCCTCTGTCTTGGATGTATACCAAGAGCTCAGCTATACTGAGCAACCAGTTTGAACCAAGTACAAATGCATACTTCGCCATTTACTCATCCTTCCAATCCTTCATAGAGGAACTTGGTGTAGAGGGCACCCTCCAGAGGGTTTGTTGATTCACTTATGAAAGTGGGCTTGTATCCACATTCCTTTACAATTTCAACAAGAGGGAAGATGTCCGGTCCCCAATCTTGTCCCAATGGTCTGTGTGCAGCCTCTCCCTTATCAGTGAAGGTGATCCCACTGACATGAAAGTGCATGTTGTCTACAAAGAGGTCCCCTAGCTCCTTCTCGAAGTAGGTCAGGACCTTGAGGTAACTCTCCTTGTCATTGACTTTTCCTTGACTCCTCGCATAGAGATGAGCCCAGTCTATAGTCGGGATGCATCCCTCCACCTCTTGACAGAGTCTAACGATCTGCTCCTCTGAGCCATATGCAGATAACTTTCCAGCTATTTCAGGTGCCAATAGTGCACCCTTTCCGAAATCACCGCCCATCTCCCATACGTCCTTCAAGGCATCTCGGATGATAGAATGTGTTTCTTCCCGGGTTCGTTTTCCATGGGTTCCAGCATGAAAGACTATCCGCTTGACATTCATGAGGGGTGCAAACTTGAGTGCCTTCACCAGTCTCTGTTTGGAAGCCTTTCGGATTCTTGCAGTTTCAGATGCCAAGCTTATGTAGTAGGCTGCATGCAGGCTCATCGAGATGTTTGCTTCTCTTGCTAAGTCCCCTATCAGCATGGCTCGCTCCTTCCCTGCTCTGAGACCATATACCGCAGCATATTCAAAGGCGTCAACACCTACCTCTGTGAAAATCTGAAAGACCTTCTTCACATTCCCCTTTGCCTTTGCTGGATAGCCTGCTGGCCCGAAGCGAACCTTATCGTCTGACATCACTGATTCGTTCCAAGTCATGTGGAATATGAGTGATTGGGTCTGGAACTCTCCACAAGTCTTTAAATGAGAGAGGACTCTTTGACACTCAGGTGGACCAAGTCATGGTTGAGGAGTCAAAAGCAAAAAGATTCTATCCAATGGCCTTCGCTTCAATCATCAGACCACAGAATTGCGTAATCGGAGGTCTGACCGTTATTGCCGGAGTTGCAATGGCGTTTCAGATGGTGCCAATTGGTGCATTCTCTGACTTCTTGCTTCTCTTCATCTATGGGTATATCACATACTTCTTTGTGGCAGCAGGGGGCAATGTGGTCAACGATATCTTTGACATTGAAGTAGACAAGATCAACCGCCCACATCGAGCATTACCAAGTGGACGAATGACTGTCAGACAAGCATGGTTCTATGTAGCTTTCCTGAGCATTGTTGGTCTCATCTTCGCCCTACTCACCGGTCCTTGGAGCGCACTCATTGTACTCTGCTTTGAAATCGTTGGTTATGCATACGCTGCAAAGGTGAAGACATTGGGTCTCGCAGGCAATTTCATGGTCGCGTTCTCATTTGCTTTTGGTGTTCTCTATGGAGCATTCACCTATGCAGAAACAGTGGGCCAGACATTCGCAAATGCAATACCGATTCCCCATTGGTTGTTCTTCTTCACAGCATTTCTCATTCTTCAAGCCCGAGAAACAATCAAGGGTGCTGAAGATGTTGAGGGCGACGAGGCACGTGATGTCAGAACTATCGCCCGGGTCTATGGATACAATGTAGCTGCAGGAGTCGCAGCAGCTCTGAATTTCATCGGTGTCCTTAGCTACACACTCATCTGGATATGGG
>Ga0209536_100009484_pt1 | contig 14462 bp, 15 predicted proteins | sample DeeMarSeWOR28_12_FD_187461 | JGI IMG/M metagenome (GOLD analysis project Ga0209536, IMG submission 187461) | Marine sediment microbial communities from White Oak River estuary, North Carolina - WOR-2-8_12 (SPAdes) (version 2) | ecosystem: Environmental > Aquatic > Marine > Intertidal zone >...
AAAAAAATACCCCCTTCAGAAAACAGTTCGGAAGGGGGTAAATCCATAATTTTCAATCTTTAATTTTCAATTTTCAATTATTTTGTCGGCACCCAAATATACTCTCCGTCTTTGTTGATATATCCGTGTCTTCCGTCCTGTACAACCCGTGCCAGTCCACCATTAAAATCAAAAGCGGCACTGTATTGAAATGGAATGATAACTTCCCCATCTTTATCAATATAACCACACTGACTCGATAATGATGCCATCGCCAATCCTTCTGAAAACTGCCAGGTGTACTCATATTGAGGACTCAGCTGATAGGATCCATCTACGTTGATATAGCCATAGCGATATCCTTTACCGACACTGGCAAATCCGTCATGAAAATCCCCGGCATAATCAAATCTTGGCTCAATAACCCATTCACCATCCTGGTTAATATAACCCCACAAATCATCTTTCATAACAGCAGCATGATTATCAGAGAAGTCCCTCACATCATCAAAGTCCGGCTCAATACATACTTCTCCTTCTATGTTGATGAATCCATATTTGTTACTATATTCAATTGCTGCCATGCCGTTATAAAATTCTCCGTGATCATCATATTGCATGGGAATTAAATATTTACCATTACGGTCAATATATCCGAATTTTCCGTTTTTACTAACGACACCTACATTTTCTTTAAAAGGAGCCGCACTGTCAAATTCGGATTGAATAATAAAGTCATTAAATTTATTGATATAACCCCATTTCCCGATAAATTTAACATTTGCCAGACCATTTAAAAATGTCCCAGCAGCTTCAAATTGCGGATCAATCACCACATTTCCGACATCATTGATATAGCCCCAGCGTCGATTTATTTCGATAGCGGCATAGCCTTCAGAAAATTCGCGGACTTCATCAAAATTTGGCTCAATAATCACCCGTCCACCGAAATCCATAAACCCCCATTTATGGTTTTCAACAATTGGATAGAGTTTTTGCATATCGTTCATCTCCTGTTTTTTATATCAACGCAAGACATACAAAAATCTTCCAACTTTCTTGAGATTCTCAAAATAATTTTTACATTTAGAATAATAAAAGGCTGATTTGGAGTAAAGGGGATTTTAACCAACCAACTCCGGAACCCGTTGAAGTTTCTCGACAAACCACTGCGGCATAATTTTATGGTAGGGAATACCTACTTGTTCAATCGATGCTCCCTGCGCAAGAGCAAGTAATTGAAAGTAATAGATAACTGGTATCTGCAGATTTTTATTAAAATGCTTGGATATTCTTATCTGTCCAATATCAAAAGAATCAAAACATGTCGGGCAAATTAAACCCAGACAATCTGCATCCGATTCTTCAATAGATTCAAAAACTGTATTACTCATATTCAGTGAAAGATCAACATCTTTACAGGCCTTTCCGCAACACATCAGATATTCTTTGTGATCGACAGGTATTGCTCCGGTTGCTTTTATAAGTTCGGCCAGTATGGTGGGTGTCAATGGATCTTCCACGTTCATTATTGCCGACGGTTTTAGTAAATGACAACCATAATGAATGGCGACTTTTATATCTTCCATTGGATTTTTTACAGAGTTGCTGATCTTCTTCAATCCGATATCGTCTCTTAACACCGTTACCAGATGGCGTACTTCGATTGTCCCTCTGTATTCACGCCCGATCTTTTTAAGTTCCTTGTTTACTTCCTTTTTGAGGGATTCGTCCTCTTTCAGATGATGATTTACCTCACACAGCGTCGCCGTACAACCACTGCACATGGTTATAAGATCCAGTCCCTTTTCCTCGGCCACGGAAATATTTCTGGCAGCAAGCGTTAACCATTTCATTTTATCACCTGCTTTAAAATAGATCGGATCAGGACAACAACTGAGATGAGGATTATCAACCAGTTCGATATTCAGTTTATCCATTGAAAATCTGACAGCACTTTCCATTTGAGGATATTTGAGAGGGATCATACAACCCCAGAAGGGCATCAGTTGCATATTGAAAATTCCTTGTTGGATATTGGAACTTTGTTCTTACTATATATGGGCATGGCACGCCATGCCCCTACGATCGGTTAATTATCCAATTTTTGACGAACACTGGTTCGGCCAGATATCACGATTCTTCGTATCTTTGTGTTTCACATTTGACTTTTGACGTTTGACGTTTTCCGTCTGGCGTCTAGCAGCTAGCGTCTAGCTTTTTAATATCTTCTCAACCTCTTCCTGGCTCTCCAATTTGAATTCAGGCAGACCCAGTTCTTGCCGACGTTTTTTGATCATTTCCGTCGACGTTACGGTTACGCCTTTCTCATTTACACGTTGTAATATATTATCAACTGCCGCAGACTGAGTGCCTTTCTCTTTCGTCATATTTTTAAGAGCGATGATCACTTCAATCGGATGAACCTCTTGCGGGCATCTTTCATAACAGTTATAACAATTCGTACAATTCCAAATGAGTGAATCCTCACCAATTAAATCATCTTCCAATCCATAAATTGCCTGTAACATGATCTGCCTTGGATTAAATTCCGGTAAAAATCGGTGAGCCGGACAATCACCCACACATGCTCCGCACTGATAACAATAATTATGTGCAAAGCCGCCGAGAATTGTATTCAGTTTATCCCTGAATTCATAATTGACCTTTTTCATGATAATCCTATTCAATCATTTCGGTTCAATTCGCCGCACAGAATTGCTACCGCATTTAGGGCAGGACCGTTCTTGAGGAACCTTTGGTGTATACTTGTCTTCATATTCATGTCCACATCTGAGACATTTAAAAGTACCGGTTTCGGCCATTTCTCAACTCCTTCAGTCACCACCAATTAATGATAGAGTGAATTTATAACACCCATTTCCTGATCTTCATGTTTACTGATTTCTTTTATCAAGTGAAGAATATCTACTTCCATATTTTTAAGTTCTGGATTTCTGATATCTTTAATCTTTTTTAATTTAGTTAGTATTTTTTCCAAATCTTTAGCAAGCTGTTTATGCTCAGATCGCATTCTTTTACCGTATGCATCACCATTTGCTTGTGATTCTGGAAATTGCTCGAAAAAGCCGCTGTCTTCCTCGAAATCAAAAAGTTTTAGGAGATTGTTTTTAAGCTCCCGCATCTGCCATATAAATTCGATTTTCCACAAAGTAAAGTCTTCAGATTCTATCCATGATTTTGAAGCGATTTTAATATTCTGCAGGGAACGGTCAACAATATTGTGCTCTTCCTCGATCTTTTGTACAATATGTGGTTTTTTATTTTGGATAGAACATCACCTCCTTAATATATTATTATCCCCAGGATTATTGAAGCTCTACCCCCCTGTTAATTATATAATTCAAACAGCCGCCGCAGGTTGTAATGTTGCTTCCCGTTTTGCTTTTTTAGCTCTCTCCCTTTCTTCCTCTTGCTTCAGAATTTTAATCGTTTCTTTGACTTCTTCCTCGGTAACCTGTTGTCTCATTTCTTCCAGTTCACGCATCACCCTTCCAAATCGTTGTCCTTCGGCTGCTGATATCCACTCGAGTTGCAGGCGTTCCGGTCGAATCCCCAGTCGTTCCAGTTTATTCCATAACTTTTCAATCCGTTTTTGTGTCCATTGTACAGCACTGATATAGTGACAATCAGAAAAATGGCACCCGGAGACAAGTACAAGGGGGGCACCTTTTTTGAATGCGTGAATGACAAATTTATCGTCAACACGTCCACTGCACATTGTTCGGATGAGCTGTACATTTGTAGGATACTGGACACGACAGGTCCCTGCCAGATCTCCCCCGGCATAAGAACACCAGTTACAGGCAAAGGCAACGATTTTTTGCATAGGTTCCACTTCGAGTATTGAATCGACCTGTCGCAGAATCTGCTCATCGGTAAAATGACGCATCGTGATAGCATCCATCGTGCATTCAGCACCACACGTTCCGCATCCGGCGCAGGCGGCCTGGATAATATTAGGATAGGTTCCTGTTTTTTTATCAGATGGTTCAATAGCATGGTAAGGACAAACGCGGGCACAAATCCCACAAAAATTACACTTTTCTGTATCCAGCTCTGCGGTTATAGCTTCAATAGTAACCTTACCGGCATTAAGTATAATACTCGCACGTGAGGCAGCGGCACTGGCCTGTGTAACACTATCCTTAACATCTTTAGGTGATTCCACACAGCCGGCATAAAAAATACCCCTTGTTGGCGAATCGACAGGTTTCAGTTTTGGATGTGATTCCAATAAAAATCCATCTGCGCTGTTTGAGAGAGTCAACATTTGTTGCAGAGGTTTCATGTCATGACGAGGCTCAACGCCCACTGAAAGAACGACCATATCTGCTTCATGAATCCTTACTCTTCCACTGGTCGTATCTTCAACGCTTAGATTTAGTGATTTTGTTTCGGGATCTTCCCAGACATCTCCGGGAATTCCGCGGATATATTTCACACCGGAATTTTTACTTCGCATATATAGATCTTCGAATCCTTTGCCAAAAGCCCGGATATCAATATAAAATACCTCGCTTTCAACTTCCGGATAATGATCGGCCAGAAGGAGAGTATCTTTTATCGTATTCATGCAACAGATATTACTACAATAGTTCCGCCCCAGTTTTTCAGAACGCGATCCTACACACTGAATAAAGGCGATTTTCTTTGGTAATTTATGATCTGTTGGACGTACAAAATGTCCTTCCGTGGGACCACCGGCACAAATAAGACGTTCAAACTCCATACTGGTAATGACATTCTCAAATGAGCGGTACCCGAATTCATCCATTTCCGTTGGATCATAGACATCCATTCCGGTTGAAACGATGATTGTACCCACCTCAAGATTGATGATTTCATCCTGCATATCAAAATCGATACATTTTTTTTCACAGGCATCTTCACATTTGCCACAGGCGATTGGATTATTTCCCAGACAATGTTCCATATCGATAAGATAAGCAGATGGTACTGCCTGGGGTAACTGAATATAAATCGCTTTCCTTGATGACAATCCCTGTTGATATTCATCGGGTACGATGACAGGACAGTCTTTCACACAATCACCACAGGCCGTGCATTCATCTTCATTGACATAGCGGGCTTTTTTTCGCACCTTTACATGAAAATTGCCGATGAAACCGGAAACATGTTCCACTTCGCTGTAAGCCAGAAGTTTTATTCTCGGATGTCGACCGACATCCATCATCTTAGGACCGAGAATTCATATGGAACAGTCCATTGTTGGATACGTCTTGTCGAGGGCGGCCATAATGCCACCTATACTCGGATCTTTTTCTACCAGATATACCTGATGCCCGGCATCAGCCAGATCAAGAGCGGATTGAATACCCGCTACTCCGCCACCAATGACAAGCGCTGCCTTTGTGACCGGAACCTCTGCCTCAAGCTGTGGTTCGAGTACCCTTGCTCTGGCTACTGCATTTCGGACCAAATCTTTCGCTTTCTCGGTTGCCTTTTCTTTTTCATCCTGATGAACCCAACTGCAATGCTCTCGAATATTGGCCATTTCATAAAGATATGGATTCAGACCAGCGTCAGCCACGCATTGTCGAAAGGTGGGTTCGTGGATTTTTGGTGTACAGGAAGCGACAACAACCCGGTTCAGCTGATGATCAACAATCGCCTTTTTAATTTCATTCTGCCCCGGATCTGCGCAGGTATATTTGTTCCTGATTACGGCAACCACATCATCCAGCGTTTCCGAATATGTGGCCACAGCCTCTGTATCGACAGTACCGGCGATATTTAAACCGCAGTCACATACAAAGACACCAATTCGAAGTTTTTCTTCATTCATCCTTTCTTCTCCCCAAACTGGGTTAGGTTAATACTTGAAATTTGAATATTTCTTTTTTTACGTCAGCGCCTCTCCCACTACTTCTGTTAAATCCTTTATCTCAAATTTTACATTTTCACTAATATTCTGATCCTTCAGGGCGCAATTAAAATGAATTTGGCATTTAGCGCATGTCGTAACAAGCAGGTCCGCATCAGTCGCTTTTGCCTCATTTAACCGGTTGGCCTGGATCTGTTTTGAGATTTGAGAACAGTTCATCCATCCCGAGACACCGCAACAAATTGACCGTTTATGATGATGCCCCATTTCAACAAAATCGTTACCGGAAATCGCTTTGAGCGTATTCCTCGGTTGTTCATAAACATCCATATGTCGACCCAACCGACATGGATCCTGAAACGTCATACGTTGCGAGTCGCCTTTTAATACAGGTTGTTTGTCTGCAATAATATCCGATAAAAACTCACTTATATGATAAACCTGATAGTCCTGACGACCAAAATTTTTGGGATAGTCTACCTTTAAAGTGCGATAACATTCAGGACAAGAAGTGATAATTTTCTTTATCTTGGCCTTATTAAACTGATCGATATTAGCCAGCCCAAGTTTTTGAAAAGTCTGAATATCACCATTCCAGTATGAATCATGGCCACAGCACTTTTCGTCAGATAGTACCTGTGGCTTAATCTCGAAATAATTGAGAATCTTAATCGTGTTTCGAGCAATGTTCATCGCTTCCATATTTAAATCATCGAAGAGAACTTGAAAATATGGAAGACATCCCATGAAATATAGGTATTCACTATCTTGTGAGGTTTGAAGAGAACCGTTTAATCCGTCTAAACGTTTTTGTTTTAAGTTCGGAGCCATCATGATCTTTGAGATGGACTCTAATATACCCCCATGTGAACAGGTACCTTCACGGTTTTCAATTCCCTGAAACTGGCGGATAAGATGGATAAATTCGACATATTTGATGTCTGACGGACATACTTCGTCGCAGCGTTTGCAGGTCAGACAGGACCATAAATCGGCCATTGGGAATGAAGACGGATGTGAATTATGAATTGATCCTGTTAATATCTGCCTGGGAGAAAAGGTACTGGAGTACCTGGCAACCGGACATGTTCCGGTACATTTGCCACATTCCAGACATCCGAATGCATTGGTCTCACGTATTAACTTTTCATCATATTGTATCATTACTCACCAACCTCAGTATATTTTGCCTTTGGGGCAATTGAGAGCGGATTTGGAATCCGCCCCTACTTCTTATTTGGAACTTCTGTGTTGAATATTGGATCTTCATTTTAGGGCAGGTTGCGAACCTGCCCTTACGATTCTGCCGGCGCTACTTCTTCAATCAGTTCCGATTCGAGGTTTTGTTCTTTATACAATACACCACCTTCCAGAGGACTCGGACCCAGATTTTTAACCTGCTCTACCATTTCCCGCACAACCTTGGCAAACTTTGGAAATTCCGCTGCTGATATGAATTCCTGGCGTATCCTTTCATCTTCGAATCCGAGCATACGTACGATTTTTTCCAGTTTTTGATACTGCTCTGCCGCTTTTTTTGCGCCAAAACTATAATGACAATCTTCAAAATGGCATCCGGAGACCAAAACGCCATCCGCTCCCATCGCTAATGCTTTCAGGACAAATCCCGGATCAACCCTTCCCATACACATTGTGCGAATTATTCTCACATTGGCCGGATATTGAAGGCGATTGATCCCGGCCGCGTCTGCAGCCGGATAACTGCACCAGTTACAGGCAAAAACAACAATTCGCGGCTCGAAACTTTTTGTTGAATCAGATTTATTCGTTTTTTTAGTCATAATTTTACCGTAGAGCGTGGTGCGTGGAGCGTAGGGCGCTAAAACGCACCAAACATCCATTAATTAAGTTTCCATTTATTTGGATTAGACATCATGATTGTTAACATGCGCCCTATATGATCATAGCTGTCCATTAATTGATCATAATTATGGTCATTTAAATAATTACATTTTGACGCAAAAGCCAGCCAGACCTCAGTTTCAGCCGTTTCTGAATCTGAATCACTTAATTTGCTCACAAAGTGCGCTGGATATCTGCGTTTTCGCCATGCTTCAGCAATATTTCCACACACTGATCTTGATGAACGCCTAATTTGATCTGTTAGAGAATATCTCTCCACTTTAGGCCAATTTTTCGAAATCTCAAATATCATCATTGCAGATTCAAATGCTAATTGATATACTTTTAAGTCAGTATAACTTCTTGCTAAGACTGTTTTCCTCTTATATCTCATACTAGACACAAATTGTCCTCCGGTTAAAATCAAACAGACCAGCCTAATTAATATAATTTTCAGGCCTGATTACATCTCATAACCGTGCACAATTAATGCCAATTTTCAAAGATCAAAGAATAGACTAAATCTCAATCTATACTTCTCCTCACGCTTCACGCCCTACGCCCCACGCTCCACGCCTTACGCCATCCTCGATGTTAACAAAAACGCCTCTAACATCGATTCTATCTGTTTATCGCGAAAATGATGAATATCAATTGCCCCCGTCGGACAGTACGTCGAGCAGGTACCGCATCCTTCGCAGAGCGCTTCATTCACATATGCAACCTGTGCTCCCTTCTGGTCTTTTAATTGAATTGCTCCATACTCGCAAACGTCAACACAAGTTCCGCATCCGCGACACAGTTCCTCTTGTACATAAGATGTAATCGGTTCCATCCAGATAGTTGATCGTGATAACAGGGCATCAACCTTTGCAGCAACCGCATTTGACTGAGCGATTGAATCAGCAATATCTTTCGGACCCTGAACACAACCACATATAAAAACTCCCTGAATATTGGTTTCAACCGGTCCAAATTTTGGATGCTTTTCTAAAAGATATCCATCCATACCAACCGGTACCTTAATATATTTCTGAATACTTTCCACCGATTTTGTGGCCGGACGCATACCCAGTGATAAGACAAGCAGATCAACCGGAATTTCTATATCGGATTTTAGTGTCGTATCATAGAACTGTACCGAATCGAGTCGATCCTTTCCGATTAATTTCGGTTGATTATCCGGAGTAAAACGAACGAATGTTACCCCCTGCTCCCTTGCTTCCCGATACATGGTCTCTGCTTCATGATGATAAACCCGAATATCACGGTTAAAAATTGTGACGCGAACGCCCATCTTTCGCAAATCTATTGCCTGCTTGATTGCCGCTTGACAACAATACCTGGAACATTCGGGTAACCCCTCTTCACCCCGCGATCCGACACATTGTATATAAGCCACGTGCTCCACAGGTTTTCCTTCAAATAATGGTTTATCAACCGACGGAAACCACCTCTCCATCTCCATATTTGTAATCACATTGGGAAACTTTAAAAATCCAAACTCTCCTTCTTCTGGTTGGTATAACTGGAAACCTGTGGCCAGTACTATTGCACCGACCTCTAAGGGCGGTGGCGCAATCTGGCCATCGTTAGATTTAAGAGTCACTTTAAAATTACCGACATATCCACTGATTTCTGCGATTTCAGTTTGAGTAAATATCTTAATATCCCGTTCGTAAACCTCCTTTAATTTATCCTGAATCAGAGATTCACCCGGCTTTGCACTTGGGTATAATGAATGTAATTGTTTACTGATACCGCCAAGATGTTCTTCTTTTTCGACGACAAAGACACCATAATCGCGGCGGGCCAGTTGTATAGCAGTTTCCAATCCGGAGATTCCACCTCCGATGACAAGAACATTGTGTCCGATATCCATCTCCTTAGGCTCAAGTGGTTCCAGCTTGCGTGCCCGGGCAACCGCCATCCGGATTAAATCCTTTGCTTTGTTTGTTGCTGAGGAAGGATCGTTTTGGTGCACCCAGGAACAATGATCTCTGATATTCGCCATTTCAAGCAAAAAGGGATTTAATCCGATCTTTCGCAGCGATTCTCTGAATATAGGCTCATGGGTACGTGGTGTACAAGCAGCAATAACGACACGATTTAATTTGTTTTCCAGCACTTTTTCCTGAATATTCCTTTGCGTGCTTTCTGAACAGGCAAACAATAAATTATCAGAATAAACCACATCTCCCAATTCCAGAGCATATTCTTTCAGACGTTCAACATCGACCACTCCGGCAATATTGGATCCACAATGACAGACAAAAACACCTATTCGGGGATCCCCTGTATGATCGTAAAAGGGAATTTCCTCCTTGACTTCCGGTAATTTATACGGAGTCAGGTATTGAGCGGCACGAATTGCAGCACCTGAGGCCTCCGCGATAGAGTCTGTTATATCTTTGGGACCGGTAGAACAACCACAGAGATAGATCCCGTCACGTGTTGAGCTGATCGGTTCTCCGCAGGGATCGGAAGCGGAAAAGAATCCACGATGATCTGTTTCAATACCCAATGCTTTCGCCAAATTGTGAGATCCGGCTGCTGGTACCAAAGCCTCTGAGAGAATAACCATCTCAGTTCTCAGTCTTTCAGATTTACCGGTTTCCACATTTTCAGTTAATATGATCAGATCTCCGGTAGCGGGATCTTCCTCGATTCTTGATGGCTTACCTTTCACAAAATTAACATTCGCTTCATGCATTGCCCGGTGATAAAACTGTTCAAAACCCTTTCCAAAAGCACGAACATCAATGTAAAAGATATCAATCTGTGCGGTCGGGTTTATTTCCCTGATAAGAAGGGCACTTTTCATTGCATTCATACAGCAAATGCGACTGCAATATGGAATATCTCGATGGATACAACGGGATCCGACACATTGAATAAATGAAATATGTTGTGGTTCTTTTTGATCTGTAAAACGCAACAGTTTTCCCGCGGACGGTCCTCCGGGGCTGAGAACTCTTTCTAATTCGATACTATTTACAACGTTCTGAAAACGGGTGTAACCATACTCACTGGCCTCTCTTGGATCATAATAATCGATTCCGGTGGCACAAATAACCGCACCGACATCCAATTCAACAATTTCATCAGGCATATCGAGATCAATACAGTTTTTCAGGCAGGCGTCCATACATTTACCACAAGCAATGGGATTAGTACCGAGACAATCTTCATCATGACGAACATAAGCAGAGGGAACGGCTTGTGCAAATGGAGAGAATATCGCCCGTCTTAAGGAGAGACCTTCATCAAATTCATTGGGTTCCAGTATCGGACAAACCTTGGCACATTCACCACAGGCTGTGCATTCGCTTTCGTCAATATAGCGGGCTTTTCGAAGAACTTTTGCCTTAAAGTTTCCAGGTTTTCCCTTGAGACCAATAACCTCTGAATAGGTAAGTAGTTTAATATTGGGATGCCGACCGACATCCATCATTTTCGGTCCCAAAATTCATATGGCACAGTCCATACTGGGAAAAGTTTTATCCAGCTTGGCCATTGTCCCGCCGATACTGGGCTGACGTTCCACCAGATAAACCTGAAACTGAGCGCCGGCCAGATCAAGGGCAGCCTGAATACCGGCTATCCCTCCCCCTATAACCAGGGCCCCTTTCGGATTTGATACCTCTTCCGCCATTTTTTACCTTTTTTGTTTTTCCGGACAGGTTTAGAACCTACCCCTATTTTTCTCTTGAACCTTCTGTGTTGGATGTTGGAACTTTCTTATTTCATTTATAGGCATGGCCTCGTAGAACGGGATCTTCGGCACGCCATGCCCCTAGGATGCCTCTTTAATTCCATCAAAAAAATTCAATAGTACGGTTAAAAGATTACAATTACCTCGTGTTAAATATTTTGATTTGAACATCTAACGTCTAGCTTTTAGCGTCTAGCTGAAATCATGTCGCTTTAGCTGTCGTCTTCTTCGCCTTAGGTTTTTCTTGATCTATCAATTCCTTTCCATAATTATAACCCGTATCAAAGGCTCTTAAATTTATCTCTTCTGTGCCCGGCGGAACTGATGTTTCAACTGCTTTTCGCGTGGCTTCGTAAGACGTAACGCCTGTCGTTGCAGCAAAAAAGCCGACTGTAATAATATTCATGACGATTTTGCGTCCCATTTCCTCTGCAAGCCTGGTCGCCGGGACAGCATATACTTTTACACCCTTCGGTGCCTTATCGACCTGAACAAGATCCTTTTCAACCAGCATGATGCCACCGGATTTTAACTCCCCGCCGAAACGCTCATAAGCATCTTTTGAGAGAATGATGGAGATTTCAGGCTGAACCAGATAGGGATATAATATCTGATTATCGGATATAAGCAATTGTGCTGAACAGGAACTTCCTCTCGCTTCCGGTCCAAAACTCTGAATCAACGTGGAAAATTTATTGTCAAATATTGCCGCCGCTTTGCCAATGATATACCCCGAGAGGATGATACCCTGTCCGCCAAAACCGGCAATTCTAATCTCATGGTTCTTCTTCATCGACGACTCCGTATGGTTTAAATTTATCACCCAGCCTAGTCTTCATATAATTGTTATACCCATCTAAGTAACTGGGTTTATCGATATCTACAAATTTTCCGACTTTGATTTTAGTCTGGAATTGAATATCTACATCATTTGGATCAGCTCCATGGACAATTTCAGAATTGTCATGATAAAACTTCATCAGATCGAGCCCACTGCCTAACTTATTTTTACGGGCATAGAGTGTGGTACAGGGACATATCACCTCAACAAATGAGAATCCTTTTTTCTGCATAGCCTCAGCCATTGAATTTGTTAATCGCCGCACATGCAGAGATGTCCAGCGGGCCACATAGGTTGCACCACATGCTGCTACCAGTGCCGGGAGATTAAATGGATTTTCATAGCTCCCATACGGCGCAGTTGTCGCTACAGCGGTCGGCGGTGTCGTTGGCGCAACCTGTCCACCGGTCATGGCATAAATAAAATTGTTAATACATATGATCGTTATATCAATATTTCTGCGTGCCGTATGAATGAGATGATTTCCGCCAATGGATGAGATATCACCATCGCCACTCAAGACAACCACATGTAATTTAGGATTTGCCAGTTTCAGACCCACTGCAAAAGGTACAGCCCTACCATGCGTGGTGTGAAAAGAATCCTGTTTAATATATCCCGCAATACGGCCACTGCAGCCAATCCCGGAGACAACACAAACATCTTTGCGGTCAATCCCGGTTTTTTTAAGGGCCTCAACAAAACAGGTCACTGCTGTTCCTATGCCACATGTTGAACACCAGATATGAGGAATCCGGTCCATTCGAAGCCAGGATTCCAGGGGGTGTTCCTGTATTTCAGGTTCTTTGCTAGGCTTAATTTTCTTTTTTGGCGCTTCTTTCACTTTCTCCATTGTTTCTTTCATTTGTAGGCCTCCTGAATAGCCTTAAATATTGTTTCCGGTTGATGCACCGTCCCCCCGCCATGCGGTACAAGAATCGTCTCACATTGTCCTGCTGCACAGCGTTCAACCTCTAACACCATCTGACCATAGTTCATCTCCGGTACAACAAAGGCCTTTACCTTTTTGGCCAGATCTCTGATCCGTTTTTCCGGAAACGGCCAGACTGTCAATAGCCTTAATCTTCCCAGATTTTTTAGTCCACTTTCTTCAGCCATTTGAATCGCTCTTAACGCCACACGGGAAGTAATACCGTAAGAAATAACGACTACTTCTGCCTTATCCATATTCTCTTCTTCAAGCAGGATGATATCATCGGCATTTTTATTTATTTTGTCGATTAAATGATGAACACATTTTTCCTGCGTTTTCCAATCCATAACAGGATACCCCTTTTCATCGTGGGTTAATCCTGTGACATGAAAGAAATATCCATCTCCTGCTTTGACCATGTCCGGGACGAGATCATCACCATACTCATAGGGTAAATAGTCCCCGGGTTTCTTATCAGTGATTTTCCTGTATTCGACTTCAATCTTATCCGCGGTTGGAATGACCACCTTCTCAGTCATATGACCAACGCATTCATCCATCATAAACATGACAGGCACCCTGTATTTTTCAGAGAGGTTAAAAGCGGTGATGACCAGATCAAAACATTCCTGAGGTGAATTAGGACAAAGAGCAATTATTTCATAATCACCGTGCGATCCCCATCTTGCCTGCATCATATCGGCCTGACCAGGCAGGGTTGGTAATCCGGTTGAAGGTCCTCCCCGCTGAACATTCACAACGACACAGGGTGTCTCCAGCATCGCGCCAAGACCAATATTTTCCATCATCAATGAAAAACCGGGACCTGATGTTACAGTCATTGATTTAACCCCTGTCCAGGAAGCCCCAATTATTGCTGCCATAGAGGCAATTTCATCTTCCATTTGAATAAAAAAGCCATCGACAAGTGGAAATCTTTCCGCGATCCTTTCTGCCACCTCTGTCGATGGTGTTATCGGATACCCGGCCAGGAAGCGACAACCGGCAGCAATCGCACCTTCTGCACAGGCCTTATCCCCATCCAGATAATGATCACCGGTCAGTACGCCTTTGGCATCAGCTTTCATATTTTCACTCCTTTTACATTTATAAAGAAACCACAGAGGACACAGAGGTTAATTATTGTTTTTATTGTTTTTATTGTTCTTACATACATAAAATTCAATAAAACCATTAACGATAATTTATCCTTATTATTTGTTTTTTATTTAGTTATCTATTCTCAGTGTACTCTGTGGTT
>Ga0209536_100009485_pt1 | contig 14460 bp, 18 predicted proteins | sample DeeMarSeWOR28_12_FD_187461 | JGI IMG/M metagenome (GOLD analysis project Ga0209536, IMG submission 187461) | Marine sediment microbial communities from White Oak River estuary, North Carolina - WOR-2-8_12 (SPAdes) (version 2) | ecosystem: Environmental > Aquatic > Marine > Intertidal zone >...
ATAATAATTAATTCACAAGATAATTGGAAACCAAAAAAGCAGGTATCCCCACCTTCTTTTTTAAACTAATTCTAACTCCATAAATAAGAACGTTTCCTTTTACAGGCCTCTCGAAAATAAGAGGCTTTTGCCATCCCCACGTTAAGTTAATTGAAAGAATAGGTTGCCATTTGTGCTGTTACATAAGCAATTAAAAAAGAGCCCTCGATTAAACGAGATTATTACTTTTTTAAATTTTGTTTAATTATTAACAGTTTATGTTAAACATAATGAATAATTTTACGTGGAGCAATTAGCTTTTTTATTCCGTTTATTATTTTTTTAAAATTTTAACTATGTTCAATTTATTCAAAAGAAAGTCCGAAAAAGAAATCCTTCAAAATAAATACAAAAAACTAATGGCCGAGGCCCATCAATTATCCCAAACCAACCGTAAGCTGGGAGATGCAAAGGTTTATGAGGCAGAAATGGTGATGAAGCAAATTGAAATATTGGATTGAATCTATTTACCGGTGGCTCATCCGGAAAACAGTTTACTTGCAAAAAGTAATGTATTTGGCAATAGACTGTTTCCCCTTAGCGAAATTTATATTGAAAAATGTGTAATCAAGATACAACTGGTTTAATTTGGTTTACTAAAAACCTTAGGGTACTGGATAATTACACTTTGCAAAGAGCCGCAGCAGATAACAACAGACTTATTGGGGTCTTTTTCTTCGATCCACGCGATTATGAGCCCACCCCTTTTGGCTTTAAAAAAACAGAGCGGTTCAGGGCTAAATTTCTTTTGGAATCCGTGGCACAACTCCGGGATTCTCTTAAAGAAATGAATATTTCTTTATGGGTCGTTCATGGCAAGCCAGAAGCAACCATCCCTGTTTTAATAAATGACCTGAATATCCAGTCTATTTATCTCCAGAAAGAATGGACCCGTGAAGAAGGGGATGTATTGCGGGGTGTTCAAAAGAGACTTCCTGAACACATTAAAATAAAAGAAATATTTGATCAGTTCTTATTTCATCCAGAAGATATTCCCTTCTCTGAAATGACCATCCCAAAGGTCTTTACAGACTTTAGAAAAGCCTGTGAAAAAGAAGCTTTGGTCAGACCTGAAGCCGCAGAGATAAATTCTTTCTCCGAAAGCAATCTACTCCCTCATGCGCCTGAATTGCCTACACTTGAAGATTTGGGCTTTAAATCTTTTGAAAAAGATACCCGTTCTGCATTTCCTTTTGCCGGTGGGGAAAAGGAGGCTCAAAAGCGTTTGAATTATTACTTTTTTCAAACCAAAAAGCTGGGCTATTATAAAAAAACACGCAATGGCCTAGTTGGCACAGACTACAGTTCAAAATTTTCACCCTGGCTCGCCAATGGCAGTATATCTGCCCGCCAGGTGTATTGGCAAGTTTTGGATTTTGAAAAGCAATACTTAAAAAACCAAAGTACCTATTGGCTCATATTTGAACTCATCTGGCGCGATTACTTTAAATACATCTCCTTAAAATACCGGGATAAGATATTTCTGCAAGGGGGGATACTCGAAAAAGAATACTTATGGCGTAACAACCAAAATGAATTTAATTCCTGGATTAAAGGCACTACCAAAGAAGCCTTCGTAAATGCCAACATGCTGGAGCTGAAACACAGTGGGTGGATGAGCAACCGGGGAAGACAAAATGTGGCATCCTATCTGGCCAAAGAGCTTCAAATAGACTGGCGATGGGGAGCGGCTTATTTTGAAGCCATGCTACTAGACTATGATGTGCATAGCAATTACGGCAACTGGATGTATGTTGCCGGGGTTGGCAACGACCCCAGGGATCGTAAATTCAACGTGCGACTGCAGTCTGAACGTTATGACCCCAGTGGCAACTATCAAAATACCTGGTTGCAGAAAACACTTTTTGAATGAAAACTCTGCGCCTCATACTTGGAGATCAGTTGAACCGTCAGCATAGCTGGTTTAACCATGTTAATGACAAACATATTTACGCAATGTTTGAGATGCGACAGGAAACCGACTATGTGAGGCAGCATATTCAGAAGGTAATTGGCTTTTTTTCGGCCATGCGGCATTTTGAAAATAGCCTGAGGGACAGCGGCCACAAGGTTATCTATTATCGCATACATGATAAGAAAAACACACAGCAGCTCATAGGCAATCTAAAAAAGCTCATAGAGGAATACCAGATTGAGGTATTTGAATATTTACTTCCCGATGAATACCGGTTGGACAAACAACTCAGGGAATTCTGCAGTGGCTTAGACATTAAAACTAACCCATGCGATACCGAGCATTTCTACTCTTCACGAAATGATCTTCAGCTTTTTTTTAAAGGCAGCAAGCAATTGCTGATGGAGCGCTTTTATCGCTATATGAGGAAAAAACACAATGTGCTGATGGATGGGGTGAAACCTGTGGGAGGCCTCTGGAATTATGATAAAAGCAATAGAAAAAAATGGAAAGGCCAACCTGCTGTTCCCCAACCCATTCTTTTTGAAAATGAGGTAAGCGAGGTTTTAGAAGATATTAAATTGGCCGGCATAGCAACTATCGGGCATTTCGAGGGAACTATTTTCAATTATCCTATTAATGAGGAACAGGCCATTAGGCAATTGCAATACTTTTGTGAGTACCTCTTAAAATACTTTGGTGACTACCAGGACGCCCTTCATACCTCAGAAAAATTTCTTTTTCATTCCAGGCTTTCATTCGCCCTGAACACTAAAATACTTTCTCCAAAAACCGTGGTTAATGAGGCTGTAACCTATTATCAAAATCACAGCATGGAAATAAATATTTCCCAGATTGAAGGGTTTGTAAGACAGATTATTGGATGGAGGGAGTACATGCGCGGGGTTTATTGGAAGGAAATGCCGGATTATGCCAAGTTAAACAGGCTCGAAAATTATAACCAACTACCTGATTTTTATTGGACCGGAAATACCAAAATGAATTGTCTGGCAGTATCTATTAAAAATTCCCTGAACAATGCATACGCCCATCATATACAGAGACTGATGATAACGGGGAATTTTGCCTTGCTTACGCAGGTTCATCCCAACGAAGTTGATCAGTGGTATCTGGGAATATATATAGATGCCATAGAATGGGTAGAAATTACAAATACAAGGGGAATGAGCCAGTTCGCAGATGGGGGTATTATAGCCACCAAACCCTATGTTTCCTCAGCTTCCTATATACACAAAATGGGTGATTATTGTGAAAAATGCTCCTACAATAGAAACAAAAGAACCGGTGAGGATGCCTGCCCTTTCAATAGTCTTTATTGGAACTTTCTTGACGACAAAAAAGAATATCTCAAAAACAATCACAGGATGGGTATGATGTACAATCTGCTTTCCAGGATTCCTGAAGAAGAACTAAAACAATTAAAAGAGAGAGCAAACAGGGTTATTAAAAATCCTGATCTATTTTAAATACAAAAGACATGGTACACCTCAAACCGCATGAAATTGACAGGGTCATAGAAATGGCCTGGGAAGACCGTACGCCTTTTGAAGCGATAAGTCATCAATTCAGTGTTTCGGAAGCCGAAGTAATTCTATTGATGAGAAAGGAGCTTAAACCATCTAGTTTCAGAATGTGGCGAAAACGTGTTCAGGGCAGAAAAACCAAGCATGCCAAACTCAGAGGTTTTGACAAAGGGAGATTTAAATGCAGCCAACAGAAAAACATAAGTAATAACAAGATATCAAAACGTTGAATTGTAACAATTCTAAATGTCCTATCGCTCTTTATCTATTGATTATAAATAATCCATCGCGATAATAATGACAGATAAGACTAAAAAACTAAAAGCAGGGAACGATTTTTTCAGAGGATCTTTGACCTTTAAATGCATGGCAATGGCTCCCAGCATTAAAACTGACATACCCGCAGCCCCGGGAACGGCAAGTTGCGGCAGCCATATAGACGAAAATATAAGAATCGCAAAAAGTATTTTTAAGCCTCCTACAAGGTACACCATGGTTTCTGAGAGGCCATAGGTTTCAAATTCCTCCTTCATGGATTGGGCAGAGCCTCCCCGCCATGACGTAGGTCTATTAAATCTTAGCAGCCAAACGTTGAGTATACTTATTAAGATAAATACTTTAATCGCAATTAACAGATAATTAATCTCCATATTTTAAGATTTTAATAGTTAAACCGTCTTAACTTCACAATTCTGGTCCCGCCATATATGCTACTAAAGATATTAATTTTATTTTCATCTCTTTCCTTTATCATTTTTGGTGTGAATTGCCTGTATTCTCAAAAGATGGTTTTCGAATTCCAGCGCTACGGCCTCAAACACTATCGTATCCTGACCGGCATATTACAACTATTGGGTTCCTTTTCTTTAATCATCGGTTTTTGGATTTCACCTTTTACATTGGTCGGATCAGCCGGACTTGCTATGCTAATGCTCCTGGGGGTCATGGTAAGAATCAGAATAAAAGACAAACCCTATTTACTTATTCCAGCTATTTTCTTTATGTGTCTTAACATTTTTATTTTTGGTGCTTCGCTGATTCATATTATATGAATCAGTCTTTAAAGATTTAAGATAATGGAAATTACCTAAACAGGGTTATTAAAAAACCAAAAAAGCAGGCGTCCCCACCTGCTTTTATAAACTAACTCAAACTACATAAATAAGAACGTTTCCTTTTTATAGGCTGCCCAAAAATAAGAGGCTTATTCAATCCTGAGGTTAAGTTAATTGAAAGAATAGGTTACCATTTGTTCTTGTAAATAAGTAATCAAAAAAAGAGCCCTCAATTACAGCTTCTTTAGCCTCCAATCCAAAATCTTTTCTATTGCTTCAATATTGGTCCCGGTCAATTTAAGTTCACTGGCTTTCGCGGTTTCTTCAATTTGTTCCGGGTTCCGGGCACCTACAATTGCCGAAGTCATTTCTTTATTTCGCAGTACCCAAGCCAGGGAAAGCTGTGAAAGTGAAATGTTTTCTTCAATTGCAATCTGATTTAGCCGTTTTATTGTTTCAAGATTCACGCTGAGTTGGGGTTCCCTGAAAAATGGATGTTTGCTTCGCCAATCAGAGTCGGGAAGGGCCATTGCTCTCTTTTTGGTAAATTTGCCGGTGAGCAATCCCGCCTGCATGGGGCTGTATGCAATAATTCCAATCTCGTTTGTGTTACAATAAGGCATGATTTCTTCCTCAATTTCGCGGCGGAACATGCTGTAAGGAGGTTGTAAAGAAGTTATTGGGTGTATGGCCTGAGCCCTTTTAAGCTGTTCCAGGTTAAAATTAGAAACGCCTACATAACGTACTTTCCCTTCTTTAACAAGTTGCGCCATGGCAGCCCATCCTTCCTCAATCTCTTCATCCGGTTCCGGCCAGTGAATCTGATACAGATCAATTGTTTCTATATCCAAACGTTTCAGGCTAGCCTCAACCTCCCGTTTTATACTTTCCGTTCTGAGTGATTTGCCAATCTCGCGGCTGTCCCCTTCCCAGACCCTTCCGCACTTGGTAGCTATGATAACTTCATCCCTTATTCCTTTGATTGCACTGCCCACGACTTCTTCGGCATGGCCATGCCCATAAATGGCGGCTGTATCTATCCAGTTAATCCCCAAATCCAATGCGGCATGAATGGCCTTGACGGAAGCCATATCATCCTGAGGTCCCCAACCAAATTTCCAGTCGCCTCCACCCATTGCCCAGGTGCCTAATCCTATTGTTGTTAGATAGAGTTCACTGTATCCTAATTTACGTGTTTGCATAACTGTGATTTTGAAAGGTAATAAAGATACTTATAGCTTCGGAGAATTCCATACGATATTCAATACCTTCTTCTTCCATGGCTTTGGCACATCCTTCTAATCCTGGTTGCATTGCTCTTTAGTTGAATAAAAACGTCTATTTTTAGCCTGCCAACCATTGTAACTATATGCGATTACTATGCCTTTTTTTAATATTATTGTGTTTGGGGTCGGCTTCTCTTTATGCACAAGTGGTGAATATAGAGTCTGCCAGAATGCAAACCGATTCTGTGAGATTTGTTTTGAGTAATGATTTTTCATTTAGGTATAATGATAATGACGGAAACTATATCTTCGAAGTAAGCGATGCTATATATACACAGTTAAAATCAAAGGATTTTCGAAAGTTGTATTTTTTTCTGGCTAATTTCGGCCTTATCCGATCCAAGGGCGAGGATTTTTCAAATAACTGGTTGGTGCATCTAAGATTTAATTACAGACTTACCCGTGTTATTAGACTGGAGACCTTTGTTCAAAGTCAGGGCAATCAATTATTAGATGTAAGTGGCAGACATTTGTTGGGGGCAGGCTTACGTTTTAGGGTAATAGCAACTGAACGCGTCAGGTTGTATTTAGCAAACTCCTATATGTATGAACTGGAAATAAGTGATGCTTTAAACCAAAGTTTATACAACCACCGCAATAATACTTATATGTCCTTTTCCGTAGAACTGCCAAATAATAAAATTACTATTACCAACATACTCTATTATCAGCCTCTATATAGAGATATTAGTAATTATAATATCTCGGAACAGCTTAAAATTGAGGTTCCCCTTAATGAAAAAATAAGCGTAAATAGCTCCTTCTATTATTTTTTTGACAGCCAGACTCCGGCTAACAGGTCCCAGTACACTACAACTTTTTATGTCGGAATTGGCATCAATATTTGAGAGAGGTTGAGACTGATTTTTTTCCTTCTTTTCCATAAACAGGGTTTAATTCCTTATGAATCATCTTTGCTGCCGGTATGCCGGGCTGGATTATTTGAATTATACTATGGCATGTTTAAGGGTCAAAGTTGTATCTTTATTAGTTCATCATCTAAATAATTTAAAATTTATACTATGGATAATTCAGGGAACACCTTAGTTGGATTAATTGCCGGTGCGGCCATAGGCGTTGCTCTTGGAATATTATTTGCTCCCGACAAAGGTGAGGTTACACGAAAAAAATTGGCAGAAGAAGCTGAAGCTGCCAGGGCAAATCTTTCTGAAACCGCCAGTGATTTAAAAGAAAGAGTTGAGGATGCGCTCTCTTCCGAATCGGAAACATTAGAGAACCGTATGGAAAGACTGCTTTCGGATGTAAGCTATAAGGCAGACGATGTTATTTCTGCTTTGGAAAAGAAATTAGCTGAACTAAAAGCAAGAAATAAAAAATTACAGAAATCTTAATAATGAGTATACTAGAATCACTTAATCAGACTTCAAATAAAGCCATGAATCTTGGCGAGGAGTATATCAGTAAAACCCAGGAATATTACGAACTTAAAGTATTTCAGCAACTTACCGCTACCACAAGTATGTTTTGCAAAGCCGCAATATTAGGGAGCCTTGGTTTTTTAGTAATTATTTTATTGATCGTTGCCGGCACTTTGGCCTTAAACAACCTTATAGGCAATATGATCTATGCCTGTTTGATTAGCGCCGGCATTTTATGTTTGTCAGGAGCAATTATTTATGCTTTTAGATTTCGGATAGAAAACCTTATTGTTCGAAGTATGTCCAAACAATTTTTTAATTAAATGAAGCAGTATAATAATCTTAAAGAAATAAACCACGATCTGAAACGGCTAAGTTTGGAAAGGCAGATTGCCTGGGAAGAAATGAAGGGACTTAAAGAAGATTTTAAAGAAAGTCTGCAACCCTATAATTGGTTTGGGCCAATAATGTCTTCGGCTAAAAAATACGGTATTCTTTATTTAATCGGGTTGTTATTCAAAAAGAAAAAATAAGAACATCTCCCTTATTAAGTTTCGAGAAGTTGGTTAACTTTTGTACAAGTCCGACGTTTATATATATGGCCTTTCAAATTCCTTTGGTATATAGGGGGCTATTTTTTAATTACATTTAGAAAATTAGTTACATTCCACCATTATGAAAAATATAATCTGTCTGTTACTCATTGGTTTGCTCTTCGTAACCTCCTGTAAAGAAAAAAATGCCGAAGCTGTTGCGCAAAAAACTGAACTAAACAATTGGCAACCTATATTCAACGGCACTAACCTGGATGGATGGACCCCGAGAATTACAGGAAACCCATTGGGAGAAAATTTCGGGGACACCTTTCGGGTTTCAGATGGTATCTTAAGTATTCGCTATGATGCCTATGGAGATGACTTTGATAACAGGTTCGGAGCTCTATATTTTAATGAGAAATTAGCTAACTACAGATTAAAAGTAGAATATAGATTTGTAGGGAAAACTGCTCCCGGGGCACCTGAATGGGGGTTTAGAGATAGTGGTATTCAATTTCATTCGCAGTCCCCGGCATCACTAAAACCAGACCAGCCATTTCCGGTTTCCCTGGAATACAACCTGCATGGTGGTAATGGAACCGATGAAAGGCCGGTAGGCGCCATTTGCGCCAACGGTATGTTTGTAGAACTCAACGGACAAAAAAACACGAGTTATTGTACCCCACCTGTTATAAAAAGGACTTTTCACGGGGATCATTGGGTTACTCTGGAAATTGATGTAAAAGATAGTCTTATAAGGCATTACGTCAATGGGGAGGAGATATTGAGTTACGCCAACCCAACTTATAATCCTGAGCACGAAATAGCGAAAACACTTATTGTTAATGGTGATGCACGGGTAAAAGATGGATATATTTCTTTGCAGTCTAATAGTCATCCCATAGATTTCAGAAAAATAGAGCTTTTAAAATATTAAACTCAAATTTAAGATGCTTAGGAAATCGAAAATTGCCATAGTAACCGGTGCCGGGTCTGGTATTGGGAGAGCAGTAGCAAAGGCACTAAATGAAGATGGTTGGATCGTAATCCTTGCTGGCAGGCGTGAAAAGAGCCTCGATGAAACAGCGGCTTTATGTACAGGTCACGAAGTGCTGGTAGTACAGACTGATGTGAAAGACCCACTTAGTGTTAAAAATCTTTTTGCCCAAACTCTGAAAGCCTATGGCCGCCTGGATTTACTTTTCAATAATGCCGGAGTAAGTACTCCGGTAAAACCAATGGAAGAACTTACGATAGAAGAATGGAAGAATGTGATAGACACAAATTTAAATGGTGTTTTTTACTGTACCCGGGAAGCATTCAGGATTATGAAGTCCCAGGATCCCATGGGGGGAAGAATAATAAACAATGGTTCACTTTCGGCCCATGTGCCACGACCTTTTTCTGCGCCCTATACCGCAAGCAAACATGCGGTAACAGGGCTGACAAAATCTACTTCCCTGGATGGCAGGGCCTATAACATTGCATGCGGGCAAATTGATATTGGAAATTCGAAAAGTGAAATGACAAAAAAGATGGAAAAAGGAACACTGCAGGCCGATGGTTCCTACAAAACAGAACCTACAATGAGCCCAGAAGATGTAGGACGGAGCATCGTTTATATGGCCGGGTTGCCGCTGAATACCAATGTTCCTTTTCTTACGATAATGGCCAACGAAATGCCCTATATTGGCAGGGGCTAATAAGTAAACAAGCCTTTAATTTTTAATTGATGATCTGTAAGCGGCCACTTCCCTTGGTGTAATTGGATCTGCTTTATTACCAAAACTATTCCGAATATAAGATGCTACATTAGCTATTTCTTCATCACCAAGCATGCCATAACCCTGCATAACATTGGCATATTCAGATTTATCGCGTGCCAGTTCCGCTTCAGATCCTTTTATGATTATCTCCAATAAGTTGCTCTTGTCACCCAGCACATAGTCCGTTTTTATAAGGGGTGGGTTTAATCCGGGAACACCTCCCCCATTGGCCTGATGACAGGTTAAGCAAACCTGCCTGTACACTTTTTTACCTTCTGCAATATATGGCGGCGGTTTAGCCTTAGGGGTTGTTTTTGAAACATTTGGTATTTCAGTTTTTGAAGATGCTTCGTTCTTCTTATCCGAAGAATTACAACTATAGAACAAAACAATTGCGGCAAGCGCAAAAAGAAACCCCGGAATAGTATCCTTCAGCAATCTGTCATTAACCATTTTCAATTACTCTTTCGTATATACAATCCTGAACAAAGTGCCTCCGGAATCATCCGATACATAGAGAGAGCCATCCGGACCCTGGGCCAAACCTGTAGGCCTGTGTTTTGCCTCACTCGGGGAAGAAACTTTTTCTACGCCAGCAAAGCCATCGGCAAAAACCTGCCAATCCCCGCTGGGTTTTCCATCCTTAAATGGCACAAAGGCTACCAAATACCCTTCTTGTTTTTCAGGTGCCCGGTTCCAGGAGCCATGAAATGCAATAAAAGCACCATTCCTGTATTCCTCCGGAAACATCTCTCCGGTATAGAAAAGCAGTGCGTTAGGGGCAATATGGGCAGGAAAAGTAGCAACAGGATCTATGGCATTTTCGCCTGCTGTTTTTTTGCCATCACCACCATATTCGGGTGACAAAATTTTCTTGTTCTGATAATGATCGTAATAAATATAAGGCCATCCGGCATCGTCACCGTCATCAATTATATACATGGTTTCTGCAGGTAAGTTGGCCGAGGTCTTTTGGTCAAAAAGATCCGGATAAAGTGTGTTCAGCTGATCTCTTCCATGTTGAGTGACTACCAGCTTATTTAGTTGGAAATTCCAATCTAGTCCTACTACATTGCGCAAGCCCGTAGCATATCTCTTCCCTTCAGCATAGGACTGTTTAAATTTATCGGCCCTGAATTGCCAAATACCCCCGGCAGAATCGAGTATCGCGCATGGCATTACCCCGGGAGAACCCAAAGTCCTGTCTTCCTCCTGGCATGCGTTGGAATACGCCCCTATATTAACATAAATATTCCCATCTCCATCAAGTGTAAAGGATTTTGTAGCATGCGTTCTGTAAGACACCAGGTTGGTTACCAGAGTGTCCGGGTTAGAGGGTTCGGTTACTTCGCCATTGGCATCCAGTTTATATCTGAAAATTTCTTCATCAGATGAGGTGTATAAATAACTTTCATCAATATAAATTCCCGTTCCGCCATAATCTCCAAAACCCTTTTTTGTGTCGGCTATACCATCACCATCCTGGTCTTCGAGGTAAAGTACACCTTCACCATCGATTGGTTTTCTCAGTTTCAGGTATATGGCTCCGTTAGAATTAACTGCTATATGACGTGGAGCCCCCAGGGAATCTGCCACTTTTATTACCCCGAAGCCATCAGGCACCTTAATCCCTTCGTTATCCGGGCTTATGGCCAAAGCGGCCTTGGCTTCGGTATTTTCCTGTTTCTGCCGGCAGGCAGAAAATGCCAGCAGTACAATGCTAAAAAAAAGGAGTTTTGCAAGCAGATCATTTAATTTCTGTGAAGTTCCGAACATACTATTTGAATTTAAGGTCCCTAAATGTATACAATTTTATCGCTTTCTATATTTAAGATTAACATATTTCGAAAATCATTATAGGTAGCTTTATTTTCCAGGAAATCAGGATGAGGTCAAATCTATCTTTTTTCCTGTTTTTACTGCCTTATATATAGCATCTATAATTTTCATGTCCTTTACACCCTCTTCGCCATCTACAGGTATCACGGGCTGTTTGTTTTCCAATAATATACCTGCCATCTCATCCATCTGCACAGTCTGATGTGTAATATGAGAATCTGTGAGTTCTCCCTTATGTGTGCGTGCTTTTATTGGTCCGTAACCTGTGGACGGCTGCATTTCGGCCCAGCCTTCTATGCCCGCAAGGTAAAATCTATCCAGATGATTTACGGCATAGGTAGAAAGGCAGGAGGCCACAGCGCCGCCTGGAAAGCCTAATTGAAACTGAATGGTTTCATCTATCCCTTCCTTGAATTTAACGGGATCGTTTTTAGTTTCCTGGGCGGTGACCCATATGGGTTCTTCCCCTATCATATAACGTGCCCCGTTAATGGAATAAATGCCTATATCCATCATTGCCCCGCCTCCTGATAATTTTTTATTTAATCTCCATTGATTGGGATCTCCGATTATAAAGCCCGATTGCCCCTGGAAGAAGATCACTTTTCCAAATTCCCCGTTCTTTCTCATCCCGACAATTTTAAGGGTTTTAGCTTCGAAATGCATGCGATACCCTATGAGTAATTTAACATTGGCAGCCCTGCAGGCATCTACCATCTCCTGTCCTTCTCTGGCGTTTATTCCCATTGGTTTTTCACAGATCACATGTTTCCCCGCCCCGGCAACGCGTTTGGTAAATTCGCAATGCAGTCCGTTTGGTGTAATAATATAAACGGCATCAATATCCGGGTTGTCCTTTATTTTATCAAAATTATCATAGTTGTAACAATTTTTACCCTCGATCCCATACTTCGACTGCCACCTGGCAACTTTGGAAGGTGTTCCACTGATGACCCCTACCAGTTTGGCTTTCCTGCAGCTTTGCATAGCTTCCGCCACCCTTGTCCCGTAGCTACCTAACCCCATTATTGCAACCCGTAATAGCGGGCCCTCATAGGGACTGTTCGCATATGCGAAAAGACTGCCAGAATTTAATAAAACCGGTAATCCCAGGGCCGAAGTGGAAATTTTTTGTACAAATTCTCTGCGTGAACTCATTTTATTTTTTTTATGCCTATAAACATAATAATTAATTTAATTGATCGCTAAATCTAATTAAAAACATGTCTTGGTACTTTCCCCGTTGAAAAAGTTCATTCATAATTAATCTGTTAAGAATTTGTTAATTATTTTTAAAATTACTACCTTACCTTACCAACCATTAATAAATCTATTATGCACGCTTCGGAAAAATTACTTACGTCCCGGTTTCTAACCATAGTACTATCAATTATTCTTGTCGTCGCAGCGATTCTTTTTTATACAGAATATGTGCCGGAATTGCTGGTAAAAGCTGAGCATGCTATAGATATTCACATGGTTGATATTGATGCTACTATTGAGGCAAATACCTATTGAATTCCATTTAATTTATTTAATGCAACTATTTGAATGGGAAATGTTATGTTCTATAAAACACAGTTCCAACGTACCCCTTGTTCCGTAATTCATTCCTTAAGCCTATTATTAGAACCCACTAAGTTACCAGGCTCACCAGCACCTACCTGATTAGCAATTCTTAAGATCTTGAGGCATTATATTTTCTGCATTTATAAGTGCTTACATGAGAGACTTTGATAATATCATTGCCTCCAAATAATTTTAGACTTCTAAATAAATATGATTTATCAAAGGCCTTTAGTCTTTTGCTACATTATTTGTTTGGGTAGCAGGTTTTATCCCGTTGCGGTAAACTTTTCCTTGTACATTTAAGCTTCATTTGACCCGTCCTGAACGCCTTCAAGTGGATGGTTCTGAATCATAAGCATAAAAATACATTTTACGGTTCGATTTTTACCAAATAAAAAACCGGATTATTTAAAATCCGGTTTTATATACTCCTGGTTCCAATCCCTTTTGATTAGCATATATTTCAGCGGGTATACGTCCCTAGTTTCCCATAAATGACATTTCAGGGACAAGCTTGTGCGTTTCTACAAGGTTGCCGTAAATTTCAAAAGATTTTGTGTAAAGATCCACATCTGTCATATAGGCATTAAACCCATATTTCTCATTGTAAGCATCTTCAAAATCGAAATCCTCTGACTTCCATTCGCCCATGGCTTTCATGGGGTCGTCAAAAAAGGTGATAATCCTAAATTCACCTAACTGACTACCCGAGCTTATCTTGAAAACAGCTATCTTTCTGCTAGAATTCTCTTTTAATATTGCCATACGCCGGTGCATATAACGCCTAAAATCACTTGTATTTGCAGCTTTAATATTTAATATTTGAACATTCATAAACTTACTGGGGGTGCCACCTTCTTCCCAATTTGCGCTCCAGTTTTTAATTCGCCACCAAATTTTGCTGCCTTCGGGGTTCTCGGCAAATTGCGTAACGTTTTTGGCCCAATAATCTAACTCCTTAGTGTTATCGGCATTGTAGAGATTATCTAATGTCCTCGCAACCTGAACCCTTTCAAACATGCCCTGATCTGGCCCTGTCATTATTTGATAGGTGACAATAGCATTTTCCGGGCTGTTGTTGAACATTTGGGTTTTTTTAGCTGCTGCTTTTTTAAAATCGTCTGCCTGTCCGGATTTTGCCTTCCAGCGCGTTGTCCTGTAATACTCCCAATTTGGATTTGTTTGAGCATAGCCTGGTAAGGCCAGCAATAAAATAAATAATAATGTCAAAACACGTTTCATAATTAATTGGTTATTAGTTAGTAAATAAGAATACTTACTGAAGATATGGATAAGAACGCATCTATCAAATCAGGTTATGACCAAACTACCATAATTCTGTCCGAATGGCATCAATTCCTTATCCAAGGTTTTAACAATGATAAAATTATTGGGTTAATTAAGATAAAGTTATTCCCGGAAACAGAAAACATGTTGTTTTCAGATGGAGGGCGCATAGAAGGTCCGGACGGAAAATCCATTGTTACCTTTGATGGCAATCAATGGGGTCGTATCATGGAGGTTACCCATGA
>Ga0209536_100009486_pt1 | contig 14458 bp, 9 predicted proteins | sample DeeMarSeWOR28_12_FD_187461 | JGI IMG/M metagenome (GOLD analysis project Ga0209536, IMG submission 187461) | Marine sediment microbial communities from White Oak River estuary, North Carolina - WOR-2-8_12 (SPAdes) (version 2) | ecosystem: Environmental > Aquatic > Marine > Intertidal zone >...
CACAGATTTCACACCCTTTGACAAGGGCGCGTATGCATCCTCGACCACTTATATTTCAGGCGCGGCAGTGGTCAAGGCGGCAGAGCAGGCCGCGGAACGGATCAAAATACGCGCGGCAAAGATGCTCGAAGTAGACGACCTCACCAGCATCAAGCTGGCGAACAAGCTAGCCACCGCACCGAACGGGAAATCTATTCCACTATCAGAGATCGCGCTAGACACCCTCCACAGGGATGAGCAGGAGCAAATCATGGGTATCGGCTCGTACGTTTCGCCCTCGTCGCCACCGCCATTCGGGGCGCAGTTCGCGGAAGTAACCGTGGATATGGAAACCGGTCAGGTAACGGTCGACAGGCTGGTGATGGCGGTTGATTCGGGCGTGATCGTCAATCCGCTCACCGCCGGCGGGCAAATCGAAGGCGGGATGACACAGGCGCTCGGCTATGCCGTCTGCGAGGAGATGCGCTACGACGAAAAAGGGAATGCCATCGAACGCGACTTCGACCGCTACCACATCTTCCGTGCAGATGAGATGCCGGAACTGACCACCATCTTCGTCGAGACTTTCGAACCGAGTCATCCGTTCGGGGTCAAGGCGGTGGCAGAAATCCCAATGGACGGCGTTGCGCCCGCGATCGGGAACGCGGTCCGCGATGCGGTGGGCGTCGACATTGACGATAATCCAATCACGCCGGAAAAGGTCTGGCGCGCGATGCATGCAATGGACTAAATTACCCAACTGTTTCGCGACGACAGGGATATGAACGTTCATATCCCTGTTTATTTTCTCAAATCCCTTACAGTGTGGGTAGTATAATCTGCAAATAATTGATCTTGCTCAAGTTTTGAGAGCATCAATATCAAAAAACGCAATAAATCTATCGTTAAGGAGATCCAATCAATTTGAAAGGCAAGAAACTTCTAAGTTATTTTAAAGATCCTTCAGATGCATTGTTTATTGGCACCGCAGTAATTGTCGGTATTGGCACCGGATTGGGAGCAATCGCTTTTCGCTATCTCATTCAAGGGGTTGAGTGGCTGGGATACGACTGGTTCCCCTCCATCACAGCTGGCTGGGGAAAAGCGTATGTAATTCTGATTCCTGCCATTGGCGGTCTGATCGTTGGCCCGTTAGTCTATTTTTTTGCTCGGGAAGCGAAAGGCCACGGCGTTCCCGAGGTGATGGAAGCAGTCGCTTTGCGCGGCGGGCGAATTCGTCCAATCGTGGCTATCGTAAAGTCCTTGGCTTCGGCAATTTCTATCGGCAGCGGCGGTTCAGTTGGCAGGGAAGGCCCAATCGTTCAAATCGGTTCTGCACTAGGCTCTTCGCTTGGGCAAAAGCTCGGCCTATCCGATGACCGTATCCGAAATCTGGTGGCATGCGGGGCGGCAGGCGGCATTGCAGCCACGTTCAATGCGCCAATTGCTGGCGTAGTTTTTGCCCTGGAGATCATTTTGGGCGAATTCAGCGTGAAATATTTCAGCAGTGTGGTTGTTTCAGCTGTTACTGCCAGCGTTATTGGCCGCGCAGTTTTTGGAAACGTTTCCGCCTTCCATATCCCGGTTGATTATGGGATCAACAGTTTATGGGAGTTTGCCTTTTACCCTATGCTGGGTATTACCGCAGCTATTGTGGGTGTGTTTTTTGTTCGCCTGCTGTACTGGTCGGAGGATATGTTCGAGAAATGGAAACAAATTCCTGAGTGGGTCCAGCCTGCCATAGGCGGCATCATGCTTGGTATTCTCGCACTGTCCTATCCTATGTTGACAGGAATATCCTGGGATCGCATGCCCCAAATCTACAATGTAGGATATGACGTTATCGAAAGTGCATTAGCCAACCAGCTTGCTTTAGGCACCGTTTTGACCCTTTTAGTGTTAAAAATGATTGCAACCAGCTTAACACTGGGCTCAGGTGGCTCTGGGGGGGTATTCGCCCCGGGCCTATTTATGGGTGCCATGTTTGGGACCGCTTTTGAATTATTCGTCAACTCTCTTTTCCCGGGCATCGCCGCCCCACCAGGGGCATATGCCCTGGTTGGCATGGCAGCGCTTTTTGCAGCCACAGCCCATGCACCTTTGACAGCTGTGCTGATATTGTTTGAGCTAACAGGCGACTATAAAATTATGTTACCCCTCATGCTAACAGTGGTAATTGCCACGTTGGTTGCCCAAAAATTGCTCAAAGGTGAATCCATATATACCCTTAAACTGACGCGCCGAGGTGTGCATTTGCAACATGGTAGAGACATTGACGTACTACAAGGCGTATTGGTCAGCGAGGTAATGACGAGGGATATTACCACGATCACCTACAACATGGACCTGAAAGAGTTATCCCGGGTTTTCGACCAGACGCGCAAGCACGGTGTCGCAATTCTGGATACGCAGGGGAAGTTATGGGGAATGGTCACAATCAGCGACCTGGAGCGAGCCGTCAACAACGGGCTGCCCCTGTCGCAAACTCGGATTTCCAAAATTGGCACACCCTTCCAAAAGTTGATTTTCGCATACCCGGACGACACCATCGGGGATGCCCTCAACAAGATGAGCCAACGAGGGTTTGGGCGGTTGCCAGTAGTATCCAAAGACGATCCATCACATCTTGTGGGAATCATCCAGCGCCGCGATATTATCGAATCCTATCAAATCGCGTTAACCAAGCGCGCAGAAATCCAGCAACGCACCGCGCGCATCAAAGTTCGCAATATCGACGGCACCGAATTTTTGGACCTGGAAGTAGCCAGCAATTCACCTGTCGTGGGCAAACCCATCAGCGAAATCGCCCCGCATCTGCCGTCTGAATGCATCCTGATCTCGATCCGGCGGAACGGGAAGATACTCATTCCCAACGGCAATACTATCCTGCTGGCTGGCGATAAATTGACAGCCTTTGCAAGGAGCGCAGATGTGGAAAACGTTTACCAGGTCTTCTTCACTCACCAAGCAGGTGAACCTTGAGCCAGGTTTTCTTACTTTATTGTCGCCACACTGGGCATTGCAGCACCCTTACACGAGCGAGATGGCGTGGATATCGAGATCAATCCGAGCACACCTGATAAGATATGCAAAGGCTTGAAACACCTAGCACAAGACAAGCTATAATTTAGTGGTATGGAGAATTTTAGCAACTGGCTGCAAACCTACCTCGGCATTGACCCAACTGCCCAGCAAAAGCTGCTTCTTTCTGTTTTTATTGTGGCAACCCTGTGGTTGATTCATCGCATCTTGCGTGCCAGTATTACAGAACGCATCCAAAACCTGGAGCGGCGTTACCAGTGGCAGAAAGCGCTCGGCTACACTTTCACCACACTGGGCGTGCTGGTCGTCAGCCTGGTGTGGATTGAGGGGGTGCAATACGCTGCCACATATCTGGGGCTCGTATCTGCTGGTCTTGCGATAGCATTAAAGGATCCGATCACTAATATTGTTGCTTGGGGATTTATCCTTTGGCGGAAGCCGTTTAAAGTCGGAGATCGAATCGAGATCGGCCCATATAAGGGGGACGTCGTTGACCAGCGCATCTTCCTGTTCTCAATGATGGAGATTGGCAAATGGGTTGATTCCGACCAGTCCACCGGGCGCATCTTGCACATCCCCAACGGCATGATCTTCACCAGCGGTGTCGCTAACTACACACACGGCCCTAATTACATTTGGAACGAAATCCCGGTGCTGATTACCTTCGAAAGCGACTGGGAAAAAGCCAAGGGCCTGCTGCAAGAGATCGCGGATGCACACGACATCTCGCAGAATGATAACGCCGTCAAAGAGTTCGAAGCCGCCACGCGCAAGTTCTTGCTGAAGTACGACAAACTTACCCCCATTGTTTATACAAACGTGTTAGATTCGGGGGTGTTGCTCACCATCCGTTATCTGTGCAATCCTCGCCAACGCCGGGGTACGAGCCAATCCATCTGGGAATCGATTCTACGCGCCTTCGCCGAACACCCGGATATTGACCTTGCCTACCCTACTACTCGTTTTTATTCACGCGAAAAATCGGAAAGGTAATTATGGATAGCGTTTTTGTGATCGGACACGTCAACCCGGATACCGACTCAATCGCCGCCGCGCTGGGATACGCCTGGTGCCTGCGAGAACGTGACGGCGTGGATGCGGTCGCCGCCCGCGCCGGGGCCATCAACCCGCAAACGGCCTGGGTGCTCAAAAAGCTTGGAGTAGATCCTCCCCTACTTCTAAACGACGCTTCGCCGCGCTTCGAAGCCGTGACCCGCAGATTGGATACCGCCACGCCGGATTCACCATTGCGAGACGCCTGGGCCATCGCCTCACGCACCTGGGGAGTTGCCCCCGTTGTGAACGAAGACGGTTCGCCCTTCGGCCTTGTGACCGGGGCCAGCCTGTTCTCATATCTGACCCAGGTGGTCGGGCCGCACCCGCGCCGGCAGGAGCAGCCCATCTCCGAGATCCTCGACCTGCCCTGCAAAGACGTGTGCGACACCGAAGTACCCATGTTCAAGCTCAACAGCCGAATCCGTGACGCGCTCAACCGCATCCTGCGCCAGGAAGGGGACGATTTCTGGGTGGTGGACGATGCCGGGTCGTACGTGGGCGTCTGCCGCCAGCGGGACGTGCTCAACCCGCCGCGCCTGCAAATTGTGCTGGTCGATCACAACGAAGCGCGCCAGGCGCTAGCACACCTTGAAGATGCCGACCTGCTCGAAATCCTCGACCATCACCGCCTGGGAAATCCCTCCACGCACGTGCCCATCCGCTTCAAAGTGGACATCGTTGGCAGCACCAGCACCCTGGTCTCCGAGCAAATCGAGGAAGCCGGGCTGGCCGCGCCTCCGCAAATCGCCGGTGTGCTGCTCTCCGGCCTGCTCTCCGATACGCTCGTTCTGACCTCCCCAACCACCACCGCACGGGACAACAAAGCCGCCGAGCGTCTGGGTCGCTGGGCATTCGTCAAGAACGGCCCGCTGGCCGGCGAGACGGTTGAATCGTACGGCGAGCAGGTAGTCAGCGCAGGCGCTGGGCTCTCTTCCCGCAACCCGGGCGAAGTGGTCAGTACCGACTTGAAGGCCTACGAGGCCGGAAATTACCGCTTTGCCATCGCGCAGGCCGAAGTGACCGACCTGGTGCAATTGACCGACCACCTCGAAAAGCTCAGCGCCGCGCTCTCGGCTCTGAAGGACAAACGCGCCTTAGATTTCGCCATGTTGATGGTCACCGATGTGGTGCGCGGCTCCAGCCGCCTGCTGATCATCAACGAGCCACCCGAGCTGGGCGACCTGCCCTACCCGGCCCAACCCGACGGCACCCGTCGCGCGGAGGGGGTGGTTTCGAGGAAGAAGCAGTTACTACCGGTAGTTTTGGGATTGTTAGAGAGGTAGCAATTCAAGCAGTGTAGTAAACTTAACGCTTCCTCAAAGTAGCAGCATGAGAAAAGCAATTCAAAGCAAATAGAAAAAGGGAACGAGTATGTCGGACCTAGATATCATCAATCAGATTGAAAAAGAACTTCTAGTAAATCTAAATAGAATTGACAACATATCATGGGACCGAAAAGGATATGTTCTAAATGAAAACCGAGCTGTTGTAGCTATTGGATTATATGCTTGCAATATCCAAAATCACCAAAGGGTTTTTGCTCTACTAAAAAAATTACCCAAATTAACACATCTGGCTCTTAATGAAAATGATATTTTTGACATTAATCCTATTGCAGGGTTTTCGAATTTGAGAACTTTGGATCTCAGCTACAATTCCATTACCAATGTATCTCCTCTTTTGGGGCTTACAAACCTAAATCAATTAAATTTAGCAGAAAATCCGATAATTAATTTACCAAAGCTTAGGGGATTCACTAACCTGAGCATATTAGATCTACGGTCGACTCAACTAAGCAATATTTCCCCTCTTAAAGACCTTTACCATCTGACTCATCTTAAATTATCTTATAACAAAATCAACGATATTTCTGCACTAAAAGAATTTACTAACCTGACCCATCTTAAGTTACCTTATAACAATATCAACGATATTTCTGCACTAAAAGAACTTACTAGCCTGACACAATTATATTTATCTCATAACCAAATAACTGATATTTCTGCGCTTGAAGATCTTACTAATTTGACCATATTAGAATTATCCGGCAATCAAATCAGCAACATTTCCTCAGTCAAAAATCTTATCAATCTGCAACGTTTAAGTTTAGAAAAAAACATTATTAAGGAAATTCCACCCTGGATAATCGACTTCAACATGGAAATAGCATGGAAAGAAACTGTTCCAGTTACACAGAGCTTTTCATACAAAACCGAATCAGGTATTACCATTGGAAATAATCCACTAAGCACTCCACCTCCTGAAATTGTCAAATCAGGTAAATCAGCGATCAAAAATTATTTCCAACAGCTAAAAGAGCAAGAAGAGGATTATCTTTTTGAAGCCAAAATGTTGATTGTGGGAGAGCCAGGGGCAGGAAAAACTACAATGGCCCGGAAGATAGAAAATCCAGACAATCCTTTACCAAAAGAAAATGAAACTACCAAAGGGATTGATGTAAAGCAATATCGTTTTCCCTTACAAAAAGAAGACTTTCCAGCTTACAAAGACTATGAGAATCTAGAAAATATAGGATTCCGTCTTAACCTATGGGATTTTGGCGGACAAGAGATTTACAAAGCTACGCATCGTTTTTTTCTTTCTAAGCGCTCATTATACGCGCTGGTTGCCGATAGCCGCAATGAGGATACCGATTTTAATTACTGGTTACACATTGTCGAAATGTTTGGTGGCGAAAGCCCTCTGATGATCATTTTGAACGAGAAGCACCAGCGCAAACGAAATCTGGATATTGACGCTATGCGCGCCAGATTCACAAATATTACTGATGTCATTGCAGTTGACTTTGCTGAAGATGATAAAACTCGTCTTCGAAAGCTAACTCAGACTATTCGTTATCGCGCTTCTGGACTTCCACATATTGGCAGTCAGGTCCCTGCTAAGTGGACAGTTGTCCGCAGAGCGTTAGAAAGTGAAAACCGAAATACAATCTCTTTAGAAGATTATTTGGGCACTTGTAAAAACAACGGTATTAAAAAAACCCAGGATGCACTGTTACTGAGTCAATACTTCCATGATATTGGTGTTTTCTTACATTTCCAGGACGACGATTTGTTAAGGAAAACCATTTTCTTAAATTCTACCTGGGCCACACAAGCAGTTTATAAAATTCTTGACCACCCATTACTTAACCAAAACGACGGTCGTTTCACAAAAAATGATGCAAAAATAATCTGGCATGAGAATGAATTTGAATTTGTTCGCAGCGAATTACTACAATTGATGAAGAAATTCTTACTCACTTATGAAATTGATAATGCGGGGGAATACATTGTTCCAGAACGCCTTCCCCCCAGCCAACCATTGTATCGCTGGCCAAATGAAGGTAACATCTTCTTACAATACAAATACGATTTCTTCATGCCGAAAGGTATTCTTTCACAATTTATTGTTCAAATGAACCGTTTCATCACAAATCATAGCCTGGTTTGGAGACGTGGTGTTGTTCTTGTGCGCGAGAATACTGGTGCTGAGATTATTGAGAGTTATGATGCTCGCACCATCCATATTAAAGTTGCAGGAAAAAATCGCCGCGATTTCATGACTATCATTGTTGACAAAATTGATGAGTTGAATATGCACTACGAAAAATTAAAGGTTGAGAAATTGATTCCCTGTCATTGCGATGAGTGCAGGAATGCAGAAATACCTTTTTTCTTTGAATACAAGGATCTCAAACGTCGTCAGGAAAAAGGTAAATGGGATGTGGAGTGTGGTAAGAGCTATCAAAAAATGAGCGTTCACAATTTGATAGACGAAGTTCTCAACGAAGAAAAACAATCTGATTATGATTCGGCGAATGATAGAGAACCTGAACCGGCGCTGAGTGAAAGAACCAATGTTTTTGTGAGCTACTCACACAAGGATAAAGAGTGGCTCAAGAAGGTGCAAACCCAATTTAAAGTTTTAGATCATCTCGGCATTAAAATCAACTTATGGGACGATACGAAAATTAAATCCGGCGATAAGCTGTACGCTGAAATAAAAAAGACCCTTGCAGAGACTAAGGTTGCAATATTACTGGTTAGTGCTGATTTTCTGGCTTCAGAGTTCATCGCCAATGATGAACTTCCATCCCTTTTGAATGCCGCTGAAAACTATGGCATGACGATACTGCCAATCATCCTAAGACCCTGCCTATTTACGCAGCATCCCAAGCTTTCCAAATTTCAATCTGTAAACAATCCAACTGAGCCACTGTCAACTTTATCGGAAAGTGAACAAGATCAAGTATTTGTCGATTTAGCAAAACGCATAATCGAATTGGTTGAAGGCCCTTAAACACAAGTGCAACCTACTTCGAAGTGCGTTGCACTTTTAATACCTATTGCTTCCGTAAAGTCAAAATCGGCACCCCGTTAAAATCGTATTCGAATACAACCTTCTTGCCCCGCAACACACGAAAGATTTCGCTGTTCTCCCCCTCGAATCCATAAGCCGATTGCCGGTGCTGCTGGATGAACCAGTCTGCGGTGTCCATCGGGCGCACGCGCGGTTGGGGCGCATCCAACCCAAAAACGCTGGGCACTTCCTGCGGCGCCAAAATCACCAGGTCATCTCGCAAACGTCCCAGCATCTGGTAATAGATCAGCACGTTATGGCTCCACGGGTCAGCCCAGAGCGTATCTCCCGGTTCAGCAAGTTCATTGATGATCGGCAACGCCAGGCTGTACGACTCGCACCAGTAGGTGGTCTCCAGCCCCAGAGCGGTTGCTCCCCTCAAACCGTCAACACCTTCTCCATAATAGGACAGCAGATGCGGATACAGGCGCAGCATGGTGACCGTCTGTGGGACAAAGGCAAGGACGACCAACCCGACCATCCCGATCTGACTCACAAATGGCCTGCCCCAGCGCCCTGATAGTTTCACCCAACCCGAAACGACCCAGTCGAACCCGATCCCGGCCAGAGCTGCCAAAAACGGGAACGTGACCATGATCAGCCGTTCGTTGTCATACACCATCGACTGTCCAATGGCGATCGCCAGGTTAGGCGTCAAGGCGGATAGAAGCAGGAGCAGGCCCAGGCCCCCGTCCTGACGCGGTTTTCGCGTCCGCACGATTCCGGTGATGTATAACGCGGTCAAGGTCAATGGCAAAACAGCCCAGGTCATCACGAATCCAAAATGCCAGGGCGGCGGCATATAAAACTGACCGAAATAATACTGACCGATCTCCCAGTGCCCAACAGTCACAAACCAGAGGTATTCACCCAGATGCGCCGCCCCATCCACATACAACCAGGGCCAGATCACCACAAAAACCGGAACCGCGACCAACCCCATAACGACCAGGCGGCGGACGATTTTCAGGTCGCGCCGCGCGATCAGCCACCAGGCGCCTAAAGTAATCGGCAGGAAAATCGCATTGATCTTGGTCGCCAGCGCCAGCCCCCAGACCAATCCCAGCAGGGTGCCCCAGGCCCAGCCTTTGCGGCCAAGTGTTTTCCAGAAAACAAAAGTAACCACGAAGACAGAAAATGCCGCGGGCACATCTAACGCAGCTAGATGTGAATGAAAGAAAAAGCGCGGCATGCTCATCAGCGCCGCCACGGATGCCAGGCCAGCAACTCTCCCGTAGTTTTCTGCGACCAGAGCATACAGCAGCCCTGCCAGGATGGCCACCAGCAGCATATTCCCAATGCGATGTGCAGTCAGGTCATCGGTCAGGCTCCGCGTCAAAACCCAGAACACCCCCGACCAGACCTTATCCAAAGGCGGATGTTCCTTGTTCACGCTCCAGGCCTGGGTGATGGAATGCTCGCGAAAAGCCTCCCCCGGCTGTGTAAAAACCTGACCGTACCAGCCCATATACGACTTTGCCGCGGCTATATAATCGGGCTCATCCCAGGTCAGGCCGATTTTTGGAGCGGTGGAAACCAACAGAAGAAATACCACCACTGCCAACAAAACCGCGACCCCGCTGTTCCCCACTCTGAACATCTTCTGCATCCTCATCCCTCCAATTTTGACTCGCTAAAGTGCTCCTCAGTATACACGTCACTACTCATAGAAAAAAGGGTTGTATAGTTATTGGCTAGAAAAATATCGGATACAATTCTGAAGGACACCATTATGCAAATTCGCGAAACCTTACGAAACGTCAGCAGAACATTTGCCATCTCCATTGAGCAGCTTCCTTTGGCTCTGCGCGATTCTGTCACCATCGCTTATCTACTGTTCCGCGTATCGGATTGCCTGGAAGATCATGATGAACTAGAACCAAATCGCAAAGCCGAGTTGCTGCGTTTATGGGCGCAAGTGTTGATGGACAATGTACCCGCTGCCACCCTGACAAGTGAAGTCGCGCACCTGGATGAAAACGATCCCGAAGTGTTCGTTGCCCAACATGCCGACCAACTGCTCGAAAAGCTCCATCAACTCCCTGAACCGATCCAGGAAATCATATCCAATCATGTGTACCAGACCTCGTTAGGAATGGCGCGCTGGCAGGAACATGGTCCGTACGTAGAAACTGAAGATGAAATGGACGATTACATGCACGAGGTGGCCGGGCGTGTGGGTTATCTAGTGACCGATCTGTTCGGATGGTACTCTCCTATCATCCAGAAACGGAAAGAGCAATTGCGGCCGCTCGCCCGTGAGTTTGGTTTGGCGCTGCAAACGGTCAATATCATCCGCGGGCTGCGCAAGGATTACGAACGCGGCTGGGTGTTTGTGCCGCGCACATTTTACGAACCACTGGGTCTCACACGTGACAGTTTGTTTGCTCCGGAAAATAACAGCCAGGCTCTTCAGGTAATTGACCTCTTAGCCAATAAAGCAGAGAACCATCTAAACCATGGTCTGAGCTATATCACCAGTATTCCTCGAAATCATTATAGGTTGCGCCTGGCCTGCATGTGGCCCCTGTTCTTTGCCATCCGAACGCTGGCGTTGAGTCGGGATAACATCCATGTTATCCTGAACGAAGCCAAGATCACGCGCGCCGAAGTGATGCGCATCATCCGCCAGACCACGCTCATGGGCTGGTCTGATCATTGGCTGCGAAACTATTACGCTCGCTTGTTGGTTGTCTAACACAACATAAATCCAAAACATTAGGAGTTACCCATTTGAATGGAGGAGACCCGAAAATAAGGGGTGCATGCGTACCATGCACCCCTTATTTTCGGTATCTTTTCCAAACCGCCTACGCTTTAGAAGCAGGTAAAATAGTAAATATGAAATCTATTTATCAAGCACTCGCCGAACTTGAAAAGAAGAACGAATCTGCCGCGCTATGCACGGTCGTACACAGCCAGGGTTCCACGCCGCGTCACAGCACCAGCAAGATGCTGGTCTACGAAGACGGCAGCATTCTTGGCACAGTTGGCGGTGGGGAGTTGGAAAACCGCGTCTTCGAAGCCGCAATGGAATCTCTGATCGATGGAAAGCCGCAGTTGCTGGAATACAACATGGCCGATCCAAATCGTGGCGACCCCGGTGTGTGCGGCGGCACTGTGGAGGTGTTTGTGGAACCGATTCTCCCCGCTCCCACCCTGGTCGTCATCGGCGGCGGTCATGTCGGCAAAGCCGTCGCCCATCTCGCCAAATGGCTGGACTTCCGCGTGGCTGTCTCGGACGACCGACCTGAATTCTGCACCCCCGAAGCCAACCCGGATGCGGATACTTTCTACGAATGCAAGATGGAAGAACTGCCTGACAAGCTCAAAATCAACAACCAGACCTATCTGGTGCTGACCACACGGGGCGTCGTTGTCGACGCTCCCGGCCTGCCCCCGTTATTGAAATCGGATGCAGCCTACATCGGCGTCATCGGCTCGAAGCGTCGCTGGAAGATGACCGTTGACAAGCTCAAAGAGGACGGCATCCCGGAAGAACTGATCGCCAAAGTGCATTCGCCGATTGGGTTGGAGCTGCAGGCCGAAACACCGGAAGAGATCGCGGTCAGCATTATGGCCGAAATCCTGATGCTGCGCGGTGGCGGGACAGGAAAGCAGATGAAGGCATAATTTCTCGCTGAGCGGAGCGACCAACGAGAGCGCAGTCGAAGCGCAATTATATTGGCTGCCCTTCGACTGCACTACGTTCCGCTCAGGGAGGAAGAAACATTTTGGATATAAATTCGTAAAATAGGATATAGACGCTTGAATCTACAAAATCCATCGGATATAATGAAATCGTTATAGACAAGTAATCAAAGGAGAGAGTCATGGCCAGAGTTATTGATGTTATTGAATATCCAAACGAAATGGCGGAGGAGCTTGTACACCGTTTTCCGGAGGGGGGCGGAGCAGCGGACTATCGTCTCGGCTCGCAGGTTATCGTCCGGGAAGCGCAGCGGGTGGTCTTCTTCCGTGATGGCGCCGCATTGGACGTGTTCGGCCCGGGCCGCCACACCATCGCGACCGCCAATGTTCCGCTGATCACACGAAAACTGCAGGATTGGTTCACCAGTGGAAAAACCGTCTTCCCAGCGGAGGTCTTCTTCGTTTCGATGAAGGAATTCCCCAACCGCAAGTGGGGCACGCCACAGCCGATCATCGTCCGCAATCCCGGTATGGGATTGGGCGTCGCGCTTCTACAGGGTTTCGGCTCTTACTCCTATCAGATTGGCGACCCACAGCAATTTGTCACACAGATTGTCGGCGCGCAAGGCGCATATCGCACAGATGATATCGAAGATCGCATGCGCACCATGCTGCTCTCCATTCTGCAAGATGTGCTTGGCGAAACCACCGAAGCCAAGAGCGTGGTCGACTTGATCGGCCTGACAGAGGAACTCGGCGCAGCCGTGCGCGCCAAGGCGCAGGATGACTTTGAAGCCATCGGCATGACTCTCAAGAGTTTCTACATTGGCAACCTGAAGCCATCCAGCAAATCCGCTCAGGAACTGCGCGATATGGGTATGCTGGACATGGCGACATACACACAACTGCAGGCTGCGGATGCTATGCGCGATGCTGCCCAGAACCCCAGCGGCGGCGCTGGCCTGACAGCCGGAATTGGCGCCGGGATGGGCGTTGGAGACGCCATCCGCCAGGCCATTCAGCAACGGCCTGCAGAAGCGCCCGGTGGAGCCCAGGCTGTCCAATCCGGTATGCCAGATGTGATGACCCCCTCCGAAGCCGCCCAAGTGCTGCGTGTTTCTGAGGAAGATGTGATCGCCGCGATTGAAGAAGGCGGCTTGAAAGCCAAGAAGCTTGGTAAGGCCTACCGCATCAGCAAAGACGCGCTGGAAGAGTTTTTGAACAGTTAGTAAATGCAAATAACCTATTGGGACGCCCGTTTGGGCGTCCCTTTTTTATACAACATTTCAGAGAATTTATCGTACACATTAGTAAAGTAAAACCTACAGGAGCAACCCCGTGCCCATCTGGCTTGAAACCACCATCATCATCCTCACTATTCTGACCATGCTGATCGGATTGTTTGGCCTGATCATCCCCATCTTCCCAGGGAATGTGGTTATGTGGCTGGCCGCACTGGTCTATGGTCTGATCTTTGGATTCGGTAGGCTGGGCGGGGTCATGTTTGCGTTCATCACTGTACTGATGTTGATCGCTGCCGCAGCCGACAACTTCCTGATGGGAGCCAAAGCCCGCGAAAAAGGCGCGGACTGGGGCTCTATCATCCTGGCACTGCTCGCGGGCGTGATCGGGACCATCGTTCTACCGCCGATTGGTGGCCTGATCGCCGCCCCGTTGGTTTTATACTTGATGGAATTAAATAGGCTGGGAGATGCCGATGAAGCCAAGGCGCTGGTCAAAGCCCTACTGACCGGCTGGGGGTTGGCTTTTATCGTGCGCTTCGGTTTGGGCGTGATTATGCTAGCGCTATGGGGAATCTGGGCGTTTTTTGGATAAGTTTTTCCACCGCGAAGATACGAAGAAACGAAGGTACTAAAAAGAGCGAAGGAAAAATCCTTCGCTCAGTTATTTTTCTTCACGAACCTCGTCTCTTCGCGGTTCTAAAAGTTAAAAAAAGCTACTCCAAATCGGACATCACATCCGGGATGGCTTCCAGCACATCGCCAGCCAGGACCGAGGCAGTAGAGCCGTAGGCTTCGGCGGCGATCAAGCCGGCCTGCGCATGGATCCAGGCCCCGGCGATGGCGGCATCGTAGGCATCCAGGCCCTGTGCCATCAGGCCGACGATCAGGCCTGCCAGCACATCCCCTGTTCCAGCGCGGGCCAGGGCGGGCGATGCTACTGGGATAACAGTAGCAGTCCCATCCGGCGCGGCGATGACGGTAAAAGCACCCTTCAGCACGACCACGTGCCCCCAGTCCTGTGCGTATTTGGTAGCAATCGCTATTCGGTCATTCTGGATTTCTTCGGTGGAGAGATCGGTCAGGACAGCCATCTCGCCGGGATGCGGGGTCAACACAGCGGGTGC
>Ga0209536_100009487_pt1 | contig 14458 bp, 24 predicted proteins | sample DeeMarSeWOR28_12_FD_187461 | JGI IMG/M metagenome (GOLD analysis project Ga0209536, IMG submission 187461) | Marine sediment microbial communities from White Oak River estuary, North Carolina - WOR-2-8_12 (SPAdes) (version 2) | ecosystem: Environmental > Aquatic > Marine > Intertidal zone >...
TCTTTACGGCTCTCGTCCTTGCTCTACCTGTTATATTCTGCTCTTTGTCTGTAATAACTGTTAGAAAAGAAATAGAGAAGTGGTAGCGGGTGGATGCTGACCAGATTCAGGTCATAAGCGTGTATGGATATATTCAATTGATGCAAGTTTCAAAATTTGGTCTATGATGCAATTCATTCAAACTTTGGCACCTATTGTAGTGGCTATTTTTGGTGGTGGGTTGGTAACAAGCATCCTACTTGGATTTGTATTGCGTCGCCATAAAGACAGTGTGTCTGAGTCTTCGATACTTGTAAGATTGGGGCTGTTGGTTGTCTTAGCCATAGCAACGGGAATAACAATATTCACCTGGTTTGTATTAAGTTGGGCGATTCTGCTATTCGCAGGACCTGTTTCCTTGTGTTTCGGAATAGTCTTGCTTCGTGACTAAGAGAAGATGAAGAAAAGTAATGGTAGCGGGTGGATGATTTGAACATCCGATCTCAGGGTGTCCCCGAGTACAAGACTCATATGAGCCCTGCGGGATAGGCCTGGCTTCCCCAACCCGCTATTGCTGAGCTGGACATCGCCACGTGAGTTTTAAAGTTATTCGTAGAACAAGTTCATACGTGTTCTTTCTCGTCAGCTAAATCCCTCTTCCTTCGTTCCTCCTCCCATTCATTACGTTCCTTAAGATATCGTCGCCACGCATCATCTTCAGCCCTTTTCTTGTCGATAGGAGCTATCCCACCTAAGCAGAACGCAGCGAAAAATGCGGATGTCAGAATACCAAATACTGATCCGAGAAGGTATGGCAAGTAGAGAAAGTAGTAGGTCACCAAGTATATCGTAACAAAGACATCTGTTGCGAGAAGTAATAGAAATGCAAGTCGAAATAATGTGGATGTATCAGAAAATCTACCTCTTTGTATGCGGAACATAACTGTAATTATGATTGTCACCAGTACAATAGCCTGAAGGCCGGCTGTGAGTGGACTGATGATTGTTGTCATTGAGGGTTCTTGCACTGGCATGCGTATCTATCTTTTTCCGTTGGAGAGGCTACAATTGCCTTAGGTGCACTTTTGATAGTGTGTGCTACTTCACCTTCTTTGCGAACTCCTTTCCGAAGTTGAAGGCTTGTTCGAGTTCGGAGTCGTCTGGGACCCACTTGACTGTGAAGGGCTCCATGACTATGTCCATCTTTCCCTTCTCCATGGACTCTTGGATCTTCTTCACCGCACCTCCACCCCATCCATAGGACCCGAAGGCTGCACATTTCTTTCCTACAGGTTTCAAGACTTCTAGGTCGGACAGCACAGGAGCGACGGTAGGAAGAATGTCGTTGTGTATGGTGGCACTTCCCACAAGGAGGCCTCTAGATTCCAGCAAATCAGCCATGATGTCACTGCGGTCGCTATGAGGAATAAGTTTGAGTATAGGCTCCAAACCCTCACTGTGAACACCCTCAGCAATTGCACGAGCAAGCTTTGTTGTACTATCCCACATAGTGTCCCAAGTGATGACAACCCTGTCTTGGAGTCTCTCGCCCTTAGCCCATTCGAGGTATCTGGTGACGATTTGAAGTGGGTCTTTACGCCAAATCAGACCATGTGAAGGTGCTATCATCTTAATTGGTAAGCCCAACTCAACAACCTCCTCGATTTTTCTTTGGACCATCCTGCTTAGCGGCCATAGAATGTTCGCATAGTATTTTTCTGCCTCTCGCCAGAGGACATGCTGGTCTACCTCATCTGCAAATCGTTGTTCTGTAGCATAGTGCTGACCAAAGGCATCATTTGGTAGCAGAAGCTGTTTTTCAACATAATATGTGAACATCGACTCTGGCCAGTGAAGCATAGGAGCCTCGTAGAATCTGAGAGTCTTACCTCCTAAATCTAATTCATCACCGGTCTTGACTGTCTGAATATCCCATCCATCATCATAGTGTTTCTTGAGCTGGTCAACAGCTTTTGATGTACAGACTAGTTTGGCATCGGGGACCTTCTTGAGAATCTCAGGCGTTGCACCGGAATGGTCCATCTCTGTGTGATTGGATATCATGAAATCGATTTTCAGAGGATTGATTATCTTAGATATCCGAGAGAGCATTTCATCCGTAAATGGACCCATTACAGAATCAACCAGTGCAACTTTCTTTCCGACTATAAGGTATGCATTGTAGGTTGTACCATGGTGAGTCGTATAGCTATAACCATGAAAGTGACGTAGATTATAGTCTAATGCACCTACCCAAAATACACCTTTTTCAATCTCAAATGGTTCCATTCAATCTTCCTCAAAATCGAGTAGGGAGTTAGCAGATATAAAGTAGAGAGTTACCCCAAGGAAAGTAGGGAATTCAGAACATGCATTCTGAACTGATTCTTAAGTCTTAACTAGACTAGGATAGGAAACGACTATTCGGATCAAGTGAACTGTCTACACGATAATTCCAGTCAGATGAATCGGTTTCAAAGCTCTGGAGACCATGACTGCGGTTTATCCATTTCCAGCAAGGTACAGCACCAACCATCTCAAGTTGGTACAGGTTGGTCTTTGTGGCACTGTATCTCACTTCAAGGAGAGTACCTTCAGGAAGTCTGTCAATATCGCCCACATCGAGGGGTGTTCGTCCTCCGTTGGTCATCTCTCCTCGCTGAGAGAGAAAATATCTGATTGCAGTGCCGTTAGCAGGGTTCTTCATGATCACTGCAACATGTGGTCGAGCCACAGGGTCCCACCATCTGGGGATTCCTGGTCGCCTGATTACATAGTCGGCGATTTGTTCAATTCGGTTGGGTATCTCCATCTGAATACGAAGCACTCTCCAAATATGTATATGATTCCAAGTTCTCTATATAAGGAGGCATCGCGTATTACGACACCCCTGAAGCCTCATTCTGATGGATTCTAAGGTCACTCTAAACTGTTAGTAATACCCAGGACTGGAAGATGCTGCAGTGGAAGGAAAGGGAAGTAAATGTAAGAAATTTACTGCTTAACAAATGGCCACAGATTCGACGTTGGCCGAGTGTAAACCCTGCGACAATTCGTATGTCATGTGTCCTCTTCTAATGGAAAACCGACCACTAACGGTCTTCCCTCATAGATTGACCGTGTTACTTTTTCCCTGGCGCTGGCGAGCAACCTCCATATTGTTCCTCGTGAAACTCCCATTGCACGACCAGCTTGTTCTTGATACAATCCCTCTAAGTCTACGAGACGAAGAACCTCTGTTTCTGCCAGGTCAATGTGAATTGGTTCTCCTGCACTCGAGGGATCTGGAGTCATCTTTTCTGCTCTAGGCTTTCTTCCAATTTTAGGTTGAATCGGGAACCTACCACGGCCACCTCTTCTTCGCCTATGCATTTCAATCTCCGTATAGACATAGGCGAGGTTTCTTATTACCGTTTGTGACCTTCGCAATTACTGCGTTGTAATTGTTCAAATGCGCATTTCAAAGATAAGAAACCATGAAACAGTGTCACAAAGTGAAGTGTTTCTGACCTAATGATTTCTGTGTTCCACCCTTCTCTTGCCAGTGTCGCCACTTTCCGAAATCCTTTGGAATCTGAAATTAGCAAGATCTTTTTCAACAATCATCGAAATGGGATTCCTCCTGAAGACCTGGCTTCCTCCTCCTGTACTAGTGTTGAGTCATCACTTTCAACGACAGAAAGATTTTCCACAGTTTTTACCACGGCGGGGTCATCATCACTCTCACCAGTAGCATCATTGAAACTAGTGAGGTCCAACTGGACAAAGTGAACAGCCGCGGACTCTCCGGAACCTGATGTCTGTTCCTTTCTGGAGAGTAAGGACTTCCCTTGAGAAGGCTTCTTCCTTCGGGCTTTCAGTCGCGAACATTGGACTTTGTTTAAAGCCCTAGTCCACATACCTAGTCCTCTCATACCATTTCATCCTGATGGAATCTTATGAACTCGTTGAAATTTCCGTCAATGGACACCTTCATAACATCAGCCAATTTGTTTATCTCTTGGTAGGGAAATAGATTGAATGTAAAGGGAGAGTCTTGTCATGGGATTCAGTGTCGGGATTGTTGGAAAACCGTCGTGCGGTAAGACATCTTTCACAAATGCAGCCTGTAAGACAGATTTCAAAGTGGGAAGTTATCCATTCACCACAATTGAGGCGAATGTTGGCATCACTCATGTTCGTACTACATGTGCATGTGCTGATTTTGATGTGGAGGATAACCCCCAGAATTCAATATGCATAGATAGAGTGAGATTGGTCCCCATCAAACTGATTGACGTTGCGGGACTTGTACCCGGAGCCCATGAAGGTCGTGGAATGGGGAATCAGTTCCTTGATGACCTCAGACAGGCGGATGTGCTTATTCATATCGTAGATGCAAGTGGAGGTCTGAATGCTGAGGGGCAGGAGGTAGATGCAGGAAGTTATGATCCAGCTGAAGATGTAAGGTTCCTCGAAGAAGAGTTGGTAGAATGGATGTTAAGCATCATTCAGAAAGATTGGCGACGAATTACAGGTCGAGTTCGTTCTGAAGGGGCTAAGTTAGAGGAATTGTTGTTAGAGAAGTTATCAGGTCTGAAGATCACACGGGGTCACATTCTCAAAGCAATGAGAAACTCGAACCTCAAGTCTGAGACTGTTGACAAATGGACAGATGAGGAAACGAGGGGGTTTGTGAAGACACTACAGAAAATTGCAAAACCCATCATCATAGCAGCCAACAAGATTGACAGACCAACAGCTGAAGACAACTTCAAACGCCTGCAGAAAGAATTTCCTGACTATCTGGTAGTACCTGTGAGTGCTCTTGCAGAGAAAGTGCTGAAGGACTTAGAACAGAAAGGCGTTATCAAATACATTCCCGGGGATGATGACTTTGAAATTTTAGACCCGGGAAGTATGAAGAAGTCTGAGCTTGACCAGTTAGAGAAGATAAGGGAACACATCCTGAAAAAATATGGAGGTTCGGGTGTGCAAAACCTGCTAAACCGTGCAGTGTTTGATTATCTGCACATGATTACCGTGTACCCGGTCCACGATGCAAATTCACTCACAGACAGTGATGGAAATGTTCTCCCTGATGTGTACCTAGTTCCAGAGGGTACTACTGCAAAAGAGTTTGCGGGGCACATACACACCGATCTGATGGAGTCATTTATCCATGGGATAGATGCCAGAACAAAGATGAGAATAAGTGACAAGCATGAGCTAAAGGATAGAGATGTCATCAAAATTGTGAGTGCCAAGGGTTCTAAATGACTGATTGAGGCCTTTTCAAATTGGAGGATACATGTTCTCCTTAGCCCAATATATACTCACCAAATACTCACCGGTTATCTATGATGTATTGATACCGATTCGTCATGTTGCCCCTTCAATCCAAGCTATACAGACACAGTGTGTACTCTCAGATGTAATCCTGATGCAGTATTAGATAGAAGAAATGTGATGGGTGACTAACGTTGGAGATTTTCTCAACTCTTGATGATGCAAAAGATGCTGGCGCCTTCCTTGCCAGATGCGGCCACTTCCCCACTATTTACAAACGTCTCGATAATGAATACATTCTCGTTAGCAAGGGGGAGTGGCCTCCAAGAAAGTCTTGGCCATTTTTGAAGTGGGACGGAGAGGATTGGGTTCCAGTGTTAGCAAGACTGGACACTTTGCAGATGGCTCAAGAGGCCACTGGATTATTTGTTCTACTTGGTCACAATCCAATAGTCGTGGAGTTCCCAGGGATAACCTTTGACATTTTTCTGAAAGAGTCTCACGTACCCACAGGAGCTTGGATTATCACAGAATCAAACCGTCATTATTCGGTGAAACGACTCAAACCTCCTAGTCAATTTGAGGATGAAGAGCCTGTTGAGATCCCAATCCAATAGGAGCATTATAGCAAGTCTAGGGGATTTGCTTTCCAAGAGCCCAGTATTGTCCGTTCATTGGTAAGTATGTGAACAGGGATGTTCTTGACGCGTCAAAGCGTCCATTTTCATTGAGCGTAGACTCGTCAATATGTACTGCTACGACTTCTGCTACAAAGAGATCATGTACACCCAATGGGATGATCTGAGTTGTCTTGCACTCGATGTTTATTGGACACTCCTTAATCATTGGTGCATTGACCTGTGTAGCAGGTTCAGGTGTAAACCCACACTCTATGAACTTGTTATGGTCACGACCAGATTTTGTCCCAGCAAATTCTGTGCCTTCAAACTGCTCTGTAGAAGGGATGTTCAGTACAAACTCCCCTGCGTTCTTGACAAGATCATAGCTATGACGTTCAGGTCTAATGCCAGCTACGATTGTAGGAGGTTTGCTGCAGACATTAGCCACCCAAGACAGGGTGATAATATTGGGCTTATCATCACCAGCTACGCTCAGTAGAACAACTGGGCAGGGGACAATTGCAGTTCCAGGGTTCATTTGTCGTTTCATACTGACACAGTATGTTAACTGGGTTAAGAAAATGTCGGAGCCGTTGGATTTAAGTCCAAGTTAGAAACGCAGAGCCCAGGACACTCAGAGGGTAGTTGTCATGAGAAGCGTACTTGTAGCAGATCCAATTGCAGAGTCAGCTGTGGCCAAGATAAAGGCGGCAGGACTCGAAGTAGTAGTAAGAGATAAAGAAAAAGATGGACCAATTGAAGATCAGATTAAGGGCTTTGATTGTGTCGTTGTCAGGAGTGCCACCAAAATTACCAGAGAGGTCATTGAGGCCGCAGACAACCTGAAACTTGTTGTCAGAGCTGGTGTTGGACTTGACAATGTGGATCAAGAAGCCGCCAAGGCAAAGGGGGTTGAGGTCCAAAACACTCCTGAAGCCCCAACGGTTTCTGTGGCTGAGCTAGTTTTCGCTTTGATGTTCGCATTGGCCAGGAATGTCACCCAGGCTGATAGTTCTATGAAGAACGAACGTTGGGAGAAGAAGAAATTAACAGGTACAGAACTTTGGAACAAGACTCTTGGAATCATTGGTTTCGGGAGAATTGGTTGCGAGGTGGCTGCTAGAGCAAAAGCGTTTGATATGGACATCTTATGCTATGATGTGATAGATATCGACCAACTATGCGCAGATTTGGGTACAAGACGATCTGGATTAGAGGAGCTAATAACAAATGCCGACTACATTACTCTTCACGTACCACTAGTCCCGCAGACCAAGAATATGATTGGGGAGAAGGAATTCAAGATGATGAAAAAATCAGCCTTCCTAATCAATACTGCACGGGGTGGAGTTGTCGATGAAAAGGCACTTCTCAAGGCACTTAATGAAGGTGACATTGCAGGTGCTGCATTAGATGTATTTGAGAGCGAACCACCTCATGATTGGGAGCTTGTCAAGCATCCACGTATAGTCGCAACTCCTCATCTTGCCTCCTCAACAAAAGAGGCTCAGGTCAGAGTAGGCGAATTAACAGCTGACAAGGTCATATTCGGACTAAAAAAGTAACAAAGAGCCAGAGCGTTACACCTTTAAGCGAATAGAGAAGCTGACGGCTTGGTTCTGGAAATCAGTCCAGAGCCATACCATTTCCTTTGTGTTGGCGGATACGTCCGCACGGGATGTGGCCCATAGAGGCTGAACCACAAACAAAGCGAATATAGTTACAACAAAGGATGGGATTACACAGTGCCAACGGCATATCAACATATGAATAAGACTTGGTTAAAGGAACAGAAAGACCGTTCAGAACTAGTTAGAAGTAGAATGATTATCTGGAGAAAACAAGGCAGTATTGTCAAACTTGACCGACCCTCACGTCTCGGAAGAGCACGATCCTTAGGCTACAAGGCAAAACAAGGATATGTGGTGGTCCGAGTCAAGATTGGTCGAGGCCCTCGTGAGAAGCCCAGACCAAGAATGGGACGCAAGCCCAGAAGCATGGGTGTTGCGAAATATACGCCTCAGAAATCACGACGTTGGATTGCTGAAGAGCGTGTTGGTAGGAAATTCCCAAATCTTAGGGTCCTTAACTCCTACTGGGTCGGTTCAGACCACAAATGGGTCTGGCATGAGGTCATTCTAGTAGATCCCAATCATCCTGTGATTTACAATGATCCGAATATCAACTGGATATGTGACCCTGCCCAGAAAGGTAGAGAGAACAGGGGACTGACATCTGCAGGAAAAAGAAGTAGAGGACTCCGGAAGAAGGGCAGAGGCGCTGAGAAGATTAGACCATCTCTTGGTGCCAAAGGCAATGTCGGTAAGTAGCCCGGACTCCCTGACTTGGGGGGTATATTGTGTCCTTCGTGACCAAAATTGAGGCTCGAGCATACTCTCGGGCAACAGAGGTTCCAGAGAGGGTCATAGAAGCAATCCTCAATCTATATGCTGAGAAGTTCCGCGAACTCGTGCAGTTTGGGTCAACAAAAGTTGAGGGATATTCAGGCGATGAAATCCTTATTGTTGAGTCTGTGCTCAAAGACAAGGCCGGATGCGAGGCGACTCTGGATCATATATTTGGAAAGTTGGATGAGAGGAACCTCAGACATCTACGTAACTCGTTATCACGTCGGATAGATAGAAATTGTTTCTTCTTTGTCAGGATTGATAAGCAAGCAGCTTTCTTGGATGACATCAGATTAGCAAAAGGACCTGATGTTATTAGTATCCAAGTACATATCCAACAATATCCGAAGTGCAGGCAGGAAGAAGCCAAGGCAATGTTGAAAAATCGACTTGATTTAGTCGGTGGTGAGGACTAGTGATTATTGATTTGGGGGTATGTGTTTCAGACCCTAAAAGACTAGAGTCTTTCATCCAGATGGCACAGAAGATAGGTTTTACAGGTTTCGCATCGGATGAGATTGCAGATGATTCCTACGAGTCCTTCAAGAACGGAGTTACCATTCTGAAGAGGGCGGATGTGTCAGGAAGAGGTCTGAAATCCATAAGGAAACAGGTTGACAGTGTTAGAAAGCATTCTATGATTGTGGCTGTCAAGCTTGCCTCTATTGAAGTAGCAAACTGGGCAGCTGAGGACCAAAGAGTGGATCTACTCACACTTGATCCTTCTCGAGAATATCGGTTTCGCAACACGACGGCTCGTCTTGCGGCTGCTTCTGATACAGCCCTTGAGATTAGATTCGAACCATTGCTGCACTTGGCGGGCTTGAGCCGTTCGAAAGTTATCAAAACATATAGAGAGTCAATACGAATTGCAGTTGATTCAGGAATGCAGGTTGTTCTTTCAAGTGGTGCCAAGCATCCATTGCATATGAGATCATCCTTGGCTATCCAGCATCTGGGTGAGTTGCTGGGCATGGAGCCAGAATTTGCAGAAAATGCTGTCAACCAAACTCCCTTTGATATTGTTGAGAGAAACCGTAGTAGATTCAGTTCTGATTACATAGCTGATGGAGTAGAAATTATTCGGAGGAGGACCGATAAATGAAGAAGACTCGTAGACGCTATCTGTCGTTTCATCTACATTCAGAGAGCTCCATTTCAGATGACAAGCAGCTTAGTACTGCGATTTGGAAGAATCTGATGTCTCTCTACGGTGAGGTTTCAGCCGCAGATTCGAAACTGTATCTTGTGGAGTTTGACGAAAAGAGTGGAGAAGGAATTCTACAATGTACCGCGCATTCACTAGACAAAGTAATTACATCAGCTGTCCTCATTGGTTCTATTGGGAAGAAACTGGTTTCATTTGAGCCTAGAAGGACCTCTGGTACAATCAAAGCTCTCAAGGGATAGTGCCCAATCAAGTCAATTGGAGGTTTACTTCTTGGACCTGGTTGTCCTCCATGAGAAATGCCTTACTAACCCACTTCCCACTGTCTTTTGAAGCAATTAACCAAACAACTGGGTTGAGCTTCATGTTTTGTTTATCCCTACTAGAAGGATATGGCGGTGCAGGGTGGGAATGGAATATCCCAACGAGCTCTTGGCCTCGTTCTTCTGCTTCTACAAGAAGTCGGTATTGTTCCTCTGGATTTACTGTGAATGAGGTTATGCTGGAAGTAGCCTCATTGTGGACTAATTCGATGTGACTAACTACAACCAGAGTGTCTGAAACCTGTCCAAAAAGAAGTGCAGCAGACTCCGATGGAAGATTGGTTTCAGCATGCTTGTGAAGATTTTCCAATTCCATAATTGATAGATGCAGTGTAAACTGCATCAGAAGCCCCCCAAGAGTCTAGAAAGCGGATTTGATTTCCTCAAGCACAATACAGGTTTCAGTATCACCAACACCAGGAATCCGTCCAAGCCGTGTTTCAAGGAATACCTTTAGTTCAGTGAGATCATCCACTGTCACCATAATCATTAGACCACATGCCCCATCTAAGAAGTAAGCCTCATTAACTTCAACGAACTCCCTAAGTTTCTTGGATATCACTGCAGCCTCTTTCATAGCGGTCTTAACGCGAATGACAGCACGTATTTTTCGACCAATCTTGAGGGGGTCCAATACTACTGTGAACCGTTTGATATACCCCTCGTCAACAAGCCGCTTCACCCTTCGTCTAATGGTGACTTCAGTTCTACCAACAGCATCTGCAATCTCGCTGAAGGACCGTCTACCATCATCTTGAAGCATTGATATTATCTGAGAGTCAATAGGGTCCAGTCGCATTCATGTTAACCTCTTCTTCATAGTCCAATTTGAAACGCGACGAATGTTCGATATCGAGCATATATATTAGCTGATGTGTGTGGATTCGTTAGACATCTGGTTGAGCAAGTTAGTGTTCTTTCACAGATGGACTCAGAGTACGCGAAGCTCTTCTTTGATTATCACATCTTCTCGAGGCGACATGATTGCATAGAGCTCTATGTGATCTACCAGTGATTTTGCATTGCGGATCTTCTCCTCGAGGAGTTCCTGAATCTGGAAAATCCCAGATGCATTGTTCATGGTAACCTCGATTCTAGCTGTTTTTGATTCACCTTTTCGGATTCTCACGTTCTCTATTGCACGAGCACTGGTGCTGTGTATATTGACACTTCCAGCCTCAAATGGTATTCTTGCTCGACCCTTTGTCATATCTAACGCATCAGCAATGCCTACTATCCCGGCTTCTATTGTCAAGGGCATTGCCACTCTGTCGTGACAATATATCGCGTGCAGGACGTGATTTCTGATGTGGACTTGTTTGTGTCGATCATCTGGATAGACCTTGGACAAAATCCGATCAACTATTGGTGCAGCTAGTACTACTGAGAACTCGTCATGATTTGTACGTCCAACCACCATACCTATGTCATGAAGATAGCAGCCAAGCGTAACCACAAGTTCTGAGTCCTTAGCATCACCGGTTTCTTCCTGGACTATCGTAGGTTGTACTCCCTTGAGGAGCTGTCTAAAGAGACGTACTCCATTCATTGTGACAATCAGTGAGTGTGTATGACCGTGGTCTGAATACCCCATACGGTCTATTGCCATGCGGTTACTGTCTTCTAGCATGGTCTGTACTTCAATATCATTCTCTAATTCTTCAAATGCAACTTGGCAGAGTTTGTTCGTCTTGAATATTCTACGTACTCTGTCCTTGAGTGTACTTCGTTGTTTTGGGCTTTTTTTCATATCTTAATGCCCCTTCTTTCATTTACTCTTTTCAATTCTGACTAGAGCTATTTCAGTAATAAATGAGATACTGGTTGCAACTCAAATCTAGTAGGTGTTTTTGGATCCCCCTCGACCTACTCTTTAACTGATAGGCTTATTCAGATTCTTTCTTTTCGTAACATTGATGACTTGCTAATCAATATGAACTAATTGAATACGGCAGGTCTGTGTTCGACATAAGGTCCTTGTGACTTGTCTTAGTTCAGTGTGTTATTAATCTCTCAGAGCTCATCAGCAGGATGACAACTCTGTGTGTTACACAACCTGATACTCCAGAGCCTCTTTGTTCATGTCAACTAGTCCAGCGATGATTGCGAAAAGGCTGATGATTCCTATTATGACTGCTGTGATAAGTATCAGCAAGAGAAGAATGGGGAATATAGTAACCAGAATGAATGCTATCACAAGGACTACACTGGCTAAAACAGCATGTTCAGTCTGGAACACACTGAATAACGGAATATAGCCACGCTTCTTAGGATTCATTCATCAACTCCTCTGTATTTCAATGAATATATCAAATCCAAAGCTTAAGAACCCTCACTACAATAATTCATTCTTTTTAGAACATGTCAAGGTTCCAACCCAGACAAAGTAACTATACACTACAACCTTCTGTAGAAAAGCTGCGATTGGACTCATTGGATCTATCATCAGAAACAAACCAATTGCTAGTATAGACAGACCGAGAACTGTGTGTGGGCACCTGCGGTTAAACAGAAACGCGATTGAGTAGAACAAAATAGCAAATGAGAATAAGGCAAATTGGGTTATCACGAGTCCAAAGTGGATTTCCAATTGTGTGTCTAGGGGAAATAGAGCAACTCCGATTAATAAGGGACTGCACAAAAGGCCCATTCCTGACCCTAATAGACCCAAGATTCTTTCTGTTTTTGTGCGGATGAAGAATTTGAGAGAATCTAACCAGAAGGGCACTAAGGTAATCGAAACAATGGTCAAAGCTAGAAAGAACATCGTAGCAGAGATAGTATTTGTCTGACTGTTTCTTGCTAATACTGCTCCTAAATCACTGAAATAGTAGTTAAAGTAGTCATATCCTCCAGGATAGAAAAACGCCGCAGCGAATGTCAAAATGAAGAATTGAAAGACACCAAATAGGACTATGAAACGTCTGATTTCAGCCAAGTTTTGAAACCATTTGTCATTCATATGATTTCGATTGGCTTCTTCTGCCTCCCCTTTTTGTTCCTCGTAACTACGCAATTTCTATGACAATTGAAATCAAGGAGGTTTGCTGCTAAAGTCTTGGGTTTGTTTTCTTCCGCTTTTGGACATAGAGATTAAGAGCGCACAAGAGTATAGTGTATTTGTGGGTGCTGGCGTTGATTTATCACCGTAGGGCGAGTGAAAGTCTAGTAGATGAATCCCCCTATTATGTACCAGAACGCACCAAGAACAAACTGTACCTAGCACTAATTTTCATGATACTTCTCATATACGTCATTCATATCGTAGTGACGCCTCTTGGACAACCTCCGTCTTTTGACGATTTGGAGCCCACTCATGACATCACAATATGGACTGAACCCATGAACTTCACATTCCATATGATGTTTGAGTTCTATAATAGCCCACAAGATGCGATTAGCGAGAATAACAGACTGTCAGGTGCAGCTCCCATGGTTGGACCCAATACGACCACAGGGGAATATGTTGTATACCGTCTTCCTCAAACAATCGATCTCTTTTGGGTACGAATTGGTTATGCCCCCCAGACAAATGGGGATTTGGGAGAGTGGACTTATGGATTGTATGTCTTGAAGATCGGAGAACAGCTCAGAATCCATCTGGGCGGTCACGATTTCACCATATTGGTGACACGATCTCAGGCTGAGTAGCATGGCCATTTTTCTGTCAATTAGAGTCTAATCGGGTTTGGTCCAATCGCTCGGATCTCATCAGCGAAGTCATTGACCTCTTTTACAAACAAGTCACCCTCAGCTGCTGATACAAAAACCATCTTGACCCTGTTCTTATTCAAGCCTAATTGCCCAACCAGCTTTCTTGCAAATCTTACCCTTCGTTCTGCCCCCAAGTTCCCAGTCTTATAGGCACAGTCTCCGGGATGACAGCCAACAATCAGCACGCCGTCTGCCCCCTTCTGTAGCGCCTTGAGGATGAAGTTGATGTCAAGTCTCGCGGTGCACGGCATTCTGATGATTCTGCTTGTGATGTCGTACTGTAACTTCATCGTACCTGCGAGGTTGGACACGGCGTACATGCACTGCATTCGGTGGAATGAAATCGAAGATGTCATTAAGATACAGGATTAGAGGTATGATTGAGGAGGAGTGAAATAACCAATGCAAAGCGATCCCTATCTTATCGCCTCGGTGTTCTTCTGGACAACACTCGCGCTGTTCTGTGTGGGTCCTCTTACAAGACCTGAGCGTTTTAGATGGTTGGGATGGTGGGCTGAGTTTGCACCATTGTTTGCAGTAATCACAGCAATCGTTAATTTTGCTGCTGAACTATTCTGGTATCTCCAAGGACTCCCAGGTAGCCCGTATCAAGTTGGGTTGATAGTTTCAACCTGTTTCCTATCTCTGGCACTTCCAGTCCTGTTTCTGCGGAGGTCGAAAGTTGATAGACCCGATGACATCTTTGGGAAAGCTTCATCGAAACTACTTGACGAATCAACCAATGATGCCTTCACGTTCGGTCTTACCATCCAACTCGTGGTTCTAGCCGTTCTAGCTGGCGAGGGTTTGTCTCTTGATGAAATGATTTGCCTAGTCGCTGCAGCCTTTCTTGCACAACTAGTGGTGTACCTACTCTCAACTTTGTATCGTGGCAGAAAATTCAGGTAGCCTTCCATCATTATGTAAACAACACCTACCAAAGCTAATGTCGGATTTGGAGTGTATAACCAAAACGGT
>Ga0209536_100009488_pt1 | contig 14458 bp, 10 predicted proteins | sample DeeMarSeWOR28_12_FD_187461 | JGI IMG/M metagenome (GOLD analysis project Ga0209536, IMG submission 187461) | Marine sediment microbial communities from White Oak River estuary, North Carolina - WOR-2-8_12 (SPAdes) (version 2) | ecosystem: Environmental > Aquatic > Marine > Intertidal zone >...
ATCTTCCTTCAGTTTTGTGTCCAGTATAAGGCCTGATATAGTGTTCATCAACGTGGTTTTTCCAGCGCTGTTGGGGCCGATGACGCCGACGATTTCACCACGTTCGATTCTTAGTGAAATGTCATTGATAGCAATGGGATAATGGGCGTAGCCATTGCAGAGAACATTGACACCGTATTCATTACCGTCTTATCGCAAACAACAACAACTACTACTACAACTACTACGACCACTTCGAGCACTACCACTTCATCTCCCACAACTACTACTGGTATTCAAGACACTGGGAACCAGAATCTACTCTTCTTAGGTTTGGCAGGAACTGGCATTGCTGGTCTAATAGTTATCATCCTAGCTAGGAATCGAAGATAGAAAGTGAAAGAAACTCAAAACAGCTAAAAACACAATTTCTAAAACACTTGTCGAAACAATTATAAGAGTATTAACAATTGTTAATTACTAGTGATTATCATGGCAATGTACATGTTATATCGATCAAAATCAAAGTCCGGCAAGGAAATGGATGATTTGCGGGAGAAATTCCAGAAGATCTATGACAAACACCATGTCGATATTGTAGGCTTTTGGGTAAATGCTGAGGATGAGGATGAAGTCTTCTACCTCTCAAAGTATAAGGATGAGAACGACTACAAACAGAAAGTAGACAGTCTTCGTAGCGATGAAGAGTATGTTCGTTTAGGTAAACATCTTGAGGAAGTTCGTACATCCTTTGAATCTACAAAGCTTTTGCCAATGATGGCTGAGGCATAAGAGGTTCTTAAACCATTGAAGATGAGGGTCAATAATAGACCCCATCTTCCTCATTTTCGTTTTCTGTAACTAACAGCTGTTAGTTGCTTCTGAGCATGACCTTACTCACAGTGTTTGTTCGCAACCTCTGATAGTTGACTTAAGACACCAAATCTGAATATAAGTGTGTTCTTTCAAGTAAAACTTGGAAAAGGTTTATTACGCAAACCATTATGTCGTTCAGCACAGATTGCTTTTGCAAATCAATACGGAGGAATAATGCATGAACGTAGTTTACAAGAAATGGAATCCAGATGACAAGCTGGAAGAAGTTCAAGCAAAGATCTATACTGATGTCTCTGGGCTCCCAGCAAGAGCCGAAGAGATCAAACCAAGAAACATCCAGAGAGGTGAGGATTCAACACGCTATGCGCTCACCAAGGATGGAGAACCTCTGGCATATGTCACATCTTGGATTGATGATGAGAACCCCACAGAGGGTGGAATCGGATATCCATGGTCGATGAAGGACTGTCCAGAAGAGGCAAAGCTGAAGATATTCGATGAGCTGTTCACTCACCTGAAGGAGGAGAAGAAGCTCAAAGAGATCAACACAGGAATCGTTCTTGGCTCTAAGATAGCCAAGGACCAGTATAAGTTCTTCAAGGAGAGAGGGTTCGAGGAGTATGAACGCGCCTACCGATACACCAAGGACATCGATGTGGAGAAGTTGGCATCAAAGAAGCTGGAAGGCAAGCATGCCGAACTGAAGAGTAAGATTGCCACAAAGGATGATGTCGACGCTCTCATAGAAGTATCTCAATCTGACCCACAACTAAGGAGGGCATTTCCAGACGAGGAACAATGGAGAAACTACTTCGAGAATCGAGTCATGGCCCAAGGCAACGCTATCATGTTACTCGATGGAGATAAGGTGGTTGCAGCGAGTGCTGCCCTCAAACTTGCACCCGATGGAGTCTTCCTTTTCGGTGATGAAGAGCGTATGCTCATGCGTTTCACAGCAATCCGACCCGGTTACAGGTATGCCTGGAAGAGACTGGCTGTTGAGATAGCCAAGGATGTGAAGAAGTCTGGTATCAAGGATATTCCACTCAGAGTCGGTTTTGGATTCTCATCCGATGCCGCTGTGGCGACAGGTATAGCAGGACTCGATGCTGACCTTGAAGAGTTTGAGATCTTCATGAAGTACAAGGTGAAGTGAATCTCCAGGGAGGTTTCCAACAATGAAAGTTGTCTACAAAGTATGGGAACCTGACCAGGGCCTTGAGGATATCCAAGCCAGGATATTCTCCGAGGCCTCAGGAATCCCTGAACGAGCAGAAGTGATTCGGCTGCGAAACTTGAACCGGGCACCTGAGATGACGCGATATGCTCTCACTGAAGATGGTGAACCTCTTGCATACGTCACCGCAAGAGACTCATCATCCGGAGAAGGTCGAACATACATCGGATACCCATGGAAGATGCCCGACTGTCCAGAAGAAATCCAGCTGAAGATCTTCGATGAACTTCTTTCGTTTCTAGAAGAACGAGAAGAAACAAAGGAGATTGGAACCACGATAATCACCAGGTCTCAGCTCCGAGAGGTCCAGGAGGAGTTCTTTGCGACACGTGGGTTCGAGGAAGACGAGAGAATCTTCACATACATCCTACCGTTGGATGTAGTCGAGACAGCCAAACTGAGGGTCTCAGAGAAGGGAGCTGCTCTAAAGAGCAAGTCAGCAACCAAGGATGACATTGATGATCTTGTTGAGATCTTCATGGCTGATGCAGGTCTACGTAGTCAGGTAGCCAATGAAGACGGTGCAAAGTCCTACTTCAAAGATAGAGTCCTGCAGACTGGACATGCTGTACTTCTCTATGATGAAGGCAAAGTAGTTGCAGGTACTGCTCCCCTTCGTTTGCCACCTGACAACAGTAGAGTTCGTGGTGATGAAGAGCGAATTGTCATGCGCTTCACAGCAATTCGACCAGGGTATGAATATGCATGGTCGCGGTTGCTTGTTGAAATGGCAAAGGAATGCAAGAAAGCTGGATGGACAGATGTTCCAATTCAGGCTGAGAGCTGGGTGACCGGAGAAGGTGCCGCTATCTCTGGTCTGGCTGAGATTCGTCCAGAGCTGACAGACTTTGAAGCAGTGCTACTGAAGAAGGAGTAAGAAGATGCAATCAGTAAAACAGCAGAAAGGGTTTGACCAGGTTCACTCTGAGGGGAAGCTGATTCTGGGTATAGTTGGCAGTCCTCGGAGAGGTGCCAACACTGAGACCCTTGTTGATGCAGTGATGGCAGGGGCTGTCGAACATGGGGCAGCCTCTGCAAAGGTCATTCTACAGGACATGACTATTGGTCCCTGCAAGGCTTGCAACGGTTGCCAGAGGTCTGGTAAGTGCGTCCAGGACGATGACATGGACTCACTAGTGGAACTCATGGTGAAGAGTGATGTCTGGGTCCTCGGGACGCCTATCTATTGGTGGGGTCCGAGTGCTCAATTCAAAGCCTTCATCGACCGTTGGTATGGGCTCGATCAGAGAATTTTCCAAGACAAGCAGGTCATCCTGACAATTCCAATGGGTGGAGGAAATGATCACTATGCACGTCACACGGTTGGGATGTTCAAAGACATCTGCAACTACCTAGGGATGAATTGCATCGAAGTCGTCGTCGCTCCTGGAATGAACGGAAGGGATTCTGTTCGCGAGAATAGTCGCATATTGGAGTCTGCAAGATCAGCTGGCATCAAAATCATGAAAGAAAACTGAAGGGGTACTAATCTCAGTACCCCTCTCTATTTGCTTTACCTTCTCTTCTTGATAAATAGCACCAATACTAAAGCGACCACTGCAATACCAGCTATTGTCACAACAGTCATGATGAGTGGTACGAGATCACCTGCTGGTAACTGAAGGCTGAAGGTATCAGCTGTCGTTCCATCAAGCTTGATGACTTCGATATCCAGTTGATTCGTGACAGTGTTTATGCTGCAGACACAGTAGTGATAATCACTGAATCCAACATCTCCCACTTGCCAGACTGTGTTTTCTGTTTCAATCTGGTAGAGTGGTGCTCCACCGCCTCCAGTCACAACATAGTAAATCTCATCACGAACTGTTCTGTAGTACTGATGGTCATGACCATTGAAGACGAGATCAACTCCATATTCGATGAAGACGTCCTGAAAAGTATCTCGAAGACTCTCGGCCTGAGCCCACCTATCAGGTCGCTCAGCTCGTACTGAATACATCGGATTGTGGAATGACAGTACGATGAACTCATAGTTTCCTGCGAGGTCATTCATCAACCAATCCATCTGTGCCGTCGGACATGTGTAGTCGTCGCCATCCCACTCTTCCACCGTGTTCATCATGATGAAGTGCATTCCCTGCCAGTCAAAGGAGTAGTAGAGCTCAGTCCCACCTGATGCCTCCGCCTCATCTGAGAAGTCCACATAGTCCAGATAGGTGCTATAGTCCGTGTCTTGGACATTCCAGTCATCAGTGTACCACTCATGGTTCCCGACACAGCAGTAGAACGGAATTTCTGGATCAGCATCCATGACTGCGCTTATTGATGCCTCGAACAGAGGCCACTGGTATGCCTCTCCTCCACTGAGTACCAAGTCCCCAGTATGGATGATCAACTCTGGGTCATACTGGAGATATTCATTGACAATGCTCTCATGTAATGGAGAAACTGAGGATTCATCGCTACTCCTTGTATCCCCATAGGCAATAAAAGTGAAGACACCATCATCAGGAGGAAGGCTCAAAGGGGCTTCTACTACCTCCTCTCTGAACACAACGGTTGAATCCACTGATCCTACGAATGCTGTGGACAACATCAAGCATGTAAGAACAAACTCAAGAAAGAGACTTGGATATCTCTTCCAAAATGACTTCTTCACTACTTACTCCTCTCCTTCGTCACAAAGTAGTACTGCCTCGTCTAAGTTGCTCTCCTTCAATACACCCTACTTGTGACTTTCAAATCCGAAACTAGTATCAGCTGTAAGCTTGCATATGTACGTTTTCAAACTGTGTTTATGCCCCAAAAGAAAAGTGGAGGGGTACTAAAACCAGTACCCCTTTCGACTCCATTCTCATCTCTTTCGCATGAATATAACAATCACCACTATGACGACAGCTGCACAACCCACAATCACCAATGTTATCAGCACTAGACCTGGGTCTGGAGGCTGTGTGGGTGTGGGTGTTGTAGTTGTAGTTGGGAGAATATCAGAGACCTCTCCTGAATATGAACTCTCACCGACATTCGTTTCTGCAGTCACCACATAGAAGTATTCAGTTCCCCTCGCCACTGTTGTATCGGTGTAATAGAGGACATCTCCAAGTTGAGTCAGCAAATGATAGACTCCTGATGATATGCCCCTGTAGACGTTGTAGCCAGTGACTGGGGTTTCAGGATACACTCTGGGGGCTTCCCATGTGAGTCCAAGCGCGTCACCGACATCAGAGACCTCCAGGTTCTCAGGCGGTGGAGGTGGATTGATCTGGTATCTGTATGCCCAGGTATCATTGAATCTAGGCGTCCATATATCTCCTCCAAACAGGATTGTACGATTTGATTCGCTGTCAAACGCAAGACCACTGTCTTTTCTTGTAGATGGACTACTTGGCGTGTTCATCTCAAACCAGGTATTAGTATTGTAGTCATAGCTCCAGGTCTCGTTGTTGAATATATTAGATTCCAATCCTCCACCAAACATGATGATTCTGTCAACCGTGGAGTGATATATGGCAGTCATCCTGGCACGTTTCGAGGGATAATATGAGGGACTCATCTCTGTCCAAGAATCTGCTGTGGAATTATAGACCCAGGTATCGCTTTGGAGTCCAAGTCCACCCCCATCTCCCCCAAAGAGGACAGACACTTCTGACTCTTCATCATAGACTAGAACTGAACCCCCTCTTGCTGAGGGACTTTCTGCTGGACTCATCTGACTCCATGTGTTGGAATTGTAGTCGTAAGTCCATGTGTCATTCAAATCAGATCCGCCAAATAGAATGATACGGTCTGACTTGGAATCGTATGTCATTGAATGTCCAGCTCTGGCACTAGGCGCGACAGTCGGAAGCATATTTGTCCAGGCGTTTGTGTTTACATCATAGGCCCATGTATCATTGTAGTCTTCTTCATATGGTTCTAGAATCCCCCATTCAGCTAGTCCGCCAAATAATATGATTATATCTGACTCTTCATCATACACCAGTTCTGAGCCGAATCTCCAGGGCGGTGAACTGGTTGAAGTCAGGTTTGTCCAGGTATTGCTATTGTAATCATAACTCCAAGTTTCATTATGTGGTCTGCCTTCGGGTTCGACATACCCTCTGAACAGTACAGTCAAATCAGACTCAGTGTCATACGCCATCACGGGGTCTTGTGTTGGATATGGTGAATCAACTGGTGTCATCTCCTGCCAGTCCCAGTTGACATCGTTCCACAGGTTGGTGTTCAGGTCATATACCCAACAGTCATGAAGTATTTCTATAGGGGCACTCCAGACTAGTCCCTCAAAGAGGATGACCCTGTCAGATTCGCTGTCATACACTAACTCTCCTCTGGATCTCTTTGGTGGTTGGACATCATTGGTCATTTTCTCCCAGGTCTCTGAATTCGTGTCGTAGTTCCAGGTCTCTGAGACGAGATCCTGTGGGTATTCAGACATATCCAAACAGCCACCAAAGAATACGATTCTGTCTGACTCACTATCATAGGCTAGGTCTCCAGTTACACCAGGACCTACAGTGGCTATCTCAGTCCATGTGTTTGTGTTCGTATCGTAGGTCCATGTATCATCATAGATCTCCCATCGATTTGCTGACTCTGTACTAAAACCACCATGAGCGACAATCAGGTCTGATTCACTATCATATGCCATCTTAAACCAAGTCCGCGGTGAAGGTTGACCACTTGTCGTGACATTGGTCCAAGTATCTGTACTAAGGTCATAGGTCCAAGTCTGAGCCAATGGATCGCTAGACCATGCTCCATCTGGAAACTGACAGGATAGAACAATGAGGTCTGACTCACTATCGTAGACCATAACACCAGTTGACGCTGGTGGAGCTATTGCTGGTGACATTTCAGTCCAGGTATTTGTGTTGTAATCATATACCCAAGTCTGATTGTGGTTCAACATGTTATCACCGGAACCAGAGATGTGTCCACCAAAGAGGACGACCCTGTCTTGCCCAGAATGATATGCAACTGCACTCCATTCAGATGCAGGTGGATGTACTGCTGGATTCATGTTTGTCCAGTTGTTAGTATTATAATCGAAACTCCAAGTGTCATCAAAATCAGCTTGCAGGTTTTCAATTGATCCTCCGAAGAAGATGATCCTGTCTGACTCTGAGTCGTACACAAGATCCGCAACCATCCTTAAGGGCATATCTTCCAGGAAAGGAACAGCTGCTCCTTCGAAAATTCCTGTGTCTTGATTATTACCAGATGTCGACACGACCGCAGAATCCAGAGATCCTACGAACGATGCTGACATCATAATGCATGCAAGCGTCAACGCAATGAATGGACTTGCATGCCTTCTCCGATTTGAATTGCTCATTACTCTCCTCTCCCTTGTCACAACAGGACATCATCTACCTAGGATGTACTCCTATCAATGTCCATTAGTGACACGCATAACCAGAAGCATTGTATGTATTTGCTCATATTTCTAGGTTGTCAAACTGTGTCTATACTCAAAATCATGGGGTTTCACTTACGAATGTCTAAAATAGGAGTATAGCTTACTATTCGAGAATCAAGTGGTTTAGGGGTCTGTGAATGGATGGCACCATCATGAAGCACTTTCCCTTTGTGAGTGACGAAACCAGAGGAGTTCTTGAGTCAGTCATGAAGCGGGCAGTAAATTACTATGAATTCGCACTCGACCTTGGTGAGTTCGTTCTGAACCAATCCTCATCAGAGGAGCTTGCTCTTATTGCTGCAGTACATGCATGGCGTATACAAGAGCAGAGGTTACTACAGAGAATGGCGGAGCACTTTTCAGAATCACCAGGAATCGTAGCCTTTACTTATCGTACAACAAGCGTCCAAGACAGGTTCGAATTCGCAGAGGTTGTGAGTCAGAATGCTGATGCGGCTTTGGAGGAAACTTTACCAAGTTGGATTCAAGTTACGTTACTCTCGCACAAGGCATACATGGGTTCTACTGTCTTTCCGATTGCTAACACGCATGAGAATATTGAGGACATCAGACGCATTATTGCCTCTGACCCTGAGCTAAACTGCTTTCTTATCTACGTCAATATACTGCAGGCGATCTTGTTCATCGAAGAAGGAGATATGACCAATGGTTTGCATTCGTCTATGAAAGGATTGGAACTTGCAAGGAAGTACAATCACCAATATCATCTATCCTCTTGTCTGCGTAGTACAGGCAACATTTTACGGAATGTTAATCCAGTAGAATCAATTGATTATCTCGAGGAGGCTAACTCCGTAATTACCAAGTTAGGTGTTCCACAGAGAATGCATGAGGTGAGAAATGATCTAGGACTGACATTCACAGTTCTTGGAGAGTATGATTTGGCTGTCGAGTCATATCTCTCAGCATTGGAAGTCTATGATAGTGGTTTGGGACCTGATGATACGGTATCATTCAATCTTGCACATGTGTACTCTCAGATGGGACATCATCTTGATTCATTGGAATGGATTGATACAGCCTTCAACTATCATGATGGGAAGGGTTTCTCTATGATGTACTCATTGAAGGCTGAGTCTCTTATTCGAATGAACAAGTTTGAAGAGGTGGATGCCCTCTTGGATGAGGCACAGCAATTAGCGTTGGCATCTGAGAGTGAGCATGGTATAGGTAGGGTACATCGCGCTCGTGGAATCTATGCAGCCGCAAAGGAACTATGGCCAGAGGCAATATCTCATCTTGAAGAAGCCTATTCGTATCTCACAAGCAAGGATTCCATTCTTCAAACAAATGCCATTCTATTAGAGCTTGCCAGAGTAGAATCTGAGCAATCAATGCATTCCAAAACTAGTTTGGAGGATGACGTTTCTGGACCCTGGATGACCAAGTTATTGCAACACGCTCGGAAATATAGACTACCAGGAATTGCCATGCAAGCTGCAATTCTTCAATCAGATCTGTTAACATCCATGAATAAGACGAGTCTTGCAAGAGAAAAGTTGGAAACAGCACTAGACATTCTCGATTCAGCAAGTGTCGGTTCTATAAGAAACGAGATTAAGGAAAGATTGTCAGGTCTAGAGTAGTCTGCTTGAAGGAACATTGACAGATGGACTGACTTAAAACCTCTGAAGTTCAGAACAGAAGTAAGAGGAGAGTTACAATGCCTAATTGTGATGCCTGTGGGGCTGAGATTGACATCGGAGAGAAAGAGTGTCCGTACTGCGGTCATTCATTAGTGAGAAGGATCGTTGACCGACCGATATCCGGTGATCGAGAGAAGGTCTATGAGGTTGACCGTGAGTCTGGGAAGATTCACTTCGGAGATGGGATTACTGGAGTTCGACCTCCTTCAGGCGACACTATCTCATCAACCTATCGGGCTGGTGGTGGACAGCAAGGGACTCTTCCTTGCTCAGTCTGTAAGCATGTCAATCCTCCGTCAGCTACCAGTTGTGAAGCATGCGGTGCTGAAATCCAGAGAAAGATATTGCATCATCGAAGAGAACGCTGAGAAAAAGGAGGGAAAGCCCAGTGAACTCACTGGGCTAGATGATTCTATTTCTTCTTGTACATGAAGATGTACCAGACAATCACAACGCCGACCACCAGCATCACAACCACTGCAGCGATTGCGACCAATGTCATATCTCCAGGTGGTGGAGTAGGTGTTGTGGATGCAGGATTTACAGTGAATGAGTAGTATTCAGTGCCGTCCATCGCATCGGTCGACTTGTCAAACGCATCCGTGGCAGTGACATAGTACTCAACCACTTCACCCTCTGCGAGATCGGTGAGGTGTGTTTCGGATGGGGATATGTCATCAATCCGTGTCATGTCCTGAGTCAACCAACTACCCCCGTCTATCCTGTAGTTCAGGACAACAGACACGAGTGTCGCGTCTACAACAGATGCACCCACCAATACGGGTTCGCCAGCGTATGCAATGTCATTTCCAACACCTGAGATTTCTGGTGCAGGATCATAGTAGACGTACATATCATCGATGAATGCCATGAGCACACTACTCTTCGATGCTACTGACATCATGTAGAACTCTTCCAAGGTCGTGTCAGGGGGACTCCCCACTAATGACTCATAGTCGTGGATAAGGTCTAGTTGGAAGTTCAGCCATTCACCTGTTGTCACATCGTCGTTCAGGAAGATGATGTTCGACTCTTCAGATAACCACCCTTCAACCTCAGGACTCACGTTCGCCAGTACATAGCTGAGTCCCTCACCATCACCAAACATGAACTCAAACACGAAGAAGTCGTCGTCTGAAGACTCGTTGAAGGTCTCGAAGTAGATGTTGAAATCGAAGATTATCTCAGTCGTTTCATCGAACTGGATGGTTCCCAAGTTCTGACTTGCATAGAAGTCTGAATCATCCTCAAGGGTCAGGTTTCCTGCCTTCGCTCCATGACGTGCAAAGTCTGTGACGGTGTATGTGTCATAACCAGTTGGCTCAGTCCAGCCTTCGATTGCCAGTCCAACGGAATCCTGGGTCTCATAGCCCATGTCATTCAGTATTGAGGTCGTGAATGATACATCATCAAACAAGACAGAGAGCTGATTCTCTCCCGAGTTTGCACCTACGAAGAACGTAATGGAATCCACATAGAGATAGTCTGTGTTACTATGGGTGTGATAGTCATTCCAGATATTGCGGTCAAAATGGTTCCAGGTGTCTGTGACATTGAACCCACTTGCTGCGAATTTCATGTCACTGCCAAATATGACAGGTGGAATAGTGCCTGATCCTCCAACACAGAAGTAGTAGTACATGTTCAACCCAACTGTTGAGTTTGAAACGTTGATTCTCATGTATGAAAGTGTGCTAATTGTCGAGTTGATCCAGTCTGCAATACGCCAATAGAATGACAACAAACCATTGTTGATCTCTGAGAGCCTCTTGCCCGGACTGTATTGAGCATTTGCTCGAGCTGAGTATCCATATGAGATTGCTGTCATGTTCATACTCCAATCACCTGAGTGACTCAGAGCACTCTGAGAGACGAGAGATGGATTGGTGTTGGTCTGGAAGGTCCATCCACCTGTGGTTTCGAAGTTACCATTCAGAGTCGACCCTCCAACGTGAACATATGTCCCATTTGCTAGGACAAAATCGTCAAGGTAGCCCCGAGTATAGTCTATGTTGGTGCTCCTAATCCAAATGTAGACAAGTTCGAATTGAGTTGGTATAAGACCGAATATCGCGAAGTAGTCACTGGTCAGGTTTCTGTGAAGATGATTCCATGTCTGTGTGGGACCATCAATCAAATAGTATCCTGTACCACTACTATTCGATGACCCCGTTGTGCATCCCAGGTAGTAGTACATGTTCCGACTACTCATCCGGACTTGGATTCTGAAGTAGTCATTTGTGGGATTACCAATCTCATCAAGATACCAATCAAGGTCTAGTGTAGTGTTGATTGGATTGTTCCAGTACACCCAGGACTGCTGAGTCAAACGTACCTCTGAGTACTGACCAGTTAAATCAATAGTTCTTGCATGCATTCCCACTGCTCGTGTGCCTTCATTCACAACGGTTGTTTCATACCAAGTCACTTCTTCTCTAGTCTTGGTCGTATAGACATCCTCAGGTGAACTTGGATTGTTCCAATTTTCAAAGCCACTATTCTCAGCTGTATTGGCTTCCCATGTGACTCTGTCAAGATCAGTTTCTGCAACCTGAATGCTCCGTTCAGCTTCGACACTGAGCGTGCTAGTCATTGTCGCCTGAGGGGTCACGAATATTGGTGACGCCATCAGAAGGACAAGAAATAGTGTGATTGTTTTCTTAATCATGAGTTTCCCTCGTGGTAGCACGTACCATGCTGTGTTGATGGATGCCTGATTGTAATCTTATGTAGTTTTGTTGTCAGAAGTCCACAATTATTTTTTATTACTAATCATAAATTCACTCGGTAAGTGGATGATGCATAATGTTCACATTCCAAGAAGTCCAACCAGACCATGCACTCGATGACCTCTACAATACTTTGAAGTCTCTTGTGGTTGTTGAGGTTTCTCAATACAAGATTGAGTCAGACACTCCACTTGTTGATTATCCATTTCATGAAGAAGAGAAATTCCGTGAGTTCTTCCACTCGTTCTCGACATATGCAAATCCCCTATGGTCGTCACGACTTGGTATTACCTGGGACTTCAGCAGAGTCCCGTTCCGACTATCGACCACGAAGCTGGACGGTGTCTACAAGATACTTCGAACTGGTGGCGCTCATTCTGAAACTCATCATTCTGGTGAGGCATTGCAACTTGAGGAGACTCTGAGGATTGCCTTCCAAAAAAATGCACCTTCCCTCTTCATATTCGCAGTCGCCCACTATAAGTTGTCAAATGACAATGGTGAGTCGGGGTTCGTTGTGTCACTCGGAAATCTGGGAGAGATCTCACCTTTCTTTGAACAACTCGGATGGGATGACCTGATCTTTGTCATCAATCCCAAGTACAAGACACTCTATGTCATTGCATGCACCGACTCAGATTGAGCGATATTCTGTATTCGTTTTCTGGGTATATCGAGTGCGTTTTTCTGTGCATTTTTCCAGATTTATGGTGATTCAAAAATTGGGTATGGCTTCTGTATGTTTATCCTAGTCAATTCTAAGATACACCTCAAAATGATGGTTAACATGTTAACCCTACAATGCCACTCCAACAGAGTGAAATACTCGAAAAAATAGCGATGGTCAGACCTGGAGGCGACACCTTGGAAGACAACGAACGTTTTTCCAAACAGATAGAATTCATTGTTGAGATTGACAAGCTCAAACATGTTGAGCGGCAGTCTGCCCTCTGTGATGGTACCCGTCAGGAAAATGATCCTGAACATTCATGGCATATCGCAACAATGGCAATGCTCTTCATGGAGTATGCAAATGAGAAGGTGGACCAACTAAGGGTCATCAAGATGTTGCTAATTCATGACCTTGTCGAGATCTATGCTGGAGATACATTCGCATATGACATGATTGGTAACTCCACCAAGGAGAAGAGAGAGAAAGAGGCGGCGAAGAAGATCTTTGGACTGCTTCCTCAGGATCAAGCTGAGGAGATGATTGAGCTCTGGAACGAGTTTGAATCGTTGTCTTCTCCCGAGGCTCGCTTCGCATCTGCACTGGACAAGCTCCAACCACTGATTCTCAGCTTCCACAATAAGGGATGGTCCTGGAAGAAGCACGGTGTTGTAAGCAGCCAGATTGTTGAGAGTAAGAAGGAAATGGCAGAGGGATCAGAGAGTCTATGGGAATATGCGAAGAGGCTCATCAAAGAATCCATCGATGGCGGTTTCTTAGTGAAAGGCTAGGAATAGAAAGTCGAGAGGTAGAAACGTAATCCCTACCTCTCTTTCTTAATTCACCAGTTACTTTGATGCTGGTCTTCTGCGTCCAACTGCACACACCAGTGCAACAACAGCTATTGTTGCCCCAACACCTGCAACAAACGGCAATACGCTATCAATGATGGTTGGAGTTACTCCTCCCGTTCCAGGGAGTGGACTTCCAACAGTCACCGTAAATTCACCCTGAAGTAGATTGCCATTGACATCAGTCACCGACACTGTCACCGCGTGCATTCCAGGGGCAAGAGTGATTAAGTTTCGAACTCGACCTTCACTGTCCACTGAGAACTCAGTGTTGTCAACAGACCATGAGGCTATTCCTGCCAGGTCTGTGGCATTGAGGTCATAGACGAAGTTCTCACCGTAGTCAATTGTATGATCCTGTAAAGCTGTGTCCCATTCAGGTGTTGTTGTGTCTTGGACTACTATCTGTAAACTATCAAGCAGTGAATTGTGATACCTATCATTGACTTGTATTTCCAGATTGTATTCCCCAACAGGTGGTGTGCCAACATTTGTGATTTCACCACTGCCTGAATCTATGGTGAAAGAGGTAGAACCAGTGAGAAACCATTCGTCCACTGGTGACAAATCATATGCCGTTGGGGTATACTGGAACTGATCACCAAATTCCATAATTTGATTCCCAGAGAATTCAGACCATGTTGGTGCGGTGAAGTCATCAATGTATATCCAAAAAACATGGTCAATTTCATGACCTGCTGTATTATTGACATGAACCCAAATCTCATAGAAACCTACATCGGGAGGAAACATAGTATAGACATGCCCTGATTCACCTATTTTGGCAATATCAAAGGTCGTAGTATCAGATAGCCACCACATATGTATCGGTGTTGATGATACCACATCCAACTCAATTGATGACACTTGACCAAATTCGAAGTTTTGGTCATCAGGAGCATCAACAAACGTAGGTTCACCTGGAACTAGAAAGAGCCATCCATCGAAGTTTCCAGATCCATAGCTTCTACTTGTACCTCCCACAACATACTCCTCAGGGGATACCTCAACAATCTCAAAACCATAGTCAACATTTGACCCCCCATACCAATGACTCCAAGTTTCTGTGCTATCTGGTTCAATCCTAGTTATTCTTGCTTGG
>Ga0209536_100009489_pt1 | contig 14458 bp, 15 predicted proteins | sample DeeMarSeWOR28_12_FD_187461 | JGI IMG/M metagenome (GOLD analysis project Ga0209536, IMG submission 187461) | Marine sediment microbial communities from White Oak River estuary, North Carolina - WOR-2-8_12 (SPAdes) (version 2) | ecosystem: Environmental > Aquatic > Marine > Intertidal zone >...
CACGCCCGGTCCGCCGTCGGTATGGCCAGTCTTCCGGTGGGAGCGGCGGTGGAAGTCGAGTTGATACTCAAGTTGAGCTAATCGAAACGAACTGCGGTCGAAGACCAGGCCGCCTTTCTGGAACTGCCTCCAGCGTTTGAAGCCTGCCGGCAAGTGTCGACCCGGGTCGACAAGCTGTCGCTGGTGCGTTTCGACTCGAATGACTATTCCGTGCCGGTGCGTTACGCCCACCACGAGGTGGCAGTCAAAGGCTCGGTGGATCGGGTTCGCGTCTGTCGAAAGGATCAGGTCCTGGCTGTACACGACCGGTTGTGGGACAAAGAAGAGATCGCCTTTGAGCCGCTGCACTACCTGGAACTGCTGGAACGTAAACCGGGCGCTTTAGACCAGGCCAAACCCCTGGCCGAATGGAGCCTGCCGGTGAACAAACGTCTGGAAAGGGTAGATAATCAACATCCGGGTGCTTCACTTTTAAACCGCCACCCGCTTCACATTTTCTCCGCCGCCGCCAAATTAACCGTAACTGAACTTTGCGGTCGACTTCCCGATCAGTCCGCACTGATGGGGGTACTTGAGCAGCTACACGACTGTGCAATTTCCGTGATCAGCGTGGAGTGTGTGGACGCCATCTAGCCACCAACAAGAGAACGATCAAATGAGGAGAATACATGAACCAGATAGATACGCGACCCACCACGGGGCGATTCAGAAGGTTGAAACCGTGTTCAATATTCTGCTAGATTAAACATAGAAATTTATATGACATTAGTTTGTCAATATGCTGGCAAAGTACTGTCGTATCTACTGGCTTCCAATTTCCATCAATTCAGTGACGTAAGCAGCTGGAGAGTATGAACCAGCGATTAGGTAATTAGATAACTCGGTGTATTCGAAAGGATTAAGAATAATGAGGAAATTCCTGACATTAGTTAGTGTGGTCCTGGCGATGGCTTTTGTTTCGACAGGGGCAATCGCTCAGCAGAGCTTTGATCTTGTTATCAAGAACGGCCGGGCCATGGACCCGGAAACCAAGCTTGATGCCGTTCGGAATGTTGGAATCAAGGACGGTCGAATCGAAGTCGTGACCGATGTCGATATCACGGGAACCGAGGTGATCGATGCGTCCGGGCACGTGGTCGCGCCGGGGTTCATTGACTTCCACTTCCATGGGCAGGATCCCTTCAGCCAGAAGCTCGCCCTTCGGGACGGCGTCACGTCGCCGCTCGAGCTCGAGCTCGGGGCTTATCCGGTCGAGGATTTCTATGCTTCGCGGGAAGGCAAATCGCAGGCGAACTACGGCGTCTCGGTCAGTCACGTCGGCGCCCGGCTGGAAGTGCTCGACAACGTCAAGAACACCGAGGCCGGACAGCCGCTCTATTCCGATTCGGTCAACAGAGCCGCCAAGGACGGTGCCAAGTGGAGCACCGAACGGACAGCCACCGGGTCGCCCGAGCGGGCCAAGGTCGTTGCCGCCGTAGAGCAGGGCTTGCGGCAGGGCGCGCTCGGGATCGGCTTTCCGATCGGTTACGCCGTAAATGTTTCCAGCGCCGAGCTCATGGAAGTGGCCGGCCTCGCCAACCGCTACAACTCCTTCATCCTGACCCATGTGCGCTACATGTCTCAGCTTCCGCCGAGCGGCTACCTGGCTGTGGAAGAGCTTCTCGCCGTAGCGAAAGTCAACGATGTGCCGCTCATCGTCCAGCACCTACCGAGCAACTGTCTCGGCCTGACCGGCGACTGCCTCGATCTGATCAATTCGGCCCGCGATCGCGGCATGCGCGTCGCGGCAGAATTCTATCCTTATGAAAAGGGCAGCTCGATTATCGGTGCCGATTACCTGGCGGAGGGTTTTGAGGAGAGGATGGGGATGGACTACTCGGATCTTCTCATTGTGCAGACCAACGAAACCCTCACCAAGGAGACCTACGAGAAGTACCGTAAGGAGGACCCGGGCGCAACGATGATCATGCACCACATCAAGCATGTGGATATGATGAAGGCGCTGACGGATCCTTATTCTTTCGTTGGCTCGGACGCCTTCCCGTATATCGACGTCAAAGGCGCATCGCTACCCTGGGATTCACCCTATGACTCTGGACTCGGGCATCCGCGTGGCGCCGGCACCCACGCCAAGGTGTTACGCCTGGTCCGCGAGACGGGTGCGATCACGGTGATGGACGCTGTGGCGAAGCTGTCCTACTTCCCGGCGCGTTTCGTCGAGGACATGGTCCCCGATTTTCGTGTGCGAGGACGCATCCAACCAGGCATGGTCGCCGACATCACGATCTTCGATCCCGCGACGGTGACGGACAATTCCGACTACCCGGCCGGCAAGGGCGCGCTGCCGTCGACCGGCATCCCCTATGTCATTGTCAACGGCACGATCGTCGTCAAGGACTCGAAGGTGCTGAAGGGAGTCTATCCGGGCCAGCCGATCCGCAACCCAGTGTTGAACTAGGAGAGATTGACCCCGTTGAATTGCTCAGTCGGGTAGAGGACGACAAAAGGTATAAAATCACCATCAACTAACATTGTAGGCTAGCGCGAGTTTCCCACCTTAATCCGTGTTGGGTGGGCTAATGATTGCAGGCGAAGAAGTTAGCAGGCATCGGTAAGTAGATACGGAATTGTCTAAAAGAGAACCGAGAAATATTCTCAATTGAATCCAACGATACAGGCCTCTTGATTTTGTCGGAGCGATGATGTAGATACCAAATATGCCGTCGCTCCAAGCCTACACGTCTCACGGCCGCCGCTATTACCGCATCGTCGAATCCTATCGCCGCGAGGGCAAACCCCGCATCCGGGTGCTGGCCCATCTCGGCAAAGTGGAGGATCTGCTCGAACTGGTGATGGGCTCCCCACGTTTGCTGCGCCTGCAGTCGAAGATGGCCGGCGCCGTGACGGCCCTGCACCGGCTGGCGGTCGAACTCGAGCTGGCCGAGAGCATCAACCAGGTGCTCGAATCTCAGCACGGCCGGGCCGGTCATCCTGGGGGTGATCACCGCGATCGGAGGCGGCCTCACGCGCGATGTGCTGGCCGGTCGAACGACCTTGCTGATGCGACCCGAGCTTTATGCAGTTCCCGTGATGCTCGGTAGCGTTCTCTTCACCGTCGTGCTGGCCTACTTCCCGGAGTACCGCTTTCTCGGCTCGATCCTGTGCATTCTTCTGACGTTTGCCATCCGCGCTGCCGCCATTCACTGGGATCTCAAGATGCCCCGGTTCACCCGGACGGGGTCGGGGCCGTGAACGCAATGGACGCCTGAACGAGCCCCGCGTCCGTGACAGATGAACGTTGCGCGACCGTGGTCCGCCGCCGACAGGATTGCAGCTGATGGAGAAAGCGCGTGTCGTCATGATTGGCCTCACGTTCGCCATCGGCTCGTCGGTCGGGGCCCAGTTGAACTTCACCGGCGAGCGACACCGCAGCGCTCACCAACGGTGCGTTCAGGGGAAAGCGCATCCGGGCCGGCAGCTCAAAGGCGGACCGCGTCGGGATCTTTGATCTCAAGAAATAGGGCACCCAATGTCGGGTGCCACCTGGCTTTTGCAGTGGCGCTCAATCGGGCCAGACGCAAAAATAAACGGCAAATTGTTGCCGCTGGAGGATTTGAGTGAAAAAGTTGTTGGATTTTGAAGTTGTCTTGATGTTGATCGTGTTTGCTGTGCAGGGTAAAGCACAGTCAAGCCAGGATAAGAAGCCTTCTGCTCATGAGGGCAAGTCGGCAACCGAGATTGCACAGGAACTGGCAAATCCGAATACGACTCTCGGTACGATGAACTTCAACCTGGATTACTGACACCATGAATTCGCCGAGAGTACGCGGGGACTGGAGCGATCTCGGTAAGACGTGGGATTGGAGGACGTGGTTTCTAAGCGCGATCACAGCTCGGGTTCGCCAGCAGCTCAGCCGTCGAAACAATGGGGCCGCCCCTCGCAGCCGGTCGACCTTCATTTGGGTGAGGGTTGCGCTGTCGATCTTTTCAGGGTTGGACCCACTGGCGGCTCAAAGCAACACTTCCGCATCTCAGGGTCAGACAACAGCATCGGAGGCCCCTGCAGGACAGTCTGGCGAGAGTGATCCCCCAACGTCCGAAGAGTCCTCCCCTGCGGAGAGCACAGAGGCCAGTTCCAAGGGCCAACTTGGAGGCCCCGGCAGTGTCCAGGAGCAAACCCGGCAAAACCGAGAGCAGAGGACGAATGGACTGAAAAAGTTCGGGGATCGGCTGAAGACCGATTATGGTCTGTCACTTGGAGCTGACTACAACTTCTTGCCGCAGGTGGCCAGCAACAGCCCCGGTGAAAATGCGGCGGCCAGCGGAGTCTTTCGGATCTATGGGCATTGGAAACCGTTCAACCGGAACTCACCAGGTTCAGGGTCTCTGGTCTTCAAGGTGGAGAACCGTCACCTGCTGGGAACCGATATTTCTCCGCAGGCACTGGGTCCCAAGATTGGAGTTGCCGGGATCACTGCAGTTGCGTGGAGCGACGCCGGCTGGATCCTCTCGAACCTTCACTGGATCCAGGCTTTTTCCGATAACCGGTTTGCGTTCACGGCGGGGATTATCGATGTCACCGATTACGTAGACGTATACGGGCTGGGGAACCTCTGGATCGACTTCAGCAACCAGGCGTTCAATACGAATCCGACGATCCCGACCCCAGGCCAGGGACTCGCGGCGGCGGTGAGTTGGTTGTTCACTCCTAATTTATACGTCCTGGGCGGTGCGGCCGACGCCAACGGAGACCCGCATGATCCAGCACATAGCTTCAGCAGCCTGGGTGATGGTAAACTTTTTAAGCACATCGAATTCGGCTGGATCGGATCCTTCGAGAATCGGTTTGCGGATAACATCCACATCACCTTCTGGCAGGTCGACGATCGTGTGGAGGCAGATGTCGAGGGCGGTTGGGGTACAGCTTTGTCGTTGAGTCATACTGTGGGCCAGCGCTGGCTACCATTTGTCCGGGGAGGCTTCGCGGATGGCGGCGGTGCCATTGTTGACCGGTCAGTGAGCGCCGGAGTCGGTTACCTACTGAATGAACGCAGGGACTATTTTGGGGATTGGACTCAACTGGGGCCGCCCTCCCGAGGAGGTGGCGGGAGAGAATCCAAGAGACCAGTACACGATCGAAGCCTATTACCGGGCTCAGCTTGTCCCCCATTTGATGATTGTGCCTTCGGCACAACTTGTCATCGATCCGGCACTGGATACGACCAAGGACAGTCTTTGGATCCTGGGCCTGAAGATCCGCGCGGCATTTTGAACATACGGGCATCCGGGTGCCAAGGGGGCTCCTGGAAGACTCACAACAGCAGATAACAGAAAGGATCACATCATGACTAGCTCAGCAATTCAGCCGACAACCGGTAGTTCAGGCACGACCATTCTTGGAGTCATTGCCATTGTCTTGGGTTTCCTCTGTATGCTCGCTCCACTGGTGACGGGCATTGCTGTGGCTCTTCTGGTTGGATGCTTGATTCTGGCCGTCGGAATCGTCCGGATCATTTGGGCCTTTAAAGCGGAGACGCTTGGCAGAGGGCTCCTGCGTGGTGCGATCGGAGTTCTGACACTTGTCTGTGGGCTCTTTCTGGTTTCCGATCCGCTCCTGGCCACCGGATTTCTGACCATTCTGCTGTCGGCCTACCTGATCGCAGACGGGATTTGTGAAATCGCTGCTGGAACTCAGTTGAAACCGGCTTCGGGGTGGGGTTGGATGGTGTTTGGAGGTATTCTGTCAATCCTGCTGGGTCTGATGATCTGGGGGCAGTTTCCACTGTCCGGTGCCTGGGCGATCGGTATTCTGTTGGGCATCAAACTGCTCTTTATCGGACTGATGATGGTAACCGTCAGTTCCGCTGTTCGCGCGGAGACGCCCTAGGGAGTAGGGAGTACCATGGTGCGATTTTCAGCAGTTCTGATTCCGGGGGTCGCCGCCGCATACTGTCGGATGTGTTGTGGCCTTAGAGCAAATGGAAAGACCTGCTCTCGAGCATTTCTGATTGGCGTTCTATTTACCCTGAACTTGATCGGCGCCACACTCGATCAGCGACTCCAGGCCGCAACGGCCCGGCAGGAACCTGGCCAAGATGCGAAGCAGGCTGAATTGCAGAAGAAGGAAGCCGGCACAGCAGAAGCTGTCGACTCTGAGTCGGATCGACCGGAGTCGGACCACTCCGCAACGCAAGGGAGCCGGTCGTCCGAGCCGGCCAAAGCCGCCAAGCGCTGGGAATTCGTCGGGACGCCTATCCCTGTCATCAATCCGACAGTCGGCAACGGTCTTGCCGGCGCTGGAGGTTTGTTGATCCACCTCAATCCGGAAGACACGGTCTCGCCTCCGTCCATTTTTGGAGCAGGAGCAGGATTTACCAGTAACGGTACCTGGGCCTACGGGATTCTTGCCGAGCTCTTTTTGAAACAGGATCGATTTCGCATTACAGGGCTTTTCGGCGACGGCCACGTGAACTACGATTACTATGGCAAAGGGAACTTAAGCGAAGAGCTGAATCTCTTCGTCCCACTCTCCATCGATGGTAAGTTTTTCCTGGTCGAACCGAAAGTAAGGGTGTTCGAGTGCTGGTACGTGGGACCCCGTTATCATCTCCTGTCAGCCCGAGTGGGTCTCAACTGGGACGAAATCGGAGACCAGTTGCCCTGGATCCCGGACCTCGGGCTGGGAGAAGAGCTCTCCCGTCTGGGAGTCGATGTGCGATCGGCTGCCCTCGGGCTGAGGGTTGAGCGGGACGCCCGGGACAGCCAATTCTATCCTCGAAGCGGAAGTGTCGTAGATCTGAAACTCGATTTCTTTGACTCATCCTTTGGGTCCACCCGCAATTATCAGACTCGAATCCTTTCCGGCTCGGGTTTCGTGGGATTCAAGACGAAGAACGTCATTGCCTGGCGAGCATCCGCCTGCTCAGCCAGCGACGATACTCCCTTCTATGATCTGTGTATGCTGGGAAAAGCTGAAGATCTTCGGGGCTATGCCGTGGGCAGATACCAGAGCCACTCCATGCTGGCCGGACAAGTCGAATACCGGCGAGAGCTCTTTTGGAGACTGGGCGCTGTCGCCTACCTCGGCGCCGGTGAGGTGGCGAAGTCGTTTTCGGACCTGAACTGGAATGATATCCTGCCTGGCGGTGGCATCGGAGCAAGGTTCACCTTATCCCGGGAGAGCCACATCAATTTCAGGATCGACTATGCCTGGGGAGAGGACAGTTCTGTGTTATACGTGAGTATTATGGAGGCCTTTTGATATGAATGTCGTCGAGGTTTCACGGTAGCCGGCTGTGAGCCCCTCGTTTTTCTTCGAATCGGTCGGAGATTTGAGTGGAGGATCGTCTGATGGATAATAACAAGCAGGCTGACAGACCGAAAGTCGAACGGATCGACGGCCGTCTACATTTCGTCCACCACGTGCGGGACGCCCAAGGCAATATCATCAAGACGGTGACCGGTCCGCTGAAGGTTGAAGTCCGCCTAGAGGATTGCGGTCAACTCCTTGCAGGCGCCTGCGTGATGGCCTTGCCCGTCGCCTTGACCGGGGAAGTCTGGGACCTCGGCGAGGCCCTTTCACCGGCACGAACCCTGGCCATACTCATACTCTCCCTATTGACACTGGCGGCCTTCGTCTGGGCACTGTTCTATGGTCGACGGGTTCGAGAGTACCCAGGACATTTCTGCAAGCGTGTTCTCTCGGCCTATCTTATAACTTTTCTGGTGGCATTCCTGCTCCTGTTCCTGTTCGATAAGGCTCCTCTGGATGATCTCGGTACCACCTTTATCCGAACCATTATTGTAGCTTTCCCTTCGGCGTTTGCGGCCACGGTCGTGGATTTCGTGAAGTGAAGCCTTGACTGCTACTGAGAAAGTCCTGGAGAAGACGATGAAGCTTCGAATTGGCGGTTTCCTGATAGTATGGATCCAAATCTTGTCTGGAATGGCGGTTGCTTCCGCTCCGCTTCAGGAACCCGCACAGGCGCTGAAGTTCGGTGGGGACTTCTCGGAGCTTGATCCCGCGCAGCAGCAGCTGGTTCGGACCTGGTACAGGCATTTCAATCAGACTATGGGCGCTCAGCTGAGTCCGGAAGTTGCCTATGGCGAGCTCCCCTTCTCCGTGCGCACTACGTTTGAGGCGGTCACGAATGGGGCCATGAAGACCAAACTGACAGATGGCGCGGGGCAGTCCCTGGGAACCGCCCTGGACCTGGTACGACTCGTTGAAGCTGTCCGTGGAGAGGTCAGCAAGGCGAGAGGTGACGTCCAGTTCCGCATCTACGCTGTTTTGATTCCGGGTGCTGTCGACATCCTGGAACGAAGTGTCCAGTTCAAGCGGGGCCGCGACAACACCCATTACCATGTTGACTACCCGGTCAACTACCGCCTCGAAGACACTCCCTCCTTGCAGTTCTCGATCACCGAGGACGGGAGTCGGGCCGACATCGACATCGATTACCGCTCTTCGTCTTTTCCCAAGCTGTTCTTTGACGGCCATCTCAAAGCCGCCAATTCAGACGTCCGGGCCTGGGACAACTACGATGTACACATCGGCCGGTGGCAGGGACTTGTGAACTGGTGGCGAAACCTGTTTGGCCTTGCTCTCAAAACGACGTCGGCACCCAAACTCCCTGCCGCAGAGGAACGGACTCTGTATCCGCCCAATCCTCCGATTTCCGATCACGAGGACCTTTCGGTTGCCGTTGCCGACTATCTGACCGCCTGGCTCGTCCGCCAGGAGCCGGAGCAAGCCATGCCTTACTACGCGGCGACCTCCTATGCCTGTATCCGGGAGCTTGAACCCGGCTCCCAGACCTCCGACATGGCCCCCCTGCGGATTCTGAGAGACATGAGAGAGGTCAATGATGTCCTGAGAGAGATTCAGCATCTTGAAGAGGCGGTTGAGGCAGTCAAACCTGCTGACGAGACTCTGGAGCCGATGAAGAATGCACACGCCTCCGTCTTCAGTGTTGCCCGCATCCCGCCGCAAATGGTCCCGCAGCTGGAATGTCGTGATACAAACGAATCGATTGCCCTCAGGCACGATGAATCTTACCGGGACTACTTTGCTGTGGGAATGAAGCTGAAACAGGGCCACGGAACCGAGCTCTTCCAGGTCTGGACCAAACAGGAAGGGTACTGGAAGATCGCAGCCTTCCATTTGGAGCACCTCTCGGAGACCGCAACAGTACCTGACTCGAGATCGAGAACGAGTCGGCGGCCGGCGGTGGAGGGACCTGTAACCGTCGATCCTGGCCTTGTGGCGAGAGTTGAGGATTTCATGGAATCGTGGTTAGTCCAAAAGGACGAAGCCACGGCTGTGAATTACTTCTCCGCCAAGTCGTACGGCTGTGTCGGGCTGTTCGATGATCCTCCTCAACCACCTGGTCCTGATCCGCGGGCGCGCCTGGAGCAGGATTTGAAATCGTTCGCCCAAGGGCTCGGTGCCATCGCATCACTTGAGACCGCAATCAGCGCAACGGATCCATGGAATCCGGCTCTTCACCGGATTGCTCATGAGCAGCAGAATGCCTATACTTTGACAAGCTACTCCGTCGAACTCGCCCGGCAGCAGGATTGCCGGCTGCGGCGTCATGAACTCAGCAATCAAGAACGGCAATCCGGTAAACGGGGGGACTTCTTTGCTGTCCATTTTCAGCTCAGAAAGACAGGGGAGAGTCCCCCGATTCTCACGCTAGTGTGGAGCAAGGAGAAGAAGGACTGGGAGATCATCTCCTTTGACGTCGAGCTGAACTGAGCCGAAGGCAGTACTTGCCAAGGACGATGGAGTCAGCTTTTTAGTCGACTGGAAGATCTCCGACTCGAACATCCCCGTCTTTACCAAACCGTATGAATTGCCCCTGCATCACCCGGACGGAATTCCAAATGCAAAGACAAGCAGACACATCAGGGCCAGGAATGCGAACATCACGAGACGCAGGGGCCTTCCCGGCAGGTTCCGCTTCTGAAAGGCAACCACCCACGCAACGGCGCATTGCAGTGTGTAATAGAGTGCAAAAGCCCGCGATGCATAGGCGATGATCTCGTTGACGTTCGTTGACCAGGTCAGCATAACCGTCACCAGAAGGATCAGTAGATACGCATAGCGAATCGGAGTTCGGCGATGGGTAATGTCTTCGATCAGGCCCCCGGCCCCTGCATTGTCGGCGACCGCAGCACTAAACTGGCTGCCGATGGCAGCAATCGCAAGAAGTATGGGCAGCACGACCGCAACCGGTTTCGTCATCCCGATGATTGCCGTAACATCGGAGTCCAGGCCGTCATGAAACAATACCGTCGCCAGGGCGATAAACAGCAGGTAAATCGCGGTTGAAACCAATTGAGCGGCGCGCATGGTCGCGATGCGCTGCTCGGGGGGGTGTTCATCCCCGAGGTAACGAGAGGTCTCGAAGCCCTGCACCACGATCAAAAGCCCTAATAGGACTCTCAGGTCGTGAAAATCGATAACCGACGAAATAGAGGGCAGTATCCATTGTCCGCCGAGCATCAGGCGGAGGTTATAGATCGCCAGGCTGACCAGCAGCGCCCCGATCATGCCCAGATTAAAGGCCACGGCATACTTCTCAATGGCCTCCAATTCATCCAAACCTCGCCACATTCCCAAGCCGCCGATGATCAGCAGCAGCAGTGTGGTGATACCGTCGGCGCCCGCCTGGCTTTGCACACCGACGACTCTTAGCAAAAACGCAGCCAGCAGCTCCAAATAATAGGTGACCGAAATGAAATACGCCCCGACCAGCACGATGCGCGACAGGAAGGCTATATCCTGGGCAGGACCGTGTCCCTTGTTTTCAATGGGCTCGAAATGACGGATGTTGAAACGGATCGCTCCACCTACCATGTAGGCCAGCACAAGTAGCATCGCCATGCACACTAACGCCAGGTTGCCGACGATACCGGCCAGAAGCGGTGCGCTGACCAGAAAGCCGCTGCCCATGATCGAGGCAAGCGGAGTGACCGTGGCTTTCCAGTTCGAAGAAACCGTCAATCGCCTCGAAAAAGCAAGATAGCCACCGAGCGTTAACGCCACGAGGATGATTATCAGATTCAGCATAGCTACACCTTACCGTCCCGCGAATTCCGTCAAAGATAGCACACCGCTCATGCATTTTCCTGAATGCTCCAGTGTCTTTCTCGCTTACGGAATTCCGCCTCTTCGAGCACTTCACACAGCCCCTTACTCCTTCGTGAGCGAGGTGTCCAGAACTTTGGCCCTTAAGTCCCTTAAGTTACTCCTGTGTCTATCTGACAGAAGACCTCTGGACGACTTGGGAACAACCTTGCCCCGGATTATTCTTGGTGGCGCCTTCATCAGCCTTTTCTGCAACCATTGTGGATTTCTTCAAGAGAATGGGGGGATCTGTGAGCTCCCATCGCAAATCGTGATGGTTGTTTGCGTGACCAGCCTGAAACGGTTGGTCTAATGTGTGTTTGAGTTTTTCTCCTCATTTAGTCTGGCGATTGCCGGCTAATCTTTCCAGGCCCTTTGCATGACAAGAAAGAGGAAAGAAGCCGTCCATGCGACTAGAACCACGCCGGTCAAGACCTCCACGGCCGACATAAGCCGCAGTGTTCCGGTCGGTGTCAGATCCCCGAAACCGAGGGAAGTATAGGTGACGGCAGAATAATAAAGTGATTCATCCCAGCTGAGAGGTCCTTCGCCTGCACTGGCAACCGTTCCGAATCTTTCGGAAGCCGCGAGAAGGAAGAAGGCTGTTCCAAAAACAGCAATCTCGATCAGGTGACCAAGCAAGGCGCCCAGCACTGCCAGGCCGACTCGGGCGCGGCGGAAACGAGCGATTATGAAGCTTGCTTAAAGCCCATGTTCGACCTTCTGGGAACTCCCGCCGAGCACAAGGAACTGAATTTGTACGAAACGGACCATATCCCTCCGATGAAGGAATATATCAAGGAAACCCTGGCTTGGTTCGACCGCTACCTAGGTCCGGTGAATGAATAGTGACTTTCCAGGTGTGTCAATGACCACCAAACGCTAACCACCAAACACCAACTCATCATTCGTTGTCTGATCGAACTCTACCGGGACAGCCTCGGTAAATTCCTTGACCCGATATACCGCAACTAGGTATATTCTCCATGCGTAGCAATCCAGAGTTTCGCCTCTCGGGCACTTCGGAAGTTCTTTCTCGAAGGAGTCGTGCCGAGCGGCGCAGGTTGGGTCCGAGTTGCTAGAGTTGGAGCCGATAGGAATTTGCTTTCTTGGGGGGGGCAGTCTGTCTCAGCGGAAATGGCGAGTAGAAGCTTGAAGCGAGCGGATGGGTTGAGCGGTTCAAGCAGGATCTGGCGCTAGAGATGACCACCGGACCTGGCTCAGCGATCTCGGAGTAGATGGGTCGGCAAATTTGCCTGAATCGGGGTCGAAAGCAGACGCAGCGGGACCGAAAGGAACTGAAGAGCCAGGGCTCTTCAGCCGCGGTAGACGGGGACATCGTCCCAGAAGACGGAATCTGTGGAGGTTCGCACCCGTTGTGCCTGGCGGGGAGAGAGTGTGGCCAGGAAAGCCTCCAGTTTGTGGGGAAACAGTCGGGGCGGTGGTGGAGAGCGCGGCGGTCGTTCCCAAAGCTGTAAGTGCTGGAGGATCTTTCGGATGACGGACCACTCTTGGATGAAGGCAATGATTTCCATCTGGCTTCCGCAGCGGGGACAGGTCAAGGGATCGGCCTCGTAAATCTTCTTCAAGAGTCGAGCCCAGTTGCGGCGACGTCGGCGGGCGAAATGCTGGGCAGGAGATTGCGGTTGCGGGGAGCTGTCGACGGCAGTCGCGCTGGGCGGCGGGAGACTTTGTTTTCGTCTCTTGCCACGCGAGGCGTTGGAATAGCGGCCGTAGTAACGGACCATCTGCTGGTGGGGGTCGGGGATGTGGGAAGTCACGAGAGCGATCCAGTCCAAGGCATCCAAGCAGCGGGGGAGTCCCTTGTTGGTGCGGTACTGGATCTGTCCGGTTTGGGCCTGGTACTGGAGTCGAGTGCCGGCGAAACTGGGGCGCACGATATAGGCCGACAACCGTTCCAGAGCCGGCTGATCGTCTGGATCGACGGTAGGCCCACAGTAAACCTGAAAGCCCGACGGGTGCCAGGAGCGGAGCCGGTCGGCGAAGTCCCGGCTGAGACGGCGTTGGGAGATCAACAGATTCAGGACCTGGTGTTGAAACAGCCTCGTCAGCACCTCATAGTCGAGTGGTCCGAAGGGATGGAATTGCTCCTGCCGATCCCAATAGCCATTGCTGACCAGCGAGTGCAGGTGGGGATGCCAGTTGAGCTGGTCTCCGTAGGTCTGGATGGCGAGGATGGCTCCAGGCGCAGCTGCCGGGTCGGGGGAGTGGGCCTGGGTGTACTCCTGGAGGGTCTTCCAGGCACAGCGCGCCAACTCTCCCAGCAGTCGCCGATCGCGGCGGAAGGTGGGACGCAGGACCCGGGGAATCGTCCACACGAGCTGGCGGTGGTCGACGGGTTCAAGGATCTCCTCGGCTACCCATTCCACGAAGGCCGCCACTCGCTTGGCCTGGCAGGAGGGGCAGAAGTAGCGGGTTTTGCAGGAGAACGCCAGCAAATACTCCTCGTGACAGTTTCCACAGCGAATCCGGGCAAAGCCGTGGCGCAGGACCCCGCACTCGAGAAAGCGTTCCACGGTCTTCTCGACTACCGGACGAAGGGGCCCGTAATCCTTCTCGTACAAGGGAGTGTAGGCCTGCTTGAACTCCTCCCAGTAATGTTCCAGGCACTGGTAGAGGGCGCTCTTCTGGGGGTGCCGTTGGCGGTAGATCGCGGGCTGACCCATCACTTGAACAGAACGTTCGGGTAGGGAGAAACTGCGAACTGCCGGCAGTCAGGATAAGCCGGGTAGTGAGCGAACTTATCAGACTACACACCACAGTACGGCTGAAGTGTCCGTCCACTTTTCAGCCACCTGGAAAACTCAGCTCAACTCAAGAAATCACGTCTTCAGGTTGGCGAGAAGACCCGGTACACATTCTCCCTCCTACGCCTATGGAATTCTCACCGGCGTACGCTTCAAGTTCTGATGGGGTTCCGTAACCGAGATTGAACTGACTCTTGAGGCGAGTGCCTCACTCTTCTTCTCCGGCCAGTCGCCCCCCCATCGGAAACCCTCTACAAGTCTGCCCGGAAACAGTGCCTCGGTTCCTCGGCTTGCATTGCGGAACTTCAGATTTCTGTCCCAAAACCCTCCCTGAATTAGCCTGAGTTGGCTAGAGTGAGTTTCCCGCGGTTACATTTCTGGTTACAATCCGCGGATTTCGGCGATTGTCTGAAAAGATGGGATTCCCGTAAGTCATTGATTCTAAAATGCCCGGGGCGGGGATCGAACCCGCACGGGGGTTACCCCCCACAGGATTTTAAGTCCTGTGCGTCTGCCAGTTCCGCCACCCGGGCTAGGTTGAGAATTTTAACAGATT
>Ga0209536_100009490_pt1 | contig 14457 bp, 12 predicted proteins | sample DeeMarSeWOR28_12_FD_187461 | JGI IMG/M metagenome (GOLD analysis project Ga0209536, IMG submission 187461) | Marine sediment microbial communities from White Oak River estuary, North Carolina - WOR-2-8_12 (SPAdes) (version 2) | ecosystem: Environmental > Aquatic > Marine > Intertidal zone >...
GGTTCGCTTCGGCGATTCCCACGATCTCGATGTCGCCACGGTCGGCCCTCCCGAGGAGCCAGTGCACGTGGGTGTGGGTGAGCCCGGCCACGCCGATCCTTGGTTTTTTATCGCGGAGTTTATAAAGGGTTTCATGCGCGAGCTTGATCCGCTTTAAGATCTTTTGCTTGTCCAGATGATTGCTCACATCTTTTAGCGGGAGGTGGGTAGTCACAAGCATCACCCATAAGGTATCGGAGATGAACATCATACCGTAGTTTTTGGCCCGGGTGCGCGCGGCCAGGATCTCGGTATGCCCCTGGTATTTATGACCCGCCTTGCGGATCGCTTCTTTATTAATCGGGGCGGTGGTGATCGCGTCAATTTTCCCGTCCATGGCCAGGCGGATAGCCTTTTCAACGTATTCCATGGAGGCCTTGCCGGCGGCTTTGGAAACCTGGCCGATCTTCAGGCTGGCGCTCACGTTCTTCAGGTCCAGAACGTCGATCACGCCGCGCTCGAATTTTGCTTCCGAGACTTTCTTAATGGGATTGATCTCAATGTTGGGGATCTTGGCGACCTTGATCCCCTGGCGCATGGCTTTGCGGTCGCCGATCACCAGACAATTGGCGAACGCCTGGATCTCGGTATTGCACATTGCCTTGGCGCAGATCTCGGGGCCGATCCCCGCCGGGTCTCCCATCGTGATCCCGACAATTGGTTTATGCATATTTAACCCCTCCCTTTTTCATGCGGGAGATCGCTTCTTTAAGTCTTTCTTCCGTATCTACCAGAGAGATGCGCACATAACCCTCTCCCAGCTCCCCGAAGCCTATACCCGGAGATACTACCACGCCCGTTTTATGGATCAAGTGGTTGGTAAAAGAGCTGGCGGTGTAGCCCGACGGAACTGGTATCCATAGATACATGGCGGCCATCGGCTTTTTTATGTTCCAGCCGAGGCTATTTAATCCCTCGACCATGATATCTCTTCTTTTCTGGTAGGTTGCCCGCACGTTGTCTAAATAAGTTTTTTTGACCTTTAGGGCGGCGATCGAAGCCTTTACCACCGCGCCGAACGGCCCGTAGTCGAGATTGGTTTTCATCGAACGCAGCGATTCGATCAGCCTGCTATTCCCGACCGCAAAACCCATCCGCCAGCCAGCCATCCCGAACGTTTTAGAGAGGGAGTGGAACTCAATGCAAACGTCTTTGGCTCCCGGGATCGAAAGGGCCGAGATCGGCTTCTGGCCTTCAAAATACAGCTCGGCGTAGGCAAAATCGTGCAGTAAGATCAGATCGTATTTCTTGGCAAAGGCGACCGCTTTTTCGAAGAACGATCTGGGGGCGACCGCGGCGGACGGATTGGTCGGATAAGAGATAAACAGTATCTTCGCCCGTTTGGCAATGGAGGCGTCGACCATGTCCAGATCGGGGATAAACCCGTTCTTTTCCACCGTCGGCAAAATAAATGGTTCTGCTCCGGCAAGGATCGGCCCGCGAAAGTGGGCGGGGTAGGCCGGGGAAGGGGTCAATACGCTATCTCCCTGATTTAGAAAAGCAAAACAAAAATGAACGATGCCTTCCTTGCTTCCCAGGAGCTCGACAATCTCGTTCATTTTGATGTCGATGTTATATTGGTTTTTACACCAGGCAATGACCGCGGATTTGAATTCCGGGTCCCCTTCAAAAGAAGAGTAGCGGTGATTCTGCGGATTATCGACGGCTTTCTTCAGAGCTTCGACCACTTCTTTGGGAGGGGGAACATTGGGGGAGCCGATGCTCAGATCGATCAGATCTTTTCCTTTTGCCCGCTCTTCGGCCTTCTGTTTGTCGAGTTGGGCGAACAGATAGACTGGTAATTTTGCTAAACGATCGGATTCTTCAAACATTTATTATTTCCTTTGCCTGATATGAGCTTCTAACAAACGGTCCAGCGGCGATCTTTAGTCCGAGGCTTTCGCCGAATTCCCGGTATTCGCTAAACTCATCCGGGTGCACGTATCTTACCACGCTAAAATGAGATTTGGAAGGTGGAAGATACTGCCCGATCGTTACAATGTCACACCCCGCTGCGTTCAGGTCTTTTATGGCGGAAAGCACTTCAGCTTTCCTCTCGCCCAATCCTACCATAAAGCCGCTTTTTGTGACAATCCCCCGGTTTTTTGCCGATTTTATAAGATTTAAGGAGCGCTGATAGTCTGCCTGCGGGCGGATCAATGGATAAAGCCGGAGAACGGTTTCAATGTTGTGGTTTAAAACATCGGGTCCGGCATCGATAACTTTTTCAAGAGCTCCAGAATTCCCATTAAAGTCGGGGATAAGAACCTCAACCTTGATCGAAGGATCATTTCTCTTCAATGCTTCAATCGCCGCCGCAAATTGGGAAGCGCCGCCGTCAGCCAGGTCATCGCGGGAGACGGAGGTGATGACCACGTAATCAAGCGCCAGTTGCTTGGCGACCTTGACGATATTTTCCGGTTCGTCCGCCCGGGGGGGAAGGGGATCGCCCTTGCCGACGCCGCAGAAGCGGCAGGCGCGGGTGCAGATATCTCCCAGGATCATGAAGGTGATCGTGTTGCGCGCAAAACATTCGCCGATATTCGGGCATTTGGCGGATTCGCAAACCGTATTAATGGGGAGGTTCCCGATCTTCCGTCGAATCTTATCAATGTTTCTTTTTTTGGGGGTCTTTTTGACCAAGAAAACAGGGAGTGCCACGGCGCGTTTCTTTCCTTTATTAGTGCAAATTTTGACTTTATTCTGCGAGTACTATATAATTTCTCTATCTTTATGTCAAGGTTATGCTTTATTACATAATTTTCTTTATTATTGGAACGATCGTCGGAAGTTTTCTAAACGTCTGCATCTATCGCTTGCCCCGCGCAGAATCCATAATTTCTCCCGCTTCACGCTGCCCGAGATGCAAAAAAAAGATCCGCGCGTTCGATCTTGTGCCGATCTTGAGTTTTTTTCTGCTGCGCGGCAAATGCCGGGATTGCGGCGCTAAAATCCCTTTCCGCTATCCGATGGTTGAGTTTTTGTCGGGAGCGCTTTTTTTGGCAGTTGCCTATGCCTTCCCCACTCCCTTAGAGATAGTTTCTTACCTGATCTTCGCCGGGCTTTTGCTGGCAATCTTTTTTATTGATCTTGAACACCAGGTTATCCCTGACAGCTTGAACATATCCGGGATCCTGTTCGGTTTAGGGTTTAATTTTTTTAGAGGGATGCCGCAGTTTTTTTCTGCGCTTTTGGGGGCGGGCTTGGGCTATTTAATATTTTTCCTGGTTTCAAGAATCGGGCTGCTCATTTTTCAAAAGGAAGCGATGGGCGAAGGAGATCTCTTCCTGGCGGCGTTCCTCGGGGTGTATCTGGGATGGGAGCGGCTGTTTCTGGCTATCTTTTTGGCCTATTTGGGTGCGGGAGTGGTGGCTCTTTTTCTTTTGGCGGCGGGAAAAGTTAAAATGGGTCAGGCGGTTCCCTTCGGGCCGGCCCTGGCTGCGGCGGGCCTGGTGACGCTTTTTTTTGGCGACATGATAGCTAATTTGTACTCGAGGGCCTTTTTTTAATTTAACATGAGAAGATTTGGGTTTGTTTTATTTATTTTAATCATCGTCTACTTTATTTTTTTGATCCGGCAGGATATAATTGATAACCTCGATCTTGGGAGAGAGCGGGAAAGGGCGGCGGTCGAGCTTGTGCGGCAGCGGAAACTATCCAAAGAACTAAAAGAGCGCTCAAGAGCTTTGAGCAGCGATCAATATATCGAAGCGCTCGCCCGGACCAGGTTGGGCATGATAAAAAAAGGCGAGACACCGTATAAGGTTATTGACCAGGGGGTGAAATAGTTGCCGATTGAAATAGGTTCGGAAATCGAAGGAAAAGTAACCGGAATTTCAAACTTCGGCGCTTTCGTGGAACTGCCGGAGAAAAACACCGGCCTGGTTCATATCTCACAGATCGCAGATACTTATGTGACGGATGTCAGCAAGCACGTGAATGTTGGAGATACGGTCAAGGTAAAGGTTTTGGGCATTAATAAGGTGGGGAAATATGACCTGTCCATCAAGCAGGTCGGTAAACCCAGCTGGCAGCAGAAGCGAAGACGTCCGGATGCCGTAAAGTCCAAGAGTATGCCGGGTTCCTTTGAAGATAAAATCACCCAGTTTTTAAAGCAGAGCGAAGAGAAGCTCCAGGATTGGAAGCGGAACCTTGAACAAAAACAGGGTGGCCGCAAGAAAAAGATTTCGGGATAAGAAATGCCGGGGTGGCGGAATTGGCAGACGCTACGGACTTAAAATCCGTTGGGACTTAACTCCCGTGCCGGTTCAAATCCGGCCCTCGGCATACCCCTTTGCCTGTGCCTTCACCTAAATCTTAACCTCGAGGAGGGTGGGATTGATCTCCAAAAAAGCTGCGGCTTGAGTTTTATTATTTCCGCTCCGCGCAAGGACTTGCTGGATATACTCTCTTTCAAAAGCGGCGATGAAGCCGCTGCCCGCTCCTTGGGTCGTCTTCAACAGGATATCCAGGGGAAGATCATCCAGGCCAATGGCATTATCCGTCGAGGTCAGGATCAGCCGCTCGATCACGTTTTTAAGCTGACGGGTATTTCCCGGCCAGGAATAGCCGATCAGGGCGTCCAGGGCCGCGGATTCGATTTTAATTTCTTTGCGATATTGCGCCCCGTATTCATCCAGAAAATGATTGATCAGAAGAGGGAGATCTGAGCTCCGCTCCTTAAGGGCCGGGACCTCGATCAGGACGCCGGAAAAGAATTCGAAGATCTCCTTGTTCCGATTTGCCAGGTTGGGGGTCGCGGCGCCCACCAGGCGGGCTTCGATCTTTATTTTTGTAAGGCCGCCGACTCTCTCAAATTCTCCGGAAGAGAGGATCTTGAAAATCTCAACGGGGAGGGGGTCCAGGTCGTTGATAAAAATAGTTCCGCCTTTGCATTGCTCGAGCAGTCCCGGTTTGGCCGCCAGGTCAACCGTGGTCGATCCTTTTTCCCGCCCGAAGAGAAGCTTTTTTATTTTCGCCAGGGACATGCGGGGAGAAAGATTCAGAGTCCCGAAAGGAGCATTCTCGTCTTCGAATTTATCATGTATAAGCCGCGCGACGGTTTCTTTCTCGGTTCCGGGCGCTCCGATAATCAGGACTTGATCATCAGGCTGGATCTTATCGATATTTTTTATGATCGCACTGATCTTTTCGTTTTGGCCGACCAACGCCGGCGGCTTTTCTTGGATTTTTTTTTGGATCGAGCTCCCTTCGGAAACGATTGCCTTTTTACTCAGGATTTGCTCAGTCAGCTTTAAAACATGTTCGACATCAAACGGTTTTACCACATAATCGCGGGCGCCCAGTTTGATGGCTTTGCTTGCATTCTGAACATCATTAACCGCGGTTACCATGATGATTTCGAGGTCGGGGTCGATCTCGCGCAGGCGCTTTAAGGCTTCGATGCCGTCCATGCCGGGCATGCGGATATCGAGGTAGGTCATGTCTAATTTTTGATCCGCGGCGGTCTTGAGCGCGGCTTCGCCGGATGCTGCTAGGTGGACCTTGTATTTCCCTTCAAGGATCAGCGAGAAGGATTCGCGAATTGATAATTCGTCGTCAACGACTAATATGCTATGCATGGGCGAAGCGATCAACGATGATCAAGGCCTGCTTGCGGAGTTCTGCATCGGACAATATTCCCTGAGTGATGGTCGAGACCATCTGCCGGGCGCCTTTGGCGGCGACCAGGCTTGGCCCGAACTCTGCCGCGACCGCCATCCTGACGATTTTGGTGACGGCTTGCTCGATGGTGTCTTCCTTGCTCAGTTCTTTAGCCAGCCCCTTTTCGAAAAGCTCGAGTTTTTCTATTTCCTTCTCCTCCAGCCCTTCTCCGATGTCTTTCCCCAGGATTAGAGGCAATAGCTCCTTGGTCGGCGTCCATTCTTCTTTCCTGATTTGTGTTTTCATTTTTGCCACCTCCGGACAATTTGATATCTATTATACAGCAACTTTATTGCCAGGCAATTTGCCCTTCAAAGAGCTATTTTCGCATAAAAAGAGGTGCAAGGCAACTGAGGATGCACTCAATCTTGTGCATTTCCATTGATTTTTTTCTCAATGTTGATCAGGGTGTTGCGGTGGATGCCAAGAAGCCGGGCGGCTTCGCCTTTCTTGCCGCCGGTTTTCTCCAGGGCCTTTTTGATAAAATCAGACTCGAATTTCATGACCGCTTCAGAGAGGGTCAGATCTTCCGGGCCGGCCTCGCAAATCACCTCGCCTTTGATCTCGGGCGGGAAAAATTCGGTCCCGATCTGCGCCCCTTTGGAAAGGACCACAAATCTTTCGATCAGGTTCTCAAGCTCACGGACGTTCCCGGGCCATTCGTATTCGACGAACAGCTGCAGCGCTTCCTTCTTGAATCCTTTTATCTTTTTGCCGAACTTGCGGTTGCATTTGTTCAGAAAGTGGATGGCCAGAAGGGGAATATCTTCTTTTCGGTCCCGGAGCGGCGGGAGATGGATCGGGATAACGTTCAGCCGGTAATAAAGGTCCTTCCTGAACTTATAATTCTTGATAGCGGCGCGAAGATCAGAATTTGTGGCCGAGATAATGCGCACGTCGATCGGAGTGGGATAGCCGGCTCCGATGCGCTCGATCTCTTTTTCCTGGATTGCCCGGAGTATCTTGGCCTGCATGGGGAGGGGAAGTGATCCGATCTCATCCAAGAAAAGGGTTCCGCCGTTCGCGATCTCAAACTTTCCGATCTGGCGCTCGGTGGCTCCGGTAAAAGATCCGCGTTCATGGCCGAAAAGCTCAGATTCAAGCAGATTCTCGGGGATCGCCGCGCAATTTACCGCCACAAAAAGATTTTCTTTGCGGGGGCTGCGGTTGTGGATGGCGCGGGCCACGAGCTCTTTCCCGGTCCCGGATTCGCCGGTAATGAGGACCGTCGCATTACTTTTTGCGACATCGTCAATGACCTTAAAAACTTCCCGGATCTCGCTGCTTTTTCCGACGATTTTTTCGAACTGGAAATCTTTATCGATCAGCTGGCGCAGGGTCGAGTTTTGCCGGATCAGGACTTTCTTTTCGAGCGCTTTGGCCACTTGTTCCTGCAGGGCGGCGATGTCAAAAGGTTTGGTGATGTAATCGTAGGCGCCTAGGCGGATGGCGTGCACCGCTTTTTTCACCATTACAACCGCAGTGACCATAATGACCTCGATCGAATCATCAATCCCTTTGATGATCCTCAAGATCTCGATCCCGTCGATCTCAGGAAGACGGATATCCAGGAGAACCAGATCGATCGGATGATTCTTGATGATCTCGACGGCTTCTTTGCCGGATTTGGCAAGGTGGACATTGTGGTCATCGCGCAGGAGCATATGCATCGAATCGCGCATGCTCTTTTCGTCGTCTACGACCAGAACGTTGGCTTTGTTATTTTTTTTCTTTCGCTTTTTCATGTTTTGTTCTCTCATCCGCCGGCGCGATTTTTAATTCTTTTCGGTAATAGGCCACGGTCCGGCGATCGATTTTTGACCCTATCTTTTTTAATTCGGCGGTCAGCTGGCTATCCGACAAGGGCATGGTTTTATCTTCCTTGTTAACCACTTCAACCAGCAGGGCCTTTGTCCGCGCCACCGTCATTCCCCTGGGGCCGCGCGGGCAGAGAAACTTTAAGGGATAAAGCCCCTGGGGAGTCTGGATATATTTTTCGGCGATGCTGCGCGAGATCGTCGAAGGGTGCAGCCCAAACTCGTCCGCCAGATTTTTCTGTGCCAAAGGTCTCAGCCAGGTCATGCCCCGGCTCAAAAACTCTTCCTGGGTCTCAACTATTTTTCGGACAATTTTCTCCATAGTTTCACTTCTTTTGTGGAAATCTTCGATTAAATTTTTGGCGTTTTTAAGCTTTTCCCTGATGAATTCTTTGGTCTTTTCGTCCGTTTTTGGATCTTCGAGCATTTTTAGGTACTGTCCGGAAATTTTTAACACCGGCCCGTAGCGGGTTTCAAGGTTTACGACTTTATAACCTTTTTTATCCTTTTCTACCGCAAAAGAGGGAATAACATGGCGCGTTTCTCCGCCAAAGGCGGCGGCGGGATTAGGATGCAGGTTCGTTTTTATGAAATTTGCGATCTCTCGGACGCCGCTTTCGGCGATCCCCAGTTCTTTGGCGACTTTGCCGAAATTTTGCGCGCTTATGTCTTCAATGTGTTTTTCGATCGCCTTGGTCAATATCTTCTGCAGGGCATCGTTTTCGAAATTATATTCCCGAACCTGGATGAGGAGGCATTCCTTGAGGTCCCGGGCGCCGACGCCGTCGGGCTCAAAAGTCTGGACGATTTTGAGGGCTTTGTCCACCGTCGGGCGGGAGATCTTATGTTTTTCCATGATCTTCTCGCGCAGGCGGGGATAGTTTATGACATAACCGAAGTCGTCAATATTTTCGATTATCTCACGGGCGACCTCTTTTTGGGTATCTTCCAGGTCTTCAAGTTCGAGCTGGGTGAGAAGATGGTCTTCCAGGGTTTTTTCCACACTGCCCACATTCTCAAGGCCCGGCATCTCCGAAAAATCGGCCTCTTTCCTGATCTTTTTATCTGTGGCCAGGTATTTTATGAAGGCAACGTATTCATCCTGGCGCTCGACCTCGAGCACCGGATTTTCTTCGGATTCTTTGGTGATTTGCTCGACTAGTTCGTTATAGGGGACGCTCAAAACCTTTAGCATCTGGAGCATGCGGGGGGACAAAAGCAGCTCCAGGGTCTGCTTAAGGTCGGGTTGAAGGTGGAGGTCAATCATGCTACAATTATAGCATAACATCGCGGGGTGGAGCAGTCTGGTAGCTCGTCAGGCTCATAACCTGAAGGCCGTGGGTTCAAATCCCACCCCCGCTACCAACTTGGCGCAAGTCGCGTAATTCCAAATAAAAATGTTAAAGTGAGGGATAACTGTAATGAAAATATTAAAAGAGAAATGCGGGGCGGAAAATTTTAAGAAGCTGGAGGCGCTAAAGAACCCAGCTTTGCTCGGATTTATTGCAAAGTATGTTGAGCTTTGTAATCCCTCCTCGGTTTTTGTCAGGACCGATTCCCCCAAAGATGTTCAATATATCAGAAACAAGGCGATTGAGAATGGAGAAGAACATAAGCTGGCAATCGAGGGGCACGCCTACCATTTTGACAGTTATTTTGATCAGGCGCGTGATAAAGCCAACACAAAATACCTGCTTCCTCCCGACATAGAACTTGGTTCGGATATCCGCAAAACCGACAGAGATGAAGGGTTAAAGGAAATGGAAGGGCTGTTGAAGGATATTATGAAGGGAAAAGAGATGTATGTCGGGTTTTATTGCTTGGGTCCCACCAGTTCTCCTTTTTCAATACCTGCTCTTCAGCTAACCGATTCCTCGTATGTAATGCACAGCGAAGATATCCTTATCCGAAGAGGGTATGAAATGTTTAAAAAGCTGGGGAAAAATGCCGAGTATTTCAGGTTTGTTCACAGTGCTGGCGAGCTTGAGAACGGAGTAAGCAAGAACGTTGATAAGCGCAGAGTTTATATTGACCTAGAAAAGAACACGGTGTTTAGCACTAATACTCAATACGCCGGCAATACGGTGGGGCTGAAGAAATTGGCAATGCGCCTGGCAATAAAAAAAGCTTCATTTGAGGGCTGGCTCACCGAACATATGTTTGTGATGGGAGTGCGCGGGCCAAAAGGAAGGATTTCGTATTTTTCGGGTTCCTTTCCCAGTGCCTGCGGAAAGACGGCTACCGCGATGCTTGAAGGCGAAACTGTTGTCGGAGATGACATCGCGTATCTAAGGATCATTGATGGAAAAGTCCGCGCCGTCAATGTTGAGCGCGGGATGTTCGGCATCATCCGGGATGTCAACCAGCAAGGGGATCCTCTTATTTTTGAGGCGCTGAACTCTCCCGGAGAAGTGATCTTCTCTAACGTCCTGATTTCTGACGGGGTGCCTTACTGGCTGGGTGACGGCCGGGAAATACCGAAGAAAGGTATAAATTACTCCGGCGAGTGGACCATCGGCAAAAAGGATGCCAAGGGTCAGGAGATAACACATTCGCATAAGAACGCAAGGTACACCATCCGTTTAGGCGAGCTGAAAAATTGCGATCCTAACCTCGATGATCCTAATGGCGTCGAATTGTCCGGCATCATTTACGGCGGGAGGGACTCAGACACGACCATGCCGGTTGAACAGGCCTTCGACTGGAACCACGGGATCTTGATGAAGGGCGCGACGATCGAATCGGAGACCACGGCGGCTACGCTTGGCCAGGAAGGAGTAAGGAAGTTTAACCTCATGGCTAATATCGACTTCTTATCGATCCCGATGGGGAGGTATATTAATAACAACTGCGACCTGGGAAATTCGGTGAAGAATCCGCCGCAGATTTTTTTGGTGAATTATTTCTTGAAGGATAAGAACGGAAAATATCTTAACGGGATAAAAGACAAACATGTCTGGCTTAAATGGGCCGAGCTGCGCATTCATGGAGATGTTTCGGCGATCAAAACTCCGACCGGTTATATCCCCGAATATGAAGACTTAAAGAAATTATTTAAGGAAGTGTTGGGCAAGGATTATTCGAAAAAAGATTATATCCAGCAATTTACAATAAGAATCCCTGAAAATCTGGCAAAAATCGAAAGAATTACCGAAATATACAAGACCAAAGTGCCGGACGCCCCGCATATTTTATTTGAGGCGCTCGAAGAACAGAAGAACCGACTTGAAGCGGCCAGGGAGAAATTGGGAGATTACATATCTCCTGAAGCGTTAGCATAATTCATAGTAAATTTGGTTATTTTATAGTATAATATTTTCACTATGAAAATCCGCTCAAATGCGCGCGAAGGCAACAAGGTTATCCTCGAAATCGAAGAAGATTATTCCAGACTAAAGGACGCTATCGAAGAAACCATTGTTGAAGCCGGGAAAGAAGTAAAACTTCCCGGATTTCGCCCCGGGAAAGCACCTAAGGAACTGGTCAGAAAAGCGTTGAATAAAGAAGCGGTAGAAGCCGAAGCCGTCCAGCGCTTAATTTCTTCTCTCTATCCCGTTGTTTTAGACGAAGCCAAAATTGAGCCGGTCGATTATCCCAACATTCAGATCCTCGAGCATAAAAAGAAAAAGCCGATTGTGTTTAAGATCGAAGTGGATGTTTATCCCGAGGTAAAACTGGGCAAATATAAAGGGCTAAAGATTGAAAAAAAAGAGGCTAAAGTTACGGAAGAAGATCTCGACAAGGTGTTAGAGAATCTCAGGAAAAGGCTTCAGGCGATGGAAAAACTGAGCGAGCTCCCGGCACTGGATGATGAATTCGCTAAAAAGGTCAGCCGTTACCAAACGCTTGAGGAGCTTAAGAAAGAATTACGCGAAAGTATGCAGCGCGATAAAGAAGGGCAGGAAGACGCTGAGGTCCGGAATAAATTGATCGCGGATGCTTCGGCGGATGCTAAAGTAGACATTCCAAACGGAATGATCGAGCGGGAAGTCGATATCATGCTGGATGAACTAAGAAACTCGATCGCGCCCATGAATCTTTCTTTAGAAGATTACCTTAAGGGCATTAATAAAGATGAGAATACGATGCGGGATGAGCTCCGTAAATCGGCCGAGATGCGCGTAAAAGGCAAAATCATCCTTAAGGCCGTGGCGGAATCCGAAAAGATGGATATCTCAAGCGAGGAAATGGGCGAAGAGCTTAAAGCATTGGCCGGCGCCGGCGGACAGACGCCCGAAGAGCTGGAAAATCTGGATGAGCATGCCAGAAAATATATCGAAGATTATCTGCTGCGCCGTAAAGCCCTGGACTTTATGGTCGAGAAGGCGAAAATAAAAATTATCGAGGGGGGTAAGAAATGAACGAGAGAGCACAATTGATACCGATGGTCGTTGAGCAATCAGCCCGAGGGGAAAGGGCCTATGATATCTATTCAAGGCTTTTAAAAGAAAGGATCGTTTTTGTCGGGACACCGGTAGACGATGTGGTGGCCAACACGATTATCGCCCAGCTCCTTTTCCTGCAGGCCGAAGATGCGGCTAAAGACATTAACATGTATATAAATAGCCCGGGAGGAATTGTTACCGCAGGGCTGGCGATCTATGACACTATGCAGTACCTAAAGACCCCGATCTCGACCATTTGCATTGGCCAGGCGGCCAGCATGGGAGCGCTGCTTTTGGCGGCGGGGAATAAAGGCAAGCGTTTTGCCCTGCCTAACGCGCGGATCATGATCCACCAGCCGCTGGGCGGCGCGCAGGGCCAGGCGACCGATGTTGAGATCCAGACCAAAGAAATATTGCGGATCAAAAAGCTCCTCAACGAGATCATGGCCAATCATACTGGACAGGCATTATCCAAGATCGAGAAAGATACCGACCGCGATTTTTACATGAGCGCGGATGAGGCGGCAAAGTATGGGCTGATCGATGAAGTCATCAGCCAGTTAAAAGGCGAGCCCAAGAAGAAATCAAAATAATTTATGGCTGGTTCCTCCAAAAAACCAGGCAAGAAAAGACCCGAGAAGCTCGAGGAGTGGAATGAGGTCCTTCCTTTAATACCCCTGCGCAACATTGTTGTTTTCCCGCAAATGATCGTCCCTCTTTTTGTCGGTCGCTCCCCTTCGGTGAAAGCGCTCGAGGACACCATGGAAAAAGAGAAGATGATCGTTTTTGCCTCCCAAAAGGAAGAAGACACCGAAGAACCCGGCCCCAAGGATATCGCCAAGATCGGGACCCTGGCCGAAGTGGTGCAGATGCTCAACCTGCCGGACGGGACGACGAAGATCCTGGTAGAAGGCCTTTGCCGGGTGCAGATCGGCGAGTTTGAGCAGGAGAAGCCTTATTTTAAGGTCGCGATCTCGCGGATCCCTGAGCCCGAAGAAATAACGGCTGAAACCGAAGCGCTGGTCCGCAACGTTATCAAGCAATTTGAGGAATATGTAAAACTTAACCGGCGGATCCCGTCGGAAACTCTGATGTCGATCGTCAACGTGGATAATCCGGGGAGATTGGCGGACCTGATCGCCTCGTATCTTACACTTAAGGTCGATGAAAAGCAGGCGATCCTTGAGGCGGTAGACGCCGAAAAGCGGCTGTCGAAACTCTCGGAGATCCTTGAAAAAGAGATCGGAGTATTGGATGTGGAAAAGAAACTGCAGGGCAAAGTCCGCCGGCAGATCGAGCGCGTCCAAAAGGAATATTATTTAAAGGAAAAAATGCGCGCGATCCAGGAGGAGCTAGGGGAAGAGGAGGAGTCAGGGCATCCGGAAATTATCGAATACCGCAAGAAAATTAATGCTGCCAAACTCCCGTCCGAAGCTAAACAAAAGGCCAAAAAGGAGCTCGAACGCCTGGCGAACATGCCTCCCATGGGATCCGAAGCGGCAGTTATCCGGACCTATCTCGATTGGCTGGTCGAGCTTCCCTGGAAAAAGAAAACCAAGAGCAAGCTCGATATTGCTGAGGTCGAGAAAGCGCTGAACAGGGACCATTTTGGGCTGGACAAAGTTAAGGAAAGGATCCTCGAATATTTTGCGGTGCTGCAGCTGACGGGAAAGATCGGCGGCACGATTTTATGTTTGGTCGGTCCTCCCGGAGTGGGAAAGACCTCGGTCGCGCAGTCGATTGCCCGCGCCATGGGGAGGAAATTTACCCGCGTAGCATTAGGCGGCGTGCGGGATGAGGCCGAGATCCGCGGGCATCGCCGGACCTATGTCGGTTCTTTGCCGGGCAGGGTGATCCAGTCGATCCACAAAGCGAAAGTTGGGAACCCCGTTTTCCTTTTGGACGAGATCGATAAGATGGGATCGGATTTTCGCGGCGACCCGTCGGCGGCGCTGCTTGAGGTCCTGGATCCTGAGATGAACAAGGAATTTTCAGACCATTATCTCGAAGTCCCTTTTGATCTTTCGGATGTTTTTTTTATAACCACCGCCAATACACGGGATCCCATCCCCAGGCCGCTGCTGGACCGGATGGAGGTCATCGACATGTCGGGTTATACCGAAGAGGAAAAGATGGGGATCGCGAAAGGTTATCTTATCCCCAAAGAACTCGAAAGACATGGCTTGAAAAAAGACATGGTGGAGATCGAAGACCAAGCATTGCTTGCTATTATCCGTGAATATACCAAAGAAGCCGGGGTCAGGAACCTGGAACGCCGGATCGCGGATGTGCTGCGTAAGATCGCGACCAAGGTGGTGCGCGAAGAAGCGGAAAAAAAGACGGTGGTCAGCAAAGATGATCTGGCCGAATACTTGGGCGCGCCCAAGTACACCTATGGGATTGCCGAAGAAAAAGATCAGGTTGGCGCAGCTACCGGACTTGCCTGGACGGCCGTCGGCGGCGACACCATTCCGGTCGAAGTAACCATCATGCCCGGCCGCGGCAATTTAACTCTCACCGGAATGATGGGGGACGTGATGCAGGAGTCTGCG
>Ga0209536_100009491_pt1 | contig 14457 bp, 21 predicted proteins | sample DeeMarSeWOR28_12_FD_187461 | JGI IMG/M metagenome (GOLD analysis project Ga0209536, IMG submission 187461) | Marine sediment microbial communities from White Oak River estuary, North Carolina - WOR-2-8_12 (SPAdes) (version 2) | ecosystem: Environmental > Aquatic > Marine > Intertidal zone >...
CGCCCGACCCATAAGACCCTTGATCTCAGTAGCGGTCGCACCAGCTGAAATCGAGATCTCATCAACGCCACCAAGAGCGGTACGGATCTCTTCGCGAAGTAAGAGGGTGTACCGGTTCATATCCCCATTAACGGGGTCCGGTGTCATATACCCCACGCGGTCGGAAGGCTCAACGTTCGCGATAATTCGCGGAACACGCAAACCAGAGCCCATACCAGCGCCAAAAGGCTCACTGACACGAGTCGATGGGCTGTCGGGACCGGCAAAACCAGACTGACTGCTGATTGTGGGGCGGAAAGTGCTTTGAGAATCGTTCGCTTCGACCAGATCGCTGCGAGGGCGCGAACTAATCAGCGTAGGATTGCCGAAAAACTCAATATTTTTAGCGATATTGCGAGTCAGCTGATCGTGTAGAACGATTTGCTCCATAAAAGGATCAAATTCGCCTTCACCTTCCGTGCCGCTCGCATTCGGTTTGTTTAAAACCTCTACTGCAGGGATAAATCCAAGATTATTTGGACGTTTTTTGGCAGGAGTAAGGACAGCTCCAGGCTCTAAGTCAAAACTAAGCTCAGTGTCCGTCTCAACTTCACTAATTTCGTCAGCAGTTATCGTCAAACGCACATAGCGCTTGTTTTGACCATAGCTATTACTAGGCAGACCTAAGTTAGCGTTCTTAACTTTATAGCTATAGACAATAATTACTTCTTCTACGTTACCGTTGACATCGTGATACACGCGATATTGATTCTTATTAAAGAAATAAATCTGATATTTAAGTTTTGGGTCGGGTCTAAAGTAAAACAGACCACACCCGTCGATTAAAAAGTTTCGAATAATCGCTGGAAAGCGAATATCGAGCTTGTTCAGAGCAATAACATCTTCCAAGAAGCGCGTACGACTCTTGAAAGTATCTTGATCACAGTAAAAAGCAAGACCCTTCTTAATCATCAGAAGGGTCATCTGCTGTAAGTGACTCAGAACAACCATCGTTGACGACTGGTTGCTCCGATCCTGAGTGCGTGACGCCTCTAAGATCTCGGTGAATCTTTTCCTAGTTTCAAGCGAGCTGGACATCTATACGCACAAGTGAGGGGATCCTTTTAAAGGATCATTTACGGAAGATGCTTTCCTTAGCCTTTTTAGCTTTAGCTTTGGCACGCTTCATGCTATCAGCGCCACCTTTAGCCTCCTCACCACTGGGAGCTTTCTTGGCTTCACGATCTGCTGCAAACTTTTTAAGCAGCTCAGCTGGCATACCTTTAGCCATCGGGAAGGAGGTACTTTTTTACTCTTTCCAGTTTAACCGCTTCCTTGGGTAAATCCTCGATAGGGTACGTGGTAATTAAATGATCCTGACGACCTAGCATGTCTGTATTGCCTTCGTCAGGCTCAAATTCTTCACACAGTTTCTGAACCTCTGGCCGATCCCAAATATAAGCCTCCGCGATTGACCTTAATTTTGTAAGACGCCTGTCAGAATCACCCATCCAAGAGAAGTGCCAGCCGGCGTCCCGCTTCCCAACGTAATAATTATTTTGTGTAGAACGCATAGAAGATAGCGTCCCGTAGTCTTTTAGCTGCCCCACGGTGCTTACCACGCCGCAACGCCAGTCGAATAACTCACCTTCAGGAGAGACGAGCTGCCTATCAGCGCGTCCATAGTGCATAGACATGCTTAATCTAACAACTTTATCTTTATGCTCTTTAACAGCCTCAATTACTTCCGGGAGTTTGTCTGGGTTTGTAATCTCGTCACAGTCTGAGCAAATAAAAATATCCTCATCATCCATAAGATGTAGACCGACACCAAGCGCATCTCGCTGACCCCTTTCACGAATCCAGGGATCAGAAGCCTCCTCCATAGAAGGAAGCTCGACGTGCATAACTTGGATTTTCTCTTCCGGGAGCCCTAGCTCTCGAATAGTTTCTAAACAGGTAAAGGGCTTCAGCTCACCAGTTGCGTGAGTCCTGTTGGCATCAGTGATAAGAAACCCGTCAACGTGGTCTTCAAGAGTCCGAATACGGAGCTCAAGAAGTTCACGCTCATTAAAATATGTAAAGCAATCTAAGAGCACAGTGAGCTTTAGAAGGTCTCACTATATTAACTCAATCTCGCTCTTGCAGGTACTTTGCGACTTTGTGTTTTGCTCGCATGAGCGAGTTGCCGTTTGCTTGATCAAGCACAGTTCCACCATCTGGGGCCATCCCGGTGTACTGATCGTTCGGGGGCGCCGGAGCTTGAGGTTCTGGTGAGTAGCGGTAATCAGTCTCTTCATCCGCCACGCCTTCGGCAAAAGCATTGGAGGAAGGTTGGTTTGCGCGGCGCTGCTCGTCTGCAGCACGCATATTCATTTGATATGCCTTAGCAAAACCAAATGCAGCCTGAGTGTAAGGATCCATCAGTAAAGAACGAATACGCCTTCAACAGTCCCGCTGATAAGAGCAGTACAAGCAATAGGAATAAGGGTATTACCCTCTAAGTTAACAGCAGACGCGTGCTGACCCGGAGCATCGGAAAGCTCGACAGTCAAGTAATCTTTGCTCGATGTTGCTTTTGCCTCGATAAAGATCGCACGGCAGGTGGGAAAGTTTTTACGACCAGCAGCGGGAGCCCAACCAAAGCCACTTGCATAAGGCAACACTGAAGTCTGCCCATATACAGAGCCGAAGGCGCGGATATCCATATAAAAGAACTGTTTCGTCTATCTTAACTTGCCGTGGGATCCTTTTCCAAGTAGGAGATAAGGCGATCCAGGTACCACCGGGCTTTCTTGAGGTCTTCAGTGCCGTTTTTAAACTTCTCTCGGGATACATACTTAAGAACATTCATCTTGCATCCGCCGCAAAACTCTTCAGGAGTCAGGCAGGACTCCATATAGTCGATAGTTTCTATAGTTCCCTGTGTGTAGTGATTAGGGTGGTTAACCGAGTCGTTCATTCTTTGAAGAGGAGGTAAGCCGAGGTCAGATAGGGTCTTCAATTTAATTGAATCAACACGAAGCATAACCGAACATTTCCGTGACATCCAGGACAGACCCTAGCTTGTCTTCTAGTTCCTTACTGTACTTAGTGTCACAGTGCTCAACTAGGCCGCAAGAGGCGATCTGTACTTTGTCGTGATTTTTCACGATAGGCACAACCCGACGATGCTCCTGTCCAGGGAGTAGGTTTTCGAACGCAAGGCCCATAGAACTTCTGTCAGCCAGCGGCCAGCAACGAAACTGGGTAAGTTCAAAACTTTTTAAAGGATCAGAACTAATAGAAGCTATGTATTCCTCCGCCATGTCCTGATCCAAAATCATCATCCCCATATAAGGGTTACCTAAAGAAACAAATCCGACAAAGTCGTCTAAGGGTGTCAAATAAGACTCAACACAATAAGGACGTTCTCCCCAAACATCGCGCGTCAATCCATTGAGCTGCCAAACACGATGGTTATCAAAAGGCACTCGTTTAGGCCCGTATACCTCGTAACGACAGAACCCAGGTTCAAGGTTCAAAGCTTTTAACTTGTCTTTATATAAGAACCAGTAGAGAAAGTTGTCATTAGAAAAGACCATATCGTTTTCTGTATACACATAGAAGTCATAATACTTATTTCTAACTGCTTCACGTAGTAGATCTTTATGCGCCCAAGTGAGAGAAAAACCCTCATAACGCTCAGAAGCAACTATTACATTAAGAGCATTGAGAGCTACATTCGGTTCTAGTAAATCCTTTAATACAGCCGCATCCGCCTCATGCGCAGCGTCGATATAGATAAATACATCCTTCTTACCGGGTAAGCTCTCATAGCCACGAAGCGTTTTTAAGAGAACGTCAAAACGCGAGAGCGGATCGTGCGCGGTTACGAAAATTAAAAATCTAAAGTCCTGCATTAGTACTCCATTTCGAAATTACCGCGACGCTGCAAGAAACACACTAAGTGTGTGTAAGCGTCTAAAAGGTCGTCATGAGACGTCGCACCAATATTAATGAGCTGATCGAACAGCGCATCGAACTTTCGATATCGGTTAAAAACTACTCTCTTATTCTCAAGAAGGCCCAGAGTACCTCTGAACCTAGCGATCTTATCTCCACGGAAACCCTTGACCTCGTGGATATGAAGGTTCCCTAAACCCCACTCATTAAGCATGACCCTTCGTAAGTCTGCAGCAAGAGAAGCTTGGTAAGCGACAGATTCAACCACTAGAGAACAGGTGGAGTAAGTAGGGAAGTACTTACCCTCCGTATCCTCTTGAAGAATTCCCCACTCCACGAGCATTTTGCACAGCAGATCTATCTTTTCTAGATTTCCTATGGAGCGCACCTGGTGCGCGTCAATAATATAGTACTTATCTTTTAATCTACCGCCTAACACAAAGGCAGTGTAATCAGAGGTTTCGTTTTTGCTAGCCGATAGGTCGATACCTACAGCGAGACTATCGAATTCTGTAACAACATCACCCTTAACGAGTAAATCTGGTGAAAGGACCAGATCAGATGTCATAACAGGCTGTTGCTGGTACTGGAATGCAAACGCAACAGGATCAAGTTCTTTCTGTCCGAGCAAATAATCGACGGACCACTGCTCAGGCCAATAACTGACTGGCTCTCCATCATCGTCATAAGTAAGAGCTTCCTGCTGTACTTGCTTCCACCCTTTATCGGGAACAAACATCGTTTTATGTATGTCTAACGGGTGGAACCGGGTTCCCAGGCAGATAGCACGACCCCCTTCAAAAATAATCGGCGCGATAACCGAGCTCCAGTTATTATTCATCTCTTCTCTAATAGTAGGGTTTTTAATGTCAGTGCTGGACTTGATAGGGTCATCCACAATAACAAGGTGTGCACGCTTAGACGTAATAGAGCCTCTAAGACCAGCGGCCCTCAGAGTAAATTCTTCGTCGCCCACACGGCTAATCCCTGCATAATCAAAATCGATACTCCAACCAATATCAGACTGCATACCAGAGCGCAGTTGAACTTTTGGAAAAATCTTCCGATACGTTGAGGAGTCGATGATCTGCTTAATAATTCGACTTTTCGGTATGGCCGTTGCGATGTTGTAAGAACAGTAAATAATCTGAAGAGGTAAGCCTGCTGTTGTATGTCGACCAATAATCCAAGCAGTAAACATGTTAAGCACAGTGCTCTTAGCGCTACCGCGAGGAGCCAAAATATCTAGATTAGGTCCAGCAATATCCAATAAGTACCTATTGCTTTCACCTGTAATCAAGTGCTTGTGCCACTCCAGCATGTGTGTAGCTGGAGCTTTATCCATAATCGTACAGAATGTATGGAAATCGTCTGCAGCTCTTAAAAAGATATTATCGATAGCAGAGCTCTCAGAATCTATAGCCTTAGCTGCTCTTAATTTAAGTGCACGACGGTACGCAAAAGTTTCTCTACTTGGCATGTTTCTCTAAAAAGTGTCTGTATACTGTTAGCAAGATTCTACCGCCAAATGGCAAAAATTCTTTGGTACGGCGACATTCTTTCTAACACAGGTTTCGCTAGAGTATCACATAGTATTTTAGAGCATCTGGCTCGCACAAACGAGGTTGTAGCTTTCGGGATCAACTACACAGGAGACCCCCACGATTTGCCTTTTAGGGTCTACCCCGCTGGGACAGTAAATCCTTCAGATCGCTTTGGTATCGGCAGGCTTCCGCAGGTAATCGAAAAGGAAAAACCAGATTTCGTTATTTGCTTAAACGACATTTGGATCGTCAACCAAGTGTGGGAAAGGATTCACCTACTCAAAGACTCGATTAAATTTAAATTTATAGCTTACTTCCCTGTCGATTCTGAGTACTACGTGAGCTCTATGCTCTCGTATATCAGTGACTGGGACTTTGCCATTACGTTCTCGATTGAGCAGGCTCAGCGACTGATGGCACAAGGCGCTAGACCGAAACTGCTGGGGGTGGTACCTCACGGCTTAGATGAGGGCAAGTTCTTCCCGATTGATCAAAACGAAGCGCGTCGAATGCTTCGTTTGCCTGAAGATAAATTTATTGTTCTTAACGCGAATAGAAACCAGCCGCGTAAACAGATAGATCTCACGATTAAGGCTTTTGCTGAATTTGCAGTTGATAAACCAGATACTCTTTTGTACCTCCATATGAGCGAAAAAGATCTCGGCTGGGATGTGCGAGCTTTATTTGATACTGAGATGAAGAGAAGAAATCTTCAGTCTGACAACCGTCTAGTTATGACAACGAGTAATATCGATTACATCAACGCACCGCCTGATGAACTTTTAAATAAGATTTATAACGCCTGCGATGTAGGTATCAACACCGCAAATGGAGAGGGCTGGGGATTAGTTTCTTTTGAGCACGCTTCTTGTAGAAAACCTCTTGTCCTTCCCAACCACACGTCGTTCTCTGACATTTGGAAGAACAGCGCGTTGCTAGCAAATGTCGCAGCGTGGATTTACGACAAAGATTTGAGTGTTGAAAGAGGAATCGTTGATGTGAGCGATGCTGCTTTAAAACTTACTGAACTTTACGAAGACAAGACATATAGAGAGCGCGTGGCTGAGAAGTGTTACCAAGTTACGCAAAATCCCGCTTATCGCTGGGACCGGATTTCTGAAGCATTTAACAAGGCCATGGAGGAACTCAGCAAGTGACTCAATTTCATCGCTATCGCACCTACAACAATCGAGTTGTACAACGTGCTTTCGCCCCGACAAAATCAGGATTTCCGTCTGTCTTCGATCAAGCCTGTGACATTGGAGGGACATTTACTCGCATAACCTCCGGACTACCTGAAAAAAGCTTCGCTAATTTCAGTCCCTGTGTGGTTAGTCACAGGGGATCAACATTGATCGCGTGGAGATCTCAGCCTGAGCATTTTGTTTTCAGGCACGATATGAAATACTTTTACTACAACAACACGCCGACAGATATTTGGATCGGTCAGCTTTTAGCTGACGACACAATTATTGCTCCAAGAAAACTTATCGACAAGAAACACCGGCTCAGCTACGAAGATCCGAGAATCTTTATTTCTCCGGACGACAGCTTGCTCTGTCAGTTTGTAACCAGCACATACGCGACTAAATGGGATAAGACTAATCACAAAATGATTAAGTCCCCCAAAGTCTGTACTGGTGTCGTTAACGAATTTGGTTTACTCGAAGATAAGTTCTACCCTCCTATCGGAGATAATCACACTCCGGACAAGGCTGAAAAGAACTGGTGTTTCTTCTCGGATCGAGATTCTTTGCGTCTGTTGTACTCGACTCAACCCATTGTGATTAAAACTCCTGGCGAACAGGACAAGGTAATTGATGCCAGTTGTCTGAAAAGAGTTACAGGCGACCACCCGACTTTCAACTCGACTGCGCCGATCCTCGTTGAAGACGAATGGCTGGTGTTTTATCACTGGAAGTTTATGTGCCACGAGCTCGATAAGCGCCCCTATCTGATGTACTCGTTGGGTGCTTATTGTCTGAATAAGGATCTGACAAAGATCACGCGCATGATGCACGAACCTCTATTTGTCGGTTCAACTAATGATCACTTGGTCACTTGGACAGATGCCGTTGGTAACGATATCTCAAATCAACCGGCCTGCATTCTCCCCTTTGGTTGTTTTGAAGATAACGATGAGCTCGTCATGTCACTAGGTGTTAATGACTATTTTATGGGTGTTTTTAGGACTCCTGTGCTTAACGTGTTATCTTTAATGGGGCCCGTCGAATAAGGGGTTCCCTAACACCCCTAATATTCCTAGAAGCCAAGTCGGGTCAGAAGGTAGGTCTCGATCTACCTTCGCAACATTAGCTCTTCTCTTCTTTTTCGATCGTGCTCCACACAACGATCGAGGCGTCTTCTAGTAGCGAATAAACCGCAGGAACATCTTCAAAACTATTCATAAGCTCACGCATACATCGATCAGCCCCAGCTAAAAGCAGCCCACGACGATCTAGTCCGTCAGTTAATTGACGCACCGCTTGAATATGAGAGCGGATTTCCTTCTGGAGGACGGCAATCTTCGTAGCCGCTGTGGCGTGATCCAACATTCCCGTAAGGGTCATTTGCCTTACGTTGTGTAGATCTGTCTTCATCGCGTCAATCTCGATGAGGAGGATCTTTCGTAAATCTTCTTTCGGATATTTCTCGTTAACCCAAGCCGTTAGATCTGCAATCGAACCGTTATAGCTTGGCTTTAAAAAGCGAGCATAAAGGTAAGCCTCAATATCGCTAGTCGCGTTCTTTGCATAGTGCTTAAACGCGTCTTGCTGAGACTTATCTAAAGAGCTAAGCCAGCCGCCAACGGTTGTTGAATCTCCGATAGTAGATTTAATCACGCAAACATCCGAGTACCAGCAAGTGCTTGGTTAGCGCCAAATTGCTTTAAGGCAAGTTGGCCTTTGGTCGCTGCTTTAGTGCGGGCGAGATCTCCAAGCGTACGTACTTTATCTAATTGAGCTGCACTTTCAAACTGCTGAGCACCTAAAGCGAGTCGCCCTTCATTCTCGGCACGAGTTTGATAGACGCTATTCAGCGTTTCAGCTTGGTTCCTGGCTACATCACCACGCAGCTGTTCTTGATAAGATTTAACTCCGAGATTAGTCATCCCGAGCTGGTTAGCGAGAGCGTTCTCGCCGGCTAACGCAGCAGAACCTGCTTGAGCTAGTAATTGAGGTGCTTGAAGCTCCGTGGAGAGCCTGGCCTGTCCCAAATTATATAAAGTGTCCCCTCCAAGTTTGCTAAGATACTGAGCATTAGAAGCCTGCAACGTGGCGTCTTTCTGAGCTCGCTGAAGACCTTCCGTCAGCATACTCAGCTGAGCAGACGCTTTAGTCGAGGCTTCTTGGCCGATTGCTCCCGCAAGAGCACCTTGTAAAAGACTTAACCCTTGGTAGGTAGCAGTTAAAGGGTTATTTTGCGCAGCCATTTGAGCGGCAAACTGCGCGTAAACATCGCCGGGTTGGGATCCTCCGCCTCCTCCGCCGCCTCCGAAAAGGCCGCCGAGTATGGCTCCCGTGCCTGCAGAAGCAATTCCACCAGCAATAGCAGCACCGATAGCGGGAAGTGGCATGACTAGGAGATAGTAGAACGGGGAGCAGTGAAGGCAGCGGCGCCTTGCTGGGCAAAGTTTGCCCCGGCTTGCAGAACGTTAGGGTTAGGCATACCTGCTGTGTACGCCAGATTCATCATGCCTTGAGCAATCATCGCGTCAGCTTTAAGCTGTGCTTCAGTGATGCCTTGCCACGCGGAAATTGTGTCACTTTCGATCTTGCGTCGAGTTAGCTCGCGACTTTGCTCGATGCCAGCGATTCGACTTAATTCCTGCTGACGTTCCCAATTAGCTTGGTCGATGGCTGCTCGTTGAGCATAGAGAGCCGGATCAAGAGATTTTTCAGCAAGAGTTTGGCGAAGCAGACGATCCGCTGCCATCTCTTGCAGAAGAGCTGCAGCTTGCGCGTCAGTTGCACCTGTTTGAGCTTTAATTTGCTCTAAAGCGTACTGATGCTCTTGGCGAGAAAGCTCTAGCTGACGCTGAAAATCGCGATCTTTCTCTGCACGACGATCCTCAGGGCTCTCACCCAGTCCGCCAAGGATTTTCCGAGCGCCATAATCAGCAGCAGTACCTGCAAGAGCAAGACCACCTAGACCAAGAGCGCCTTTTAAGACTTTGGCTGCTAATGGGTTCATCAAACTGCCCTCGCTGCTTCTTGAATAGCTGGATCAATATTAGGACGAGCCAGATAACTTTCGAGAAACTGTTGGCCTAGATTAGAAGCTGCTTGAGCACCGACACCGGCCGCTTGAGCAATAGCTGGGACCACGGCGCGAGGAACACTTAACTGCTCCTTCGCGTATTCACGGGCGCCTGCTTCATCAGCGGATTGGCGTAACTGAGCTTCGCGTTCACGAATGATCGCATCCGCATCAAGCAAGGGCAAGTTAGCTCCAAAGTTATTAAGCATCGAACGCCGGAAGTTTTCACTCGCGACGTACTTCTCGATCTCCTTGACATCCTGCAAGGTGATCATATATTTGCTGCCAGACGAGCCTTGAGGTGCACTAGGTTCGATAGCACCAGAAAGGCCGCCTATCAAGCCTTGAGCACCCATCAGAGCGGCGCCACCCAAAATCTCTTGAGCTAAACCGCCAAGGGTTAAGCCGCCAAACTTACCAACTGCAGGAGCGGGACTGGCCATAAATTAAAAACCCCCAGGGTTGTCGTACTTAGTGCCACTAAGGGGCTTCTTAGCTAATTTTATAGGATCTTGTAGGTTATTAGTGTCTAAACCACGCTCCATCTGCTGTGGAGAAGGTAAAGAAGCAGTCTGCGGAAAATTACTTTCCATATAAAGACGCATAAAAGTATTAGCGTCTAGATCCGGAGAGAGCTTCCTGACGTCACGCTCCCTCAGTTGTCTTTGGCGGGCGTTTAATTGCATCAGCTTAAGGGCTGGAAAGCGCGAGAGGGCTCAATTCCATTGGAGGAGGGAGCATTCAACACACTGTAATTAGAGCCTAAATTTGGTGTGTCGTACTCAAGAGGGCGCTGGGAGGACAATCGATCAGATTCTTCGTCTTCCTGTTGAGCTAATTGCTCAAGAAGCATTATTACAATCTGGAATTCGTCAGGGTCAAGGGACTGAATAAGCTCCATTAAGTAAGCGTCTTCGTGAGGCCGCTCAGGCTCAGTGCGTAATCGCGATGCAAGCTGCGCTCGCTGCATCGGCATTGTGTTATCAGGGTATCCGTTTAAAGAGTGTGTGGATCCTGTATAAAACCCGCCGGGCTCCATTCCTGGCATAGGTGGCCGACCTTGGCCGAACCGACGAATCACTTCAGCTGTAGCAGGCGCCGCTGCTGCTTGCTCGGCCGGAGTCTGAGGGACAGGCAGCCCTAAAATTCGAGCAGCTAATTCGTAATCGGCTTTAGAAAACACCGGACACAACCACGGCTGATTCTTCTATATTACCTCGAATATCTAAGATATCGCCAGGCAAACAACTCAGAGTCACACAGAGCTTCTCCAGTACATCGGGAGACGGTATATAGGCAGGGTCGCTATAAATCTTTCTTGTCGTAGTCGGTGACAAGTTGGCTCGCTTGCTTAAAGCAAACGACGACAAGTTGTTTGTATCCAGAACATACTTAAGTTTATTGATTAGCCGATTCCCGCCTGTATGCGAAGAGTAAAAAGGCATACTACTTAAACTGGGCTGGGTTAATTTTAAACTCAGACGGAAGACTGTACGAGTCGATAAGACTGTTGCAGCTCTCCGCTGTTAAAGCGTAAATATCTTGTATGCTACAACCCGCCTGTTTAGCCCATAGCGTAGATAATGCTTTAACGTTACACAAAAGAGGACGACCTTCGTAAACGGAACATCTATTACTCTGTAGGTTTATACAAGTTCCTGAGTCATCCCAAGTAAACGGAAAGGTCTCAGCTGCTATGCGCACGATAGAACCTTCTGGGAATTTAAGCGCGTCTGTGTGTATGTTCCGAAGATTTTTGCAACAGAGCGAGCAGCCAGTACAAGGAAACTCATCCATATCAGAACCCTAAATGTTTACGACGAACAAAGTCCAAATCGTATGTGGTGAAATCAATAGGTAATTCAGGAACATTAAAAGGTGTTTTATGAGTCTCGCCGTCTACATGAGCTTGCCACGCTTCTCCCCACTTCATGTGTAAATATCTCTTGTTTAACTCGTGAGCAACGTGGACCGCGACCTGAAGATTGGGTTCAGAACGCCAAGTCTGAGAACCATCGGAGTAATCTTTTTTACTGCCGTGGTAGTAGCCGTGATCAAGAGTCAAAACCCGTTTTAAGTTATCGTGAATAAAACGCATACCATAATCCATATCCTCGCAGTAACCAGGGTATAAGTTTTCATCAAAAAGCCCATACTTATTTACAACCCAATCTTTGAGTAAAAAAATATCCCAGCCGCCGCCAGACCCGTGCACGGTAGCAACCTCTTTATCTTGAGCTTTCTCACTCATCTCTTGCAAAAATCCAGGCTCAAACATAACGTCATGATTTGATATAACCCAGTACGGTGCTTTCATGAAGCACTTAATAATTAAATTCCAGGCACCGGAACATCCGATATTCGCAGGCATATGGGTGACATGAACTTTCTTTACGAACGGATTCGACAGATTACGAACACTTTCTACGGCATCCGTAATCTGACCACGTCCGTTGTTATTGACAACAAAAAAGTTATCGACAGGATAGTCGATGCTCATAAAGAGCCTGTGTAGCCAGTACGGATTATTAACGATTGCAGTGCCGAGAACGGGGATTGACTCCGCCATTTGATCTATAGCTTATGTCAGTATGTTATCAGAATAATTCCTTAAATAGATTGCACCCTCTAGCTTCCTCGGTTTGAGCTTCAGGTATGTCGAACGAGCACCCATGAGGTGTCATGTGAATACAGTCACAGCAGGGTATCTCTGGGATCTCTTTGACAACTGGAGGAACAACTGTGGCTTTCGAAGACCCAGGGACTACTTCAAACACGGCATCTCTAATAAGAGCAAACTTAGAACGGAGCATACGAAGCTCTTCATAACTCTCAGCAGAAATCTCGTGCATAGTTTGTCTGTAATCACAATTTAAACATTTATACCTTCGTCGTGTTCCTTCAAAAGTCTTTCTACTCTCGATGACCTTGAATTTGTGGCTGCTGCAGGCTGGACACTCTTTCGTTGCGTGGTAGGCATAAAATCCGCTTAGTTGAACCTCAGTGTGCTTTTTATGCTGTGGCGCCATGATGAAGTGATTTAATGCTGCAGGTGGGACTCGAACCCACATGAGATAAACTCAACGCATTTTAAGTGCGCAGCGTATACCATTCCGCCACTGCAGCGGCGTACGGACTGTAGCAGCTAACTAGCCTGGTGCACGGCCCTCGTCGGATTTTTTCCAAGTTTTGTCACCAGGCAGCGGCTCGGTTCCGTACTCAAATGTGTCGTAGTCATCCTCATTACGAGGATCTTCCAAAAGCACATAATGCGTAGTTTCCTCCTCGATAAACGACTGCAGGTTTGAAATTGCTTGCGCAAGCAGAGCTTCTTCTTCTGGAGTGAGTTCTTCTGGGGTCGTCATGACGATCAGTACCTATAAACAGGGTAGTAAGTGTTTGCCCATTTACGGCAGATCAAGGAGTCATACCTTCCATTTACTTCATATTGACCGCGCTCGCACTCGGTTACCAGCTCTTGGAACTTCTGCTTCATAACCCGCTGTTCATGGTGGTTCTTCATGACGTAGGGCATGAACCCTATGCAAGCTCCGATCAAACAACAAAGAGATATATAAGTGGGTCCTTTCCAGACGAGTGTCGCCCAAACGGCGTGACTTGATTTGATGTTGATGTTGGAAGTCATGTGAGTCACCTAGTGACACAGCCATCATACACACCCAAGCTGGTCGTGTCAAGAAAATACTGCTACGATGCTGACACATCAAAAATACGGCGATGACCACGGCAAGCAAGCCTAGTTTTAAGGACTTGATGGCGCAGCTCGGCAATGAAACAGCTGCCGTAGCCCCCGTGGTACAGATCCAAGGCAAAAAGAAGCTTGACGATCGATATACCTTTAACCAAACCTGGTTCGACGCGCTCTTAAACACCGATATGGTGTTATGCACCCGTGATGAAGCTAAAGATATTCGCCTAAACCCCGCTGAAAAGCGTCAAATTGTCGAAATTGGAGTCTATGAGGGCGCCTCTAGTTGCTTTTGGTCTGATTTTTACCTCTCTCACCCCGAATCTCGCCTAATTTCGATCGATCCGTTCACTGGAAGCTCTGAGCATCACGAAAAACCAGAAAATTACCCGGAATTAGCGCAGATTGAGCTCACCGCTCGCGGGAATATCGCTAAATCTGACAACGCAGCTAAAATTGAAATAATTAAAGGTCTCAGCTGGGACGTTTTCCCTGAACTGAACCGTCGAAATGGGGGCGAACCCTGGATTGACGTCCTTTATATCGACGGTGCCCACGACCCAGCTTCCGTAGCTCGCGATACAACCCTGTACGTGCCGATGGTGAAGAGTGGGGGCGTCGTGATCTTTGATGATTATGGCCATCCTGATGTTCAACGCGGTGTTGATGGAGCTCTTAATGCGTTCGCTGCAATGAAAACGGCAATCTTTACCGGATGGCAGCTCGCTTGTCTTGTCGCATGAACGAAAAAGACGTCTGTCGGACCTGCAAATTCTTTAGACTGACACACGACGCCGAAGTTAATGCGGCTGGGGAGTGTCGTCGGTTTTCTCCAGTGCCCGAGTACAAGCAGTCGGCGCTTCACCCACGGGCTGTTTGGCCTCTTGTTAACGCCGACAAAGATTGGTGTGGGCAGTTCAAACCAATCAAATCAAATCTCAAACGAGACACATGAGATTGGCGCTTAAGGGGTTTCGGCCCGCGCCCCACACCTTTCCCCACTAGCAGCTTGTCGCGCAC
>Ga0209536_100009492_pt1 | contig 14456 bp, 11 predicted proteins | sample DeeMarSeWOR28_12_FD_187461 | JGI IMG/M metagenome (GOLD analysis project Ga0209536, IMG submission 187461) | Marine sediment microbial communities from White Oak River estuary, North Carolina - WOR-2-8_12 (SPAdes) (version 2) | ecosystem: Environmental > Aquatic > Marine > Intertidal zone >...
AAGAAAATTTAAAAATTTCAACTAAAAATATCTAAAAGATTTTAATTTTATATAAAAATGATAATCATAGCACGTTTTACAGTTTTAAATCAATAGATCCAAATACTTAGTTTTATTGAATAAAGATTTATATATCTCCTATAAGATTTGAATATATACTTAGAGGGAGGACTTTATGAAAAAAACCATCCTCATATTAGGGATAATATTCTTGTTGATAGGAGTTAGTGTTATTCCTTCTAATGCAATAAATAAGATGATAACTATATCTTCAAAGGAGGAAGATATTGATTGGTGGCCGATGTTCCATCATGACCTTAATCATAGTGGATATAGTACTTCTACTGGACCTATGACAAATAATGTATTATGGGCTTATCAGGCAGACGATAGAATTGAATTTTCATCTCCTGCTATTGTTGATAATAAGATTTTTTTTGGCGACAATAGTAATTTTTATTGTTTAGATTCAGATACTGGAGAACAAATATGGAAGAAATCCATACCCTCTGGTATTGGTATGTCTTCTCCTGCTGTTGACAATGGAAAGGTCTACTTTGGAGCAAGTATTGGAAGTGGTGATATTTATTGTTTAAATGTAACTACGGGTGATATTATTTGGAAATATCAAACACCAGGCATCAGTGACATTTATTCACCGGCTGTTTATGATGGGAAAGTGTATATTGGTGCCCATGATCCTTACCCCGGTTGCATGTATTGTTTAGATGCAGACACAGGGGAGGAAATATGGATTTTTCAAAACATTGATTCACCTGGTTCTCCAGCTATATATAATGATAGGATTTACTTTGGATCTCAGGATTTTAATGTATATTGCTTAGATGCAGACAATGGAACGAAGATCTGGACATATAAAACAGAAGGAGAAAATACACCTTCTATTCGTGTAACAGTTTATGATGATAAGATATATGCTGGTGGTGATGACGGTCTTTATTGTTTAGATATAAATGAAGGTGATTTAATATGGAAATATCCCACAGGTGACCGCATTTATTCAACACCCTGTACAGCTAATGGATATGTATATTTTGCTCCAGATGATCCTCAATTTTTTTGTCTGGATGCAGATTCCGGGGAAAAAATATGGGATTTTGAAACCAGGGTTCCATTAAAATCTTCTCCTGCTTATGCTGATGGGAATATATATATTGAGGGTGGTAAAGTATTTTGTTTAAATGCAAATTCCGGGGAAAAAATATGGGATTTTGAAACGGTCTCTGGTGTATTATCCTCTCCTGCAATTGCCAATGGTAAGGTCTATATTGGTAGTAGGGATGATGGCGAGATGTTTTGTTTTGGTGGAGAAAGTGATAATAAACCACCCTGTACTCCTGAAAAGATTTTTGGTCCTACTACAGTTACGATAGATGTCGAATGTACCTTTAATACAAGTACTTATGATCTTGATGGAGACCAATTGTACTATAAATGGTTTTGGGAGCTAGATGAATCTGATTGGCTTGGACCTTTTAACTCTAATGAAACTGTAGAGATAAATATCAATTTTTATTATCAGGGAATTAATACGATAAAGGTGATAGTTAAGGATTCTAATCATGCTCGAAGTGATTGGGCCAAGCTTGAGGTAAGGGTTTCAAGAGATAGAACAATAATAAGTTCGTTTTTATTGAAGTTTTTAGAACGATACCCACTCCTGAATAAATTACTAACAATCTTTGTAAAATAGGATTTATAGAGAAAAAAATACACTTTTTGCACAATAATTGAGAAATTAGATTTATATATCTATAGTTATTATGTTACAATGAGCATATTTGAGGAGGAAAAAATATGAAATTAAAATTAATAGTGTTTTTTATATGTGTGCTTTTGATGATAACCATTATACCAGCATATGGAGTAGTAAATAATATATCTGTTATAAAGGGAGATTATAAAACAAATCCATCAAATAATGGTGACAAATGGGTGGAGACCTATGATTTTTTTATGTATGATTATGGTGAAAAAGTAATTCAAACAAGTGATGGTGAATACATTACATTAGGATATGCTACACCATTTTTTGGAATGGATTATGATGTTTTACTCTTAAAAACTAATAGTAATGGTGAAAAGCAATGGTCTAAAACATATGGTGGAGAATCTCAAGAAAAAGCATTTTCATTTAAGTTAACAAGTGATGGAGGATATATAATTGTTGGACAAAAAGAATCTACAAGCACTGGTGATACTGATATATTGCTTATTAAAACTGATTCTAATGGTAATATGATTTGGAATAAAATTTTTGGTAATAATGAATATAATGAAAGTGGCATAGATATAATTGAAATAAATGATAATGGGTTTATTGTACTAGGACAAAAAAAGCTTTTTGGGGATTGGATGAACCAAAATAGTATTTGGTTGATAAAAATTGATTTTAATGGAGAATTAGAATGGAATAAAACCATCAGTAAAGAAGATAAAGGATGTTCAGGACATATTATTCAAAAGCAGGATGACGAAGGATTTATTATTGCTGGAACATTAAGAACTTTAGGGACTCCTCATAGTTCTGATATATATCTATTAAAAATTGATAAGGAAGGAACAATTGTATGGGAAAAAACATTTAATAGAAATAAAAATGAATATTGCTACTCATTTGATAAGAGTTCTGATGATGGTTTTATAATATTAGCAAATACATATGAACCAGATCCACTATGGTATGATATCTGGTTAATAAAGACAGATAGTGAAGGGGAATTACAATGGGATAAAACATTCGGAGGAGACAACTTTGACTGGGGTAGCTCAGTAAAAACAACCATAGATGGGGGATATATTATTGCAGGTTATATGGATAAAAAACATGGTACTGATGGGTTTTTATTAAAAACAAATGATACTGGAGAAAAGCAATGGTTAAAATTCTACGATAAAACCCGTTTTGATATTATAAATTCAGTTCATCAGACAACAGATGGAGGATATATAATAACAGGATATACTGACGAAGTTCCATTACCATTAAGAACAGATATTATACTAATTAAAACTGATTCCGATGGAAATTCACCAATAAGTTATAATAGGGGTCTTTTGAAATATAGTTTATTTGATTTATTTCCAAATATGTTCCTAATACTAAGAATGCTATTTCAGCGATTAGGATTATAATAAATATAAAACATCATTTATCACTTATTTCTTTTTGTTTCTACTGTAAATCCAAGTTTGTCCCGAATTGAGAGGTCCGATACAAATTATTTTGTCCAGATTAAAAAAAATAATGATGATAAATACAACAAAAGAATGCTGATATTTTAATCAGTAAAGACTTAAGTTAATTAGATTTTATTTAATAGTATATAAAAATTTAATTTCCTTTTAAAATAGGTATCTAAAATGATAAAAGAGTATCATCAATGATTTTAATTGCTTTATCAATTTCTTCAGATGTTATTACTAAAGCCGGACGAAATCTAATTGTTAATTCTCCACAACCAATTACAACCAGACCATTGTTGTAAAGTTTAGCTTTTAACTTGTCTCTTATTTCTGAACTTGGAAGATCAAATGCACACATGAGTCCTCGTCCACGTGCATTAGAAATAATATTTGGATATTTTTGTTCAAGTTTTTTAATATCTTCTAAAAGATGCTGACCTTCAGTTTTTGCATTTTTGATTAGATTTTCTTCCTTAATTATCTCAAGATATTTCTGACAACGAACCATATCTATTAAATTTCCACCCCAGGTGGAATTAAGCCTGCTTGAAATATTAAAAACATTATCTTTAATTTCATCAATTCGTCTGCTGGCCATAATTCCACAAATCTGTGTTTTCTTTCCAAATGCTAAGATATCAGGTTTAAAATCAAAATGCTCATAAGCCCACATCTTTCCAGTTAGTCCAACTCCAGTCTGTATTTCATCAAGGATAAACATGATTTCATACTTATCACAGATTTTTCTTAATTGTAAGAAAAATTCCTTTCTGAAGTGATTATCTCCACCTTCAGCTTGAATTGGTTCAATAATTAAGGCTGCGATATCATCTTGATTTTCAAAGATAGCTTTTTCTATTTGAGATATTGCCTGTTTTTCAAGCTCTATTACATTTTCAAGATTCTTTTTATTTAATGGAAATCTGATTTTTGGATTTATTATACGAGGCCAATCAAACTTAGTGAAATATTTAATTTTATTAAGATTAAAAGTATTTGTCAAAGATAGCGTATAACCAGTTCTACCATGAAATGCCTCTTTAAAATGTATTACTTTTGTCCCTAGTTTTTCACCTAAGCCATTTTCAATATTTTTTCTTATCTTCCAGTCAAATGCAGTTTTTAAGCCATTTTCTACTGCAAGTGCACCACCGCTTATGAAAAAAAGATGTTTGAAATGATCTGGAACCGCATGTTTTGCAAAGCTATCAACAAACTCTGCCATCTCTGTTGTATATATATCTGAATTGGCTGGCTTATTTACCGCAACCTCCCCAAGTTTTTTTATAAATTCTTTATCTTTTAGTTTTGGATGATTAAAACCAATTGGTGCTGAAGCAAAATTTGAAAAACAGTCTAGAAAATATTTATTTGTTCTAGAATCATAGATTTTACATCCATTACTTTTTTTCAAATCAAGTACAAATTTAAAACCATCTATTAGCATATATTTTGATAATGTTTTATGTACATTTTTAGGTTGAATTACCATTCTTCATTATTCCCCATAAAATTAATATTTAGCCTGATAGAGCGGTATATTTCATTCTTATAAAATGGTATCGGTTACTGATATTCTGCGATATCGTGATTGAAATGAGAGGTAAATGAATATTGCTGGTTAAAACTATAACTGGTATATGTATCCATCCAACAGAGTTCCCAATTTCCAACTTTATCATAAACCTTTACCCATATCCTATTGTTGAAAAAACCAGTCCAAACCCATTCATAAGGAAAATCATAATCAACATATTCTGGCCAACTATTAGGTGAAATAATGTAAAATTCAACTTTATGAATACCACTCATCTCATCAAAGACATTTGCAGTAAATTTTACTTTATTAATTGCAACTCTCTCTTTTATAAGATTAATTTCCGGAGGAGACATATCAATCTTGAAAGATATAGAATCTGACATAGAGGTATACCCCTCAGAATCAACAACATACCAAGAAAAACTATGCTCTCCATCATCTGAAATATTCAAAGATTCATAATATAAATTCCAATCTCCATCATCTACTTTATAATAAACTTCATCTATCTTATCAGACTCAAAATCAATATTAAAAGTAGCATCACTAATAATCCAATCCTCTGCACCCATTTTTCTATTAAAAAACACAATAATATATGCTGGGTCAAAAATCTCCCTATCACCAACATCAGAGTATGATTTCTTATCAAACTCATAATTTTTAAATTCAATAATATCGGATGAATCATCATTAAAAAAATTTTGAACGATAATTCGTTTTTTAATATCAAAATTATTCGTGGATAATTCTAAAATATCATCATTCTTTGGTTGAACGATTTCATCTGTTGCTGAGTTTCCAGCATTGTCATATGCTGTAGCCTTTATTGATACCTTAAGTCCACCGTAGAATTTCCTTTGCCATGTATAGTATGGACCTTCATAATCTGTATCTTGCAATTCATTGTTCATGAAAAACTCTACACAGTCAATACCACTCATCCAATCATTTACTGTAGCATTGAATTCAAGTGTCCAACCTTCTATTGGATTTCCGCCGATAATCTCATAATTCAATTCGATATATGGTTCTGTTTGGTCCAAATTAAAAATAAATGGACCATAAACTTCTGAATAATTACCATCATTATCAACAGCATACCACTCAAAATAAATATGTTCACCATTTTCAGTTATAAAAAAAGGTTCAATATAATCCAATATTGGACAATCATCAATCCGATATTTAATCAATGAAATATCATCAGACTCATAAGTAAAATTAAAACCAATATCACTTACATACCAATCATTTAAACCCATCTCTCCAACAACTTTAACAGTGATTAAAGAAATATCAGAATCTCCACTAATAGAAGTATATTGTAACTCTTCATTTACTGATTTTTTGACTTTTGGTATACTTCCAACTATAGGATTAATAGATATACCAAATAGTAGGAATATTATCCCTAATATGAGGATGGTTTTTTTCATAAGTCCTCCCTCTAAGTATATATTCTAATCAGATAAGAAGTATATAAATTTTATATGGATAAAAAATAGGTGTAGTAAGGGATAATTAACATCCCCTACCCAATGGTTAGAGATTTTTACCTATCTACTCTTTTTGAGTTATCGTTATTTATATTGAACAAATCGTTCAGTTCCTTCGAGAATATAAAATGGTATCGGTTGGATAAATTATATAAAAAATAATAATGAGAGAGGGGCGGCGGAGGTTTGAAGAGGGAGAATATTGGACGGGATGCTACCCCCTCTCTCAGATTGCAGGTTGTTTTATTTTAAAATAATGCTATTGATCTCACTGAGGTCTTCTATATCATTCATCTTGATATGGTCATTTGAGATTGTATAAAGAATATTATTTATGAATAATGATCGAGTAATATGAGAAGGATAAGAATGCCAACGCCAATAATAATCATTTGAATTTTTATTCTCATCAATATGTGTTATTTTTCCTCTGAACTCAAAACCTTCCTCTGGGTTTATTTTATATACAAATGCACCTTGGAATTTAAAAGTTCCATAAATTGATCCTGTATAACCATTATTTTGTTTTTTATCATAATCACTTATTTCATAGAGACTGACTGGAAGAACAAGTAATTGTTTTTCTCTGTCAAATAATAAAGATTTATGGTCATATAATACTGGGCTATCTGTTCCACGATCACCGATTATCACCTTTGATATTTCCTTTGGTTTATCAAGGTCGCTTACATCAAATAATGCAATCTTAAGACCTTGATACCATGCAAAATCACGGGTCCAGCTGAACTCCTCTTGTGGTTCTACTGTATCTTTTCCAATTCCAATAACATGATTTTCATCATATGGATGAAGATAGTCAGAGTATCCTGGAATTTTTAATTCTCCAATTATTTTTGCATCATATGGATCAGTCAAATCCAAAGTAAAAAATGGATCTACCTTCTTAAATGTTACAAGATAGGCTTTATTGCCAATAAATCTGGCAGAATGCATCCTTTCGCCTGGAGCAATACCCTCAATTTTAGATGTAAGGTTCATATTTTCATCAAGAATATACAAATTTGTAGTAGACCCTGATTCATAATCCCATCTCTGGGTTGCAATTCTAAAAAATCCATTATGTTCATCCATAGAGAATTGATTTAAGGTATAACCTGAAACTGCTCCTTTGGCTTTGTAAAAAATATCACCTTTATCAATTGATATTTTATGTACTATTGTTGCCTGTTCATAAGCATATTCAGATTCCCAAAATGAGTTGTAATAACCATACTCTTGACATGCAAGGTAAATATTGTTATTAGATACATACATATTTTGAGAACTACCTAAAAGAAAGCTTTTTTGATCTATCTTATACCCATATATATCAATTGAAATTATATGGGTCATGGAATCTACTTTTTTAGTATTATTTATGTAATAAATATCCTCTAATGAAATACATCTTGTCTGGTCATCGACCCTAAGTTGGGGCATATTAATTGTTTTATTGCCATCAATGTAATAATAAAAATTTCTAGTGTATTCAGAAGCAATAATATAGATAAAATCACCGATCATTCTTGCATTGAAAAACGAACCATCCAATTCAATCTCTTTTACAAGCTCAGGATTCTCTTTGTTTGTTAAATCATATAAATCTATTATAGTTGTTGAAATACCCCAGTAATAAGGAATATATTCATACTCGTTCCTAATATCTTCAAATTCCGAAGGATATCTATAAGATGTTCCAAATACAATCAAACTATTTTTATTGATAAAAAAGTTATGAATATTAACATTATCTTCAAAGTTAATTATTGACAAAACTTCTGCATCTTCAGCAGGATATGCTTTAACAATATATATCTTTGAATTTGATAATATATACAAATAAGTCCCATCGGTTTTTACAACATCTGGTTCATCTACATCTTTGACCTGAATATTTGTTTTTGAATAATCTATTGTTTTACCTTGGTCTTCAATGTCAACATAAATGTTATTTTTAATACCCATCGGTGCTGCTATCATTCTTTCAGACGGAGAAATATAATCATAACACCAAGCATAATTTTCATAACTATAATTATCCAAAAAAGCAACAAATTCATCATATGAATTAAAATTATTCAAACCAGCATAGGTTCTAAACCAGTTTGAATCTCCAATTACCACCGGTTGAATATTAATTGCATAAAAAAAGCTGATAATTATTATAATACCTGTTATCATAAGTCCGCTTATTTTTAGATTTCTTCTTTTCATAATATCACTAAATATTGCTATAACCTAGAGTTATATCTACAATAATTTATATATGGTCGTAAAATGTTTGGTAATTACCAAACAAGCTCACTTAAAAAATTAATATATCAAAATATTTTCTAAATTATATCTGATGTTTCATGAAACTTAATGCCCATCTCTCTTAACTCATCTAAAATAGGATTGTAAATATCAGGAAGCACTGGTATGTGAACTCCAGTAAGGTTAATTTGCTGTTGAATAATCATTTTTACAGCTATTGCTGCAGGCAGAGCAACAGTTCTGGAAATTATAGAATCACCATAAGGGATACCATAACCTACCAAAGTAGAAGTAATATACTCTTTATTTGAAGGATATTTGGCAATGAATTCATGATGCATAACTATCATGTCTCTTTCATTTTTTTCAAGAGTCATCTTTTTAAGTGTTAAGATATTTAGATAATCAAGTGGATTATTTTGATTTTCAGGGAGTTTCAAATCTCCAAATAATCCAAGCCATTCAAGTCTTTTAAGTACTGCTGAATATTCATCTATTCCTAGAAATTTTGCAGTAGCTTTTTTAAGGTCGACATTTTCTTTTGATCTGATTAAATACTTTGTAAGTTCACCATAGGTTTTACCCTTAAAACCTTGAGGTGTTTTGTCATCAAGCCAGCCGAGTTCTACAATTTTCCTCATGGTTTCACACCACCCAGGAAATCTAAATGTTCCACGATAAACCGTTTTTGCATCCTTAAGACCATATATATCCTTATAAGGAATGGAATCCCTATTCGGATAATTTTCAAAAGTTCCCACATTTGGTACATCTTGCAGATAATAGTTTTCAAATAACTTTTCACCAGGTACAGAGACTTCCTTACCATCTTCAAGCCATCTTGCAGCATTACGAGAAGCAAGAAGAACACCACGGGGCGACCAAGAAAATTTGTAGCCGAAAGGATTATTGTTTGACTCAAAAGATGGAAGTGCACCAGTTGAAGACTTGAAGCTTATAACCTTTCCTTTATTTTTTTCAACTTCATGAATAACTCGCATTGCAGACATATGATCGATACCGGGATCAAGACCACATTCATTTAGAATTATTATCCCAGCTTTTTTTGCTTCGTTATTTAATGATTTCATCTCGTTACTCACGTAGGAGGTTGTAACAAGATGTTTACTATATTTAATACAAATTTTTGCAACTTTTACATGATAATTATATGGAAGAAGACTGACAACTATATCTGAAACAGATATTAATTTTTCCAATAAGTCGTTATCATCTACATTGAGTTCAACTGCTTTCCCATATCGATGGTTATCAATAATTTTATCTGCCTTTTGTTTCGTCCGACTTGCCATTGTAACAGAAAAAATTGGATTATCCAATAGATATTTAACTAAAGGTTTTGAAACAAGACCAGCGCCAAGAATTAAAACATTATATGACATCTTTTACCAGCTCAAATAATAAAACTTTCAAGCATCAAAGAGAAATGGCTATAAAAATTTGTTGATATGATTATTCCCTTAAAACAAATTCTTACCCTTTTTTTAAACATGATATTAATAATCAACTTTTTATGTTAAGATACTTGCAGATGATTAATAAGATATTCATAGGCAGGTGTCAGTTTTCCATGATATAAAATAACAGCCTTTTTAATTTCAGGTGGAAGGTTTAAATTATCAAAGTCAACAGAGAAATCAGCTTTTACAATTGATTGTATAAAAGGATTTAATGAATCATTAAACGCTTTTGATGAATCCCTTGGAACCTCACAAGGAAGATTATCAACAGCCATAACAACAATGCCATCACCATTATATCCATCTGTAATATTAAATTTTAAAGGATTAAAAGTAAAAACTGGATTATCAGGGGAAGTAACCTTTTCAGTAAATTCAACGGCTCCGTTAATATCAACACTGATATCTCCAACAATTTGGAGTTTAAAATTTTTAGAATAATTACTTTTCAAATAATCTTTTGTTATTAATCTAGGATACTGTTTATTCCAATAAATACAGTTCATTAAAATAGATAAAAAAGGAACAAAATTATGAAAAACAGACCGATATAAATCAGGTCGAGAATAGTATTCCTGTAATGAAAAATCTTTATCATTAGAAATTCTCTCAAACATATCTTTCTCTTTGAATACTACTTTATAGATTACCTTATTAGAAGGGTTCAAATGAATTGATTTCAGTTGTGATGGATCAATTTCTTCAAAAGGTAAAATATCGATAATTTCTTGAGCACCTTTTGATACATTCCCATAACCTGCAAGTCCAATTACAATTGGAGATATTGAATCTGGAAATCCATCTTGTTTAATTCTTTTACTTATTTCATCCAAGTGATATTTTGCTTCTTTAAGATTCTTATAGTGTATTGTTTGTTTGATTTCTGAAAGTGGTGCACTAATTCCTTTACATTTCATTCTCTGACCAAAAGCCCAGAGTGTATCAATCATTCCAACAATACCTGCATATCTCCCGAAAAAAACCAAACGACGTCCATTTGAATCAGTAATTTTTTCATAATCAATTAAATTGCATCCGAGTTCCATCATTTTTTTAAGCATCGGCATGTTATGTTTTTGGCCTTTTATCGTATGAGAAAAAAACACATATGTTTTGTTTTTTTCAAAAAAATCAATTGGAATTTCTTTTATTGCAAAAATAACTGAAGATGACGATAAATCCTCATTTACTTCAGCTCCAACAGACCTATACTCTTCATCTGAAAATATTCTTATCTTTGAGGGTTGTATAACTGTTTTAATGTTATTATTCTCATATATTTTTTTTACATGTTCAGGTGTTAATGGTACTCGTCTTTCCCATTTATTTTTGTCTTCTCTACGAATTCCTAGTATATAAGTCATTATAATTCCTAATGCCGCCATCTTTTCAGGTTTTAAATAAATTTTGACTCTATCTAAATCTCAAAATTGCTCCGATATGACCTAGACTTGCTATCTCTTTATCATCAGTAAATTCAATTTTTGCATCAGTTCTCTCTGCAAATTCTAAAATTTCTTCTAAAATATCAATCGTCGAGGTTTTTTTTCCACAATTTGGACATGTTTTTTTTATTCCTTCACCAATTAATTGACAATTCTCACATATCCATCCAAGTAATTTTCTATCTTTCTCAATGATTAGTAATTCAACCTGTCCATTTTTTGTTGCTTGAATGGTATCTTTTATACCATACACAACCAGGCCATCTTTTAAAATCTCATCTTTTAGATTCTGAACAGCATAATAACTCTTATTTTCCTCTTTTTCAGAAATTATGTGAATGGATTTTTTAAAAAGCTCTTTTTCATCATTAATATTAATATCTATTATGTCAACAATTTTATCCTTTAGTTCTTTGGAAAGCATATCATAAAATTGTTTTTTTGCATTACCAGGACCTGCAATAATTATTTGTTTATCTGTCTTTTTTTGAAGTGCTTTTACAACCTCAGATAGAAATTTATTTATCGAACCTTTCCTCAATCTATTAAATCTCATCTGAGACATCCCCCCTTTCTTATGTTTATTCATAATATCTGCTGAGAGACTTTTTATATCATCAACTTTACCTAGTGATACTGAAAAAATCTTAGCATAATTTGAACTTAATAATAATAGAGTAAATGATTCCCATTCGTCATGTAATCTTGCTAAAGGGCGAATATATGGGGATGAATCAACAATTAGTAGGTTATTTATCTTCATTGGAAGAGAAATATATCTTAAAAAATTGTATTTATAAGAAGCAAATATTGCTACATTATTTCCAATATTACCTTTCAGGACATCTCTTATAATTTTAATAGTTTCAATAAAATTTTTTAAATTGTCTTTTTTTAATATTGATTTACATGCCTCTATTCTTCTGTTAATAAATTTATTATCAGCTTTTTTATTATAATATAAACTTACATAGGTTTCATTACTATCAGGATCATAAATCTCTGATAGTTCTCTAATAAATTTTTTCAAATCATCAGTCATGAAAATCAACAATATAAGATAAACAAACCTTATAATGGCTTTCTAATAAATATTTTTACTTTTAATAAACCCTAAATAAAGAATATAAAGTTACAATATTTTTCTAAATCTCATGGAAAGGATAAAAGATTCCTTATACAATGATAAAGAAATTTTAAGTGCATCAGAAATTGGTCAGTTTCACTATTGTTCTATAGCATGGTATCTTCAAAAATGTGGTTTCCAGCCTAAATCAAAAATGCTTGAAATTGGTAGAAAAAAACATAAGGAAATGGGTAAAATTTTAAATTATACTCAATTAAATTACAAAAAAAGTAGGATATTAGCAAGAATTGGATATTTTTTGATGTTCATGGGATTATTAATCTTTTTATTCGAGGTGATTTTATAGAGTTATTAGCAACTCTAAGTATAATTATTTTTACTTTTTCAATCATATTGATACTAATATCAAAGTTTATAAATTTACAAACCAATAAACTGAAACACAAATATAAAATTGAGAATGGAAAAATAGAATATTCAGATCTTGATAGACCGGGTAAACCTTTTTTTTCAAAACATTATAAAATAACAGGAAAACCTGATTATATAGTAAAGAGAAATAATAGATTAATTCCAGTAGAAATTAAAACAGGGGTTCATAATAAACCACAAAAGAATCACATATTCCAACTTGCAGGGTATTGTCATCTTTTAGAAGAGAATTTTGGAGGATTTGTACCTTACGGCATACTCGTATATAGTGAGGGAAATTCTTTTACTATTCCATTTGATCCTAAAATTAGATTTGAATTTGAATCTACTTTAAATCAAATGAGAAAAATGTTGCAAACAGGAAGAATCATAAGAAACCATAATGATTTTAATAAATGTAAGAATTGTTCTATGCAGATATATTGCAATAATAAATTGTTATAAAAAAAAAAATTTCTTTTTTAAACTACTAAAGTAGGGAATTATAGTATGATGGTAAATATCAGATTTGTAGATATTTTATCTTTTCTTTACTATCAATTCAAAAGCTTCGTTAAGAAATTCTCTTTCTTCCTTAGTTGGAGACCAGCTAAATCCATTTTCATCCTTTATGAAATTTGGAGCGTTTGGATCAAAACGTGTCATCAGGTTTAGACCTCCGGTGTTTGGGTCCCTACTAATTTCGAGCTTAATATGAATATTTTCGTTTTTATTCATAGTATCCTCATCCATTTGATTTTATGTAAATCATTAAGTGTAACTTATACTTTTCTTTTTTTATCATATATAAAAAACCTTTTAATTTGTCTTATCTTCTCAGTTTTCAAATTATGAGAATAGCTATACTGATAAAAGACAGATGCAAACCAAAGAATTGTTCAAAAGAGTGTATAAAATATTGCCCTAGAGTGAGAGCAGGGGATGAAACAATTGTGATGGGTGAAGAGGGGAAACCCGTAATATCAGAAGAACTGTGTGTTGGATGTGGAATATGTATACATAAATGTCCATTTGACGCAATTAAAATCATTGGTTTAGCAAAAGAACTAGAAACAGACCTTATTCATCAATTTGGTAAAAATGGGTTTAGATTGTTTAGGCTACCTATACCAAAAAAAGGAACTTGCGTTGGTATTCTTGGTCCAAATGGTATAGGAAAGACAACAGCGATAAAGCTACTATCAGGTCAGATAATACCAAACTTAGGTGATTATAAAAAAAAGCCTTCTATTGAGGACATTGTTGAATATTATGCAGGAACAGAGCTTTATGATCATTTTAAAAAATTGTCAAATAACGAACTTACCAATGTTGTAAAACCCCAGTATATTGACAAGCTTCCAAAAATTATGAAAGGAAAAATAAGGGATGTTTTAAAAAAGGCGGATAACTCTGGTAATTTTGATGAAATAGTTGAAAAACTTATGTTAGAAAATGTCCTTGATAAAGAAATCGAGAAAGGAGAAATTTCAGGGGGAGAATTACAAATCGTTTCAATTGCTGCTGCAC
>Ga0209536_100009493_pt1 | contig 14456 bp, 11 predicted proteins | sample DeeMarSeWOR28_12_FD_187461 | JGI IMG/M metagenome (GOLD analysis project Ga0209536, IMG submission 187461) | Marine sediment microbial communities from White Oak River estuary, North Carolina - WOR-2-8_12 (SPAdes) (version 2) | ecosystem: Environmental > Aquatic > Marine > Intertidal zone >...
ATATTTACATTCTCTTTATGCCCACGGTCGCGCGCGGCCCTTGCGCCCAATATCTGTGATAATGTCGTGGGCAAGAATTGCGTCCTCGCGAACCTGAAAGTCGAACATCCCCACGTTGGCGAAATCCGCTCCGTTTTCGAATGCGAACCTGAAGCCCTCTCGCGGGTGTATGGCCCCAGCGGCCAGAACCTTGAAGGCAATCCATGCCTTCTTGACAGTCTTCATGAATTCGATTGTCTCTTCCGGCCTGGTGCACCACATGCCGTCACCTCTCGGCAGCCCGCGTTTCGGACGTTCGGCTTTGGGAGTAGCCGACCAGTAGTCGTCGCTGTGCAGTGTCTTCATGTAGAAGTCCACGTCGACGCCCGCCCTTTCCAGAGCCATCGGCACTTCGAGACTGTGACATGCACAGCCGGCGATCAGCCCGTTCTTCTTGATGAACTCGATGACCTTGGCCAACAAATCCGCGCGGCCGTTGCTCACCCAGTGGTCGCAGATGCCACCGTGAACAAAGGCGCCTACTGCACCGTTGTCGATGGCCGTCTGAATCGAACCGGTCAGATCATAAGTCTTGGGATATGTCTGGGCAATCCATTGGATCTGCCCGCCCCATTCCTCTCTATACCGGTTATACACGCGAATTGTCGGATCCTCGCCGACAGCATAGGGACTGTTCACCGGTCCGATCATCGTATTGACGCCGCACTCCTCGCAGAGTTGCCAGGTTTCGATTATCCTTCGGTCCGTGAAGTAGTGCCTCATCAGCGACGCAACGTAGATCAAGTCCCGATCGTGTGCACTGCCGATGATCAGATTGCCCCCGCAAATCAGTCGGCTGATCTCGATCTGTCCAATCTTGCCCGTTGGCACGTTCATAGACCCACGACGATTCACTCTCTTAGCCACAAGATCACCCGAAATCATTCTACATAACGCGCCAACAAATCAAACGCGATAGAGCAATGTACAGCAGTGTATCGCCGCACTTGCAACTTGTCAAATTCTGATTGTGCTCGAAAGCCCTGGCCCTGGCGCCATTTTGTCAAGAGACATAGAAGGACGAGAGACTAAGGACGAATCTTCCGTCGCGCATCCTGCATCGTCCCTCACACGTTTTTGATCAGTGCAAGGTCTCCGTCACGTGCCGCCTCAAGTATAGGCCCCATGTACTCGTCGATCATCTCGGCGGTCAGCGGCACGGGCATGTTCTGGAGTTTCATCTTGAGTTGGGGATTCTTTGCCGCCGCGAGTGCGCGGTCGATGTGATGCTGTCCGAATCCGTCTACCTCGCCCAGCGCAGTAGGAAAGCCGATCCGGCGAGCCAATTCGAACATCGCCTGGGCAACTGCGACTCCAAGCTCCCTTGCTTGCAGGCCGTCTATGTCGGCATCCGTCAGGCCTGCCTCCTTGTATATCCTGCCGACAATACGCAGCGGTCGCTCGATCGCCGGGGCGAAGAAGACCGAGTAGTACGGATTCATAATAGCGCAGGCCCGACCGTGGGACAGTATGTCCACCAGAGAGAAGCTGGTCAGATGCCCTCCGTTGGTTCCACCTACCATGATGGAATATCCGCCCAGGTCCGTGGCCAGACAGAGAGCTTCGCGACCCTGTGTATCCTTTGGATCGGCGACCACCGCCGGAAGGTAGTTGACCACAAGGCCGATACACGCCGAGGCTATTTCTTCGATTCTTTCGTAGACGTCCTTGCCCACGGCACCGTAAAGAACTTCGAGCGAGTGCGCGATCCCATCCAGCGCTCCGTCGGCGGTCAACTCAGGCGGCGCACCGCACGTCACCTCGTAGTCGAAAACCGGGTACTGGGGCACAATTGCCTCATCTACGATCAACTTCTTCTGGCCCGTCGAGACGTCCGTGATGTTGGAATACTTTGTAAGGTGAGCTGCCGAGCTGGCAACGGTCTGAATAGCCACATGAGGGGTCAGAGATTTGTCCCGGTTCTTCAAGGCCTCGGTGACAAGTCCTACTCCGAAGTAATCGTCAATGTCACCGCCGAGAGTGCGAAGGACCTCGGCGGCCTTCGCCGCATCGATCGTGCTGCCGCCGCCGAAGCTGACCACAACGTCGGCATTGCTTTCTCTGAGGCTCTCGGCGATTCGAAACAGATCCTCTCGCGGACAGTTGGGCCCGGCGCCTCTGATTTCCGCTGCCAGGCTGACTCCTGATGCGGCAAGTGAATCGCGTATGCCCGCCACATAATCATCGCTGCCTTCGAATGTGTCACGAACCAGTGCCGCTTTCCTGCCGGCGGCGGCTACCTGCTCGCCCACCCGTGGCAGGACGTTGGCGCCGAACAAGTATGAGCTGCCCTTGAACTCGTGCAGTAAGGCCCGTGCTTTCTCAAAATCGGTCATGCTTTAGCTCTCCTCTAACATACCCTTCAGGGTAGTAAATTCCCGCGAGTAAGATCATACACTGTTATTGTAACGCCACTTACCCGCGCATGAAGGCGAATTTTCAATCGTGAGCAGTACAAATAGACCACCTTGGTCAAGTCATTTCGAACCCACCGTCCACGTTCAGCGTCTGTCCGGTCATGTAATCGGAATCCGGCGAACACAAGAACGCGACGACACCGGCCACGTCCTCCACAGTGCCGGGCCTCTTCAATGCGGTCCGTTCTACGAACGCCTTCATGGACTCGCCCGGAGCGACTCCCGCTATGCGGCCCCGGTCCCGGTCGATTCTTTCCCACATCGGCGTGGGAACGACACCGGGACAGACGGCGTTGACATTGATATTGTACGGCGCAAAGGCAAGGGCCGCAGATTGGGTGACACTTATGATCGCAGCCTTGCTCGCTGCATAGGCCACCTGCTCGGCTCTGCCGCGGCGGCCTGAGATCGAAGAAAAGTTCACAATCTTGCCGCGACTGCCCGTTGCACGACCTTCTGTTTGGGCCTGCTTTTGTACCTGATCTATCATCCGGCGCCCGACAGCCTGAACACAGAACGTCGTGCCTTTGAGATTCGTGTCGATCACGTGGTCCCATTGCTGCTCGGTGAGGTCAACAAAGAGCCCCGTTTGTGCCACGCCGGCGGCATTTACGAGAATGTCGATCTGGCCAAACTGGGCCGCCGCGCGATCGACCATCGACTGAATCTCACTCAACCTGGACACATCCACGGAACAAGACAATGCTCGGCGACCAAGCGATTTGATTTGCTCGGTGGTCGCGGCGGCGCCTCTGGCATTGATGTCTGCAACGGCCACATCCGCACCTTCACGAGCCAAACGCAGCGCCACCGCCTGGCCGATCCCCTGACCGGCGCCGGTGACAATTGCCGTTTTTCCATCCAGTCGCTCTTGCATATTCCACCTATCATACGACGGATCCGAAGGCTCCTCAAGAGATCTCTACGTCCGCCGCCACTTCGCACAGGTAACTGCAAATCCGCCTTTGATATTCGTCATAGAAATCCGCGCCAAGGTCGTAGAACTTCTCGCGGTGAACAAACTGCCCCTGGTCACTGCGCTTGCCGACCGAGGCGAAGTTGTAGTAGTGGAAGACTGCGTGCTCTGGCGAAGGCCGCCGATCGTCCGCCATCTCATAACTGCGCAGGCATTCGACAGCAAAATCGGATCCGGCCGCCGCCTCCCGACGCGCGTAATCAAGTGCATCATCCCACCAGAAACTGAATCGCCCTGGCTCAACATCGTTCATCGTCTCGGCAAAGATGATCTGCAGAGCGGGTGAGACTTTGAAATGGATGTGACCTTTTGTCGCACGCCCGATAGTCCGCCGGGTCTCGGGCTTGAGGTCGTCACCGGAGTGACAATCCAGCATAATCCCGAACTGACCCGAAACATCCTGCAGTCGACCGATGCGCTGCTGGAGGCCTGCAAGACCGTCTGTACCTCGATAGTCCCGCTCCTTTTCGACCCCGAAATTCGGCGCGATATGTGTCACCGGCATCTGCCGTCTGGGGATCTCATTGCCGAGAAAGATCAGTTCCGTCTCTGAGGTCAGGCATGTGAATGCGTCAATACCGGCCGGTGTCTCGTCGATGCTGAGTTCGAGATCGTAAGGTACCCCTCTCCTCACGGTGCTGATGTGGTCGGACAGTTGTTGTACTGCATCCAGGGCCGGCCAATATTTGCCCACCAGGCGTGCGACAGTTTCCTTGTCCAGTTGAGATTGCTGCCTGTGATAGGCGAGAACTTCGTCTTGTTGTTTTGACTGGCGAATATGATTAGTCATGTAATCCTGAATCGAGGCTTGCGAAGTAGCGTATATGGCGCCGTAGTCAAGAAGATCGGACACATCCAGTGTGAAGAAAGTGTAGTGCCGGGCGGCTTCGATCACCCGCCTGGCACGCTCGATATTGTCAACGCCACGTCTTACAGTTATGTGGTCTGCGTCGGCGCCGTACTCCGGGGAGCAATCGGCCTTGAGGGCTTGGAGCACGCCGGCGACCCAGAGCCCCTCGAAGGTGCTGCCCGTGTGTCCCTCCGGAACGGTGCCGAAGTTGGCCATGTAATTCAGGCGCGGCGGCCGCCCCGCCAGCACGTCATCGAGCAGGTTGACCTCTCGGACCGAGTTCTGAATCGGATTGGCGCAGAAATTGCATTTGTTCATAGCCCGCCACACACCGGGCCATGCGGCTGTGGTCATTCTGGAACCGATACCCAATCGCGGCACCGCGCCCAGTGCTTTGGGCCCTTTGTCGGGCCTTATCGCCGAGACATAGCGCTGAACGGTGGCAGCGTCCGTCGGATATGCTGCCAGTCGGCTCTTGTCCTTGAACAGGCTGGTACCGATCGGCTCTCCCAGGGCGAGGTCCGTGTTCTCGGCTGCCAGTTCGACAAAAACGTGCTGACCGTCGTCGAGCCCAACGAGCAGAAACGAGCTGTTACGATGCTCTGCTGCCGAGCCGGCATATACTGTGCAGCGCCGGCCCGCAGGCAGTCGACAGTCCCGTCTGACTGCCGTCGTGACAGATTTCCAGTAGCTCTCGTCTACCGACGATATCGCAATCCAGGCCTGCGGCGCATCCCAGGTCGCGGTATCCAGCACCGCAGGATTCTTTGCCGGATCAAGTTCTAGATTCTCGAATTTCATTTGCGGCCTGCAAGACGCATCATCATATCGCCTGTTAGAGATGGTAGTCACTGCGCTCTGCGGCGTCAACTCTCTGGCGGACAGCACTACATTTGTGTTGCACAACGTGTGACTATGGGCTATAAGAGTTTCCAAAGTGCAGTGCGTATGATAGTACCGAGCCCTGATTCAGCATTCTTTTCACCAGAGGCTTACAGCATGCCGACAGAAGGCAGATCAGAACCTGGTGACTTTGGCGGAAACGGCAGATCGTTATCGCAAGATTCTTCGGTCGTGCGGGAGGCGCCGCGGACACTCGTCGCGACTCTGCTTCGGCTCGGGCCGGGCATGATCATCGCCGGCTCCATAGTTGGCTCCGGCGAACTTATTGCCACGACCAAGGCCGGCGCCGAGGCAGGATTCTGGCTGCTCTGGCTCATTATTATCGGCTGCGTAATCAAGGTATCCACACAGATCGAACTCGGCCGATACACCATCACATGGACCCAGACTCCGCTCAAGGCCCTGGACAGCATCCCCGGCCCGCGTCTGAAGGTCAACTGGGTTCTGTGGTACTGGGTAATCATGACCTTGCTGATCATTTCCCAGCAGGGAGGGATCGTCGGCGGTGTTGGCCAGACGCTGGCGATCACTCGGCCGCTTACCAGCGGCGGTCGACAGTACAACGAATTACAGGACGAGCTGGCGAGCAGCCAGGTAAAGTTGAATGTGGCCCGGGCCCAGGGCGCCGGAACCGAAGAAACCGAACGACTTGAGCGCAGGATAGAGGATTTGACCGCTGAAACGACCGAACTCAAAGAGCCCCCAGATGCATATTTGTGGGCAACGATCCTGGCGATAGCAACTTCGGTGCTGCTGCTCGTCGGTCGATATACCTTGATTCAGTTGATCTCGACCTTCTTTGTCGCGACATTCACCCTGGTGACAATAGCGACTCTGATCATGCTGCAGACAAAGCCGGAATGGGCGGTGACCGGCAGTGACCTGGCCGATGGGCTGAGCTTTCGACTGCCGCCCGCTTCTGAGGAGGCCGGCATAAATCCAATCGCTACGGCGCTGGCTGCGTTTGGAATAATCGGCGTCGGTGCTTCAGAGCTGATCATGTACCCTTACTGGTGTCTGGAGAAGGGTTACGCAAAGTTTGCGGGTCCGCGTGACAGTACGCAGGCATGGATAAAGCGTGCTCGCGGCTGGCTGCGCGTACTGCAATTCGACGCCTGGTTTTCGATGGTGGTCTACACATTCGCGACGGTTGCCTTCTACTTACTTGGAGCTGCCGTGCTCGGAAGAACAGGGCTCAATCCGAGCGGCAGGCACATGGTTCGCACATTGGCCGCGATGTATGTCCCGGTCTTCGGTCCCTGGGCGGATCGAGTGTTCCTTTCTGGGGCTTTTGCCGTGCTGTACTCGACCTTCTTTGTCGCCGCCGCCGGCAACGCCCGCATGGTCGCCGACTCTCTGGGGCTGTTCGGGATTACCGATGGTTCCGAGCGCATGCGTCTACTGTGGACCCGCATAATTTCCGCGTTGTGGCCGATTCTCGCCCTGCTGCTTTATATCGGGGTTCGTGCACCCGCAAAGATGGTCCTCGCCAGCGGTATGGCGCAGGGAATCATGCTGCCGATGCTGGGGGCTGCGGCCCTGTATTTCCGCTATCGCCGCTGCGACGAGAACCTGCGTCCGGGCCGTCTATGGGATGCAATGCTGTGGATCTCGTTTGCAGCTTTTGCCATCATAGGCGGCTGGTCATTGGCTAGCTTGTTTTGGAGATAGAACTGCAACGAAAAAATCAAAGATCAAATATCAAAGATCATAATTGCGGAATCCGCCACAGGCGGATGACTTGGTTCCCGCGCAGCGGGGGCCCTTCTTTAATTTTGCATTTTGATATATTCTCAAGGGAGGATTGAACTATGGACTTGAAGGGTAAAATAGTTCTGGTCGTAGGTGGGGCCGGAGGCATCGGACTGGGAATCGGCAAGGCGCTTGCAGCCGAGGGCTGCAGGGTTGCGCTTGCGGACGCTGATGAGGAGGGCCTGGCCAAGGCCGCCAAGACCGCAAGCACCGGGCCTGAGTTCGTCTGGCGCACCTGTGACATCACGGATCGCGGGCAGGTCTCAAAGCTGTTTCAATGGCTCGGCGACGAACTCGGCCCTGCCGATATTCTCGTCAACAGCGCCGGTATCAACGTCGCCAATCGAATGATGTCCAACATCGACCCGGCGGACTTCGACCGGATGATGGAGATCAATACGACCGGGACGTTTAACTGCATTCATGCCGCCCTTCCAGGCATGCGTCAGAGAGGTGCGGGACTGATCGTCAACATTGTGTCTCTGGCAGGTAAACGCGTGATGTCGCTAGCGGGCCTGCCGTACTGCGTGTCAAAATTTGCCACCGGCGCGCTCGGGACTTTTGTCAACCTGGAGGAATGTGGCAACGGCATCAAGGTGACAAACATCTATCCGGGAGAGACGAACACCCCGATAGTTGACAAGCGTCCGACGCCTCCGCCGCCGGAGAAGCGCGCGCAGATGCTCCAGCCCGAGGACATAGCGGCCTGTGTGGTGACAATAGCCAAGCTGCCTGCCCGTGCGGTCGTTCCGGAACTCGTAATTACACCTCCACACATGATGCTCGGCTAAAGGGAAAATCAAAATGCAAAATTGACTAAGTCATCCGCCTGCGGCGGATACCACAGTTTGTCGTTCCCGCAGAAGCGGGAATCCAGTTCCTTCATATTTGATCTTTGATTTTTGTATGGGAGGACCGCAAGATGGCTAATTACCGAATTCATCTCTGCATATCGTTGATGGTTGTCAGTTGGTCGACCCTTTCAAGCGCGGCCCACCCGGATGTGGCGCAGCGATCGTTCGGCACGATGCCTGACGGCAGTCAGGTGAATGTCTATGAATTGACAAATGCAAACCAATTGCGCGCAAAGGTCATTGATTACGGAGCCATACTCGTATCGTTGGAGGTGCCGGATCGCACGGGCAAATTGGGTGACGTTGCGCTTGGATTCGATGATCTGGACTCCTATCTCAAGAGGAACCCCATGTTCGGGTCTACTGTCGGACGCTATGCCAATCGCATTGAAGGTGCCAGTTTCACACTTGACGGCATCGAGCACAAGCTGACCGCCAACTCCGGCAAGAATCACATCCACGGCGGCAGAGCCGGGAGATTCGATAAGGTGATGTGGAACGCCCATCCCTTCAGTAGCGATGAAGAAGCGGGCGTACAGTTCACGTATCTGAGCCCGGACGGAGATGAAGGCTTTCCGGGCAACCTCAAGTGCACAGTGACATATATACTGACGAACCGAAATGAACTGAAGATAAGCTACGAAGCCACTACCGACGAACCCACGATTGTCAACCTCACTAACCACAGCTACTTCAACCTCGCCGGGGCGGGCAGCCGTGACGTCCTGGATCATGAAGTGACGATCAATGCGGACTTTTATACCCCCGGTGACAAAGCACTGATCCCGACGGGGGAGATCCACAGTGTCAAAGGCACCGCCCTGGACTTCACCGAGCCGGAAAAAATCGGAGCGAGGATCGAGGAGCTCACTCAGACGCGGGGATACGATCACAACTACGTGCTCAAGAATTCAGACGGCTCGCTTGTTCTGGCCGCCCGGGTGTATGAGCCGACAAGCGGCCGGGTTATGACGGTGCTCACCACTGAGCCGGGTATGCAGTTCTACACGGCCAACGGCATGAGAGGGGTAAGGGGCAAGGACGGGAAAGTCTACGACAGACACTTCGGTTTCTGCCTTGAGACCCAGCATTTTCCCGACTCGCCCAACAAGCCGCATTTTCCTTCCACGGTGTTGCGGCCCGGCCAAAAGTACAGTACTATGACCGTGTTCATGTTCTCAACACGTTAAATATATGCCCGTGGCCAGCATCTCGATTTGGTCGGCATCAACAACAATGACGGGTCTTGCACGATCCGGCTTTGAAGAGGACGAGACAGATGAGCGGCTTAACTCGCAGAGCCTTTGTCAGGAACATGGCGGTTTTTGCCGCCAGCGCAGGGATCACATCGAGGATCAGAGGGGCAAACAATGACATCCGGCTCGCCATAGTGGGCCTGCGTAAGAAGGGCAAGGAGCATCTCGATATATTCCCGAAAGTACCGGGCGTTCGCATAGTCGCGCTTTGCGATGCGGACACTGAGTTTCTGGACATCGAAACCCAGAAGTTCAATGACCGAAACGAAAAGGTCACCAGATACGTGGACTACCGCAAGCTGCTCGACGACAAGGATATCGATGCAATCGTTGTTGTCGCGCCCGATCACTGGCACGCGCTGATGACCGTCTGGGCCTGTCAGGCGGGCAAAGACGTATACGTAGAAAAGCCGCTTTCTCATAACATCTGGGAAGGGCGCAAGATGGTCCAGGCCGCCCGCAAGTACGATCGCATTGTCCAGACAGGCTCACAGAACCGCTCTGATGTCGGTCTGCGCGCGGCGGTCGAGTACATAAAGGCGGGCAATCTGGGTGCCATCAAACTCGTGCGGGCCTTCAGCTACTACCTTCGCGAAAGCATCGGCCGGGTAAACGGGCCGCAACCCATTCCGGCATCGCTGGATTATGATCTCTTCCAGGGCCCTGCTCCCCTGACGCCCCTGATGCGGGAGAACCTGCATTATGACTGGCACTGGTTCTGGGACACCGGCACAGGGGAGGTCGGCAATCTCGGCGCGCACAATATCGACGAGAGCCGGTGGGTGATCAGCCACAAGGAGGTGGCCCCAAGGGCGATCAGCATCGCCGGGCGTATAGGCATGCACGATGACGGACAGACCCCCAATACACAGATCACGTTCTTTGACTATGAGCCGGCCCCGATTATTTACGAAGTGCGCGGCCTGCGCCGGCGCAGGGGCCTGCGCGCCGGAGAGCACTACAAAGGGATAAGTTTTGGGATGGTGATCCAGTGTGAGGGCGGCTATTTTGCCGGAGGAAGAGGCGGCGGATGGGTGTATGACAACGACGGTAAGAGAATAAAGCAGTTCCCCGGTGACGGCGGCATCGAACATCAGGCCAATTTTGTAGAGGCTCTCAGGAGCCGCAAGACAAGTGATCTCAGGGCCGACGTTCTCGAAGGTCATGTCACTGCAACACTGTGCCACATGGCCAATATATCGTATCGCCTCGGTCGCAAACAATCGCCTGAAGAAATCGCCGAGGCGGTGGCAGGAAACGACGTTTTGGCAGAGGCGTTCGAGCGCTGCCTCGAACATCTGAAAGCCAACAAAGTGGACCTGAAGCGCGAGCCTTTGACTATCGGGCCTGCTCTTACATTCGATAACAACAGCGAGGAATTTGTGGGGCAGTTCAGTGACATGGCGAACATGTATCTGCGTCGCAATTACCGCGAGCCGTATGTGGTACCGGATGAGGTGTGAGAGAGCAATAGAAGTTACCAACGGTTTGAAGCATGAGAGGACAAGAAGAATGGATCGCCGGGACTTGCTTCATTCAATCGCAGGTGCCCTGACGGCGGCAACAATCGGGGACCTGACGAGAGCATATGGCGCAGGGCGAGTGACCGAATTCGGGCTTGGCATCGCGCAGTTTTCCTACAGCGCCCGGCTGAGGGCGGATCGTTCGGCGCCAGCGAAGGATCGGCTTGCAGATCCGCTCAACTTCATCGACTACTGTCACAAGCTCGGGGCCGGCGGTATTCAGATGAACATAGGCCTCCGGGATCAGGACTACGCAACCAGGCTTCGCCGAAAGGCCGATGCCTACGAAATGTTCGTCGAGAGCTCAGTATCTTTGCCCAAGCAAACCTCTGACCTCGAGAGATTCGAAGCGGCGTTGCGAACAGCCAAACAGGCAGGCGCGAGCGTGATCCGCACCGCGATAGGCGGACGGCGCTATGAGCAGTTTGGCGATGCCGGGCAGTTCGAAGCGTTTGCGGCGCGTTCTTTGAAATCGCTGCAATTGGCCGGGCCTCTCGCAGCTCGACAACGCATGCGGCTGGCCATTGAGAACCACAAAGACTGGCGCATCGATCGGATGCTGGATATGATCAAGCGGCTCGGCAGCGAGTACGTCGGCGTCTGCGTCGATACGGGCAACAGCTTTGCGCTGCTGGAAGACCCGATGGCGGTCGTCGAGGCATATGCGACTGTAGGCTTTTCGGTCCATCTAAAAGACATGGCAGTCGCCGAATACGAAGATGGCTTCCTGCTTGCCGATGTCCCCCTGGGTGAGGGGGTGCTCGATCTGGCCAGGATGGTCGAGATTCTGCGAAAGGCAAATCCCGAGATCAGGTTCAGCCTGGAGATGGCGACGCGGGACGCGCTGAAAGTCCCATGCCTGACAGACAAATACTGGGCGACCTTCGCCGATGTGCCGGGATCTGATTTGGCGCGTGCCCTCAGATACGTACGGGCGAATGCATCGACCGAGAGCCTGCCAGAGGTAAACCATCTGTCGCTGGACAAACTGGTCAAGCTCGAAGAGGACAACATTAAACAAAGCCTTGCCTTTGCAAAAGAGCACCTCAATCTGTGAACAATGGTTAAGCGACGAAATTTGGAGAGATGCTATGCTGAACCCCGTCGTCATATTGATTATTGGCGTTGCCTTGCTGATCGCGATGATGCTTGTGTTGCGCTTGAACGCCTTTGTCGCGCTGATTACCGCCGCGATGATCATAAGTCTGCTCTCGCCGGGTGACTTCGCCGAGAAGATTGCCCGCGTGGGCGGGGCATTCGGCAAAGTAGCCGGAGGCATAGGTATTGTAATCGCCATGGCGGCTATCATCGGCAAGTGCATGACCGACAGCGGCGCTGCCGACCGGATCGTGCGGTCTTCTCTGAAGGTATTGGGCGAGAAACGGGCTCCGACGGCGCTTATGCTCAGCGGATTTGCGCTGTCGATTCCGGTCTTCTTCGACACAGTTTTCTACCTTCTAGTTCCGCTGGCGCGATCTCTGTGGTCTCGCACGCGAAAAAACTACGTGCTGTATCTCACGGCTATTGTCGCAGGCGCCGCAATAACCCACACTCTTGTTCCGCCGACGCCCGGGCCGCTTCTTGTGGCAATTGAACTCAAGGTCAACATCGGCCTGATGATTATGATGGGTGTGCTCGTCGGCCTGCCGGCAGCCGCTCTCGGCGTGCTGGTGTGCAAGATAATCAACTGGCGGATGGATATCCCCATGCGTCCGTATGCCGGCGAGGCTGAACCTGAGCCGCTCGCTGACGATCAGCTCCCGCCGTTTTGGATTTCATTCGCTCCCATCGCCTTGCCGATAATCCTGATCTCTCTTGACACAATAATCGAAACCCTGAAAGTGGGCGGAGTGACGGCTCAGATCGCTGGAGTAGTGGGCCACCGCGACTCGGCGCTGCTGCTGGCGGCGGCTGTCGCCATGTTCGTGCTGGTCCGCCAGCGAAAGCTGTCCTTCAAGGAGCTGGCCTCCAGAAGCGAGACCGCCCTGATGAGTGCTGGGATGATAATCCTGATCACCGCCGCCGGCGGCGCATTCGGCGCAATGCTGCGAGAGGCCGGGATTAAGGGCGTACTCGAAGGGGTGGTCGGCGCTCAAGGCGGACTAGTGATATTGCTAATGGCCGCTGCCGTCGCTGCCGTGATGAAATTCGCCCAGGGCTCCGGAACTGTCTCGATGATCACCACCGTTGGCATATTCGCCGCCATGGACATCTCGCCGGAGATTCTTGGCCGCAATCCGGTGTACCTTGCGATGGCGATCGGAAGCGGATCGCTGGTCGGCGACTGGATGAACAACAGCGGCTTCTGGATTTTTGCGCGGATGGGCGGGCTGACGGAGGTAGAAACGCTAAAATCGTGGACAATTCTCACGGCCGCGCTCGGCGTCATCGGGCTGGGATTCACGCTTCTGCTTGCATACCTGATGCCCATGATGCCGACGACATAGGGACAAATATCTAAGATCAAAAATCAAACATCAAAATTGCGGAATCCGCCGTAGGCGGATGACTTCATTAATTTTGCATTTTGATTTTTGCATTTTACATTTTTCTCACCTGGACCTTGGCCAGTTTTTCGTAGAACTGGATGATCCCGCCGTGATCGTCTGCGCCCTTGTCGTCGACCTTCAATGCCTGCATAACCTCCATGACCGCGCCCGACAGTGGAACGGGGACTCCGACTTCATGGGCGGTATCAAGTGCATTGGCCAGATCCTTGATGTGCAGTTCGATGCGAAAGCCCGGCTTGAAATTGCCTTCGAGCACGAGCGGCATCTTGGCATCAAGGACCGTGCTGCCCGCCAATCCTCCCCGAATCGCCGCAAAGACCTTCTCCGGATCTACGCCAGCCTTGGCCGCCAGCACCATCGCCTCGGACATCGCGGCGATGTTGAGAGCGACGATAATCTGATTGGCCAGCTTCGTCATGTTCCCACTGCCTATTTCTCCCACTAATGTCACCGAGGCGCCCATTACGCCGAGAATGTCCTTGACCTTTGCGAATGTCTCGGCCGGACCGCCCACCATGATCGCCAGCGTGCCGTCGATGGCCTTGGGTTCTCCTCCACTGACTGGAGCATCAAGTACTACTACGCCTTTTTCACCGGCTCTTTCCGAGACTTCCTTGCTCGCCAAAGGCGCAATCGAACTCATATCTACGAGGATCGTCCCGGACTTAGCTCCGTCGAGAACGCCGTCAGCGCCCAGCACAGCTTCCTTGACCTCAGGCGAATTGGGCAGCATAGTTATTATTATCTCGCTGTTTTCGGCGACATCCTTATTCGACGAGCCCGCCTGCGCTCCTGCCTTGACCACGTCGTCGATCTTCTCCTGGACAATGTCGTAAACCGTCAGCGAATAGCCCGCCTTGATCAGGTTCTTCGCCATAGGGTTGCCCATTACTCCCAATCCGATAAAGCCGATCTTTTCCATTGCAGAACCTTTCAAAAAAATGCAAAGATGAAATATTAAATATCAAAGTTGAGGAGCCCGCCTTTGGCGGGGCTGTCTAAAAAAGCATCCGCCCGCGGTGGATTCCGCAATTTTGCATTCTACATTTTGATTCTTGATTTTGTTAACGGAAGTTCTCCAACAATTTCCAGCCGCCTTCGTGAAACTGTGCTAGTGTCTTCTGAGTCACCCCATAAGTAATGAAATCTTCCGGGGTCATGCCCTTCGGTTCGTAGGCCTTGACGAATTCAGGCAGCGTCAAGAGTCTCTCAATCACATCGGTCGGTATCTCGCGGTCGATCCTTTCGGCGCGGGGCAATTCTACCGACAGCAGCATCTGCTGATACGGCGGAGCAATCGACATGATGATATCGGCACCGGCCAATTCCGTCATGTGGTATGTCCCCCTCAGAGCGGCGACAAGCAACACAGCTTC
>Ga0209536_100009494_pt1 | contig 14455 bp, 15 predicted proteins | sample DeeMarSeWOR28_12_FD_187461 | JGI IMG/M metagenome (GOLD analysis project Ga0209536, IMG submission 187461) | Marine sediment microbial communities from White Oak River estuary, North Carolina - WOR-2-8_12 (SPAdes) (version 2) | ecosystem: Environmental > Aquatic > Marine > Intertidal zone >...
ACATTGTCGCCGTAAATCGGAAACCTTAGAGAAGTATTAAGATGGAGAAAACACTGTGAATTCGGAAGAGAGGTTACGGCAAATATATGAGTCCGTCACCGACGGGATATCGGTTATTGATTTGGAAGGTACCATCACCGAGGCAAATCAAAGAACGGTTGAGATGCACGGATTCAGTTCCCGGAATGAGCTTCTGGGAGAAAGCGTCTTTGAACTGCTTGCTCCCCACCAGCGCACGAAATTAACTGTCGACTTGAAGCGAGCTACAAAAGAGGGAGCAATCAGCGGCGCCGAATACACTCTGCTCAGAGCAGACGGTTCCGAGTTTCCCGGTGAGTTGAGCACAAGCATGTTGAAAGATGCCCAGGACAATCCATCCGGTCACATCATTATTGCCCGAGACATCACCAAGCGAAAGGAGATGGATGAAGCACTGAAGCTGGCAGCCGAGGAGTGGAGCAGGACTTTCGATTCTATTAACGATGCTATCTGTATTATAGACAAGGACTTCCGACTTCTACGGGCAAACAAGGCGTTTACTGATATGTATCACGTGGAGCACGAACAGGTCATCGACAAACGCTGCTATGAAGTAACGGTTGAGGGTGAAGAACCCCCAGAGGGCTGCCCCCACCAGGAGACACTGCGGACTGGGAAGCCGGCCAAATCCGAATTCTCAATAAATGAGAAGGGGACTCATGTTGAGATAAGCACGTATCCCATCTTCGATGAGAAAGGCAAGGTCGCCGGCAGTGTGCATATTACCAGGGACGTTACCGAACAAAAAAAACAAAATGAGCGGCTTATGAGCACCGACCGGTTAGCTTCCCTTGGAGAACTGGCAGCCGGCACCGCCCACGAATTCAATAATCCGCTTACGAGCATTATCGTGCTATCCGAGTTGCTTATGGAGAAGGGTCCTAACGGCATCCGCGAAGACCTGAAGCTTATCAACACCGAGGCCCGGCGTGCTGCCAATGTAGCGAGAAATCTCCTTGCCTTCGGCGGAAAGCACATACCTGTGAAGCGACTTGACCAGATAAATAGCATTATTGAGGATGTGCTGGAATTACGTGCATATGAACACAAATCGAACAATATAGATGTCGAGAAACACCTTGCCATAGACCTTCCCGAAATCATGGTTGACTATTTCCAGATGCAGCAGGTTTTCATGAACGTAGTTATCAACGCTGAATATTTCATGATGGAGGCGCATGGCAGGGGAACACTGACCATTACCACGCAAAAAGAGAATGGCACCGTGAGGATTTCATTCGCCGATGACGGCTCGGGCATCACCCCGGAAAATCTGAATCGGATATTCGACCCCTTCTTCACCACCAAGGAAGCGGGAAAGGGGACCGGGCTTGGCTTGAGCATCTGCCACAGCATAGTAGCCGAGCACGGCGGGCAGATATATGTCAGGAGCGAACTGGGTAAGGGAACTACCATTTTTATCGAACTGCCCGTTGAAAGTCGCACTCGTGCTAAGAGTCTGGTATAAAGCAGGCTCTCGCTCACGAGAATAGCATTGTTTATTATCACGGTTAAGACCTAATTACGGGGCTCCCTCGCACAGAACTACAAAGGTAAGGCTACCATTATGAGGAAGTGAATAATGGGAGGGCGCTTTTATAAATGGACTGTCTTCTGAAAGTCAGGTTTTCAGAGTGTCCATGGCAATATTATAGCTCTAGAGTGCTCAAGCCGTTAGAGCGGTAATCAGTTTCAGCAGCTCCTTGATGTTAAATGGCTTGGTAAGGTATCCGGCAGCTCCCATCTCCGTAGCATACTTCTTGTTGAGTTCGTGTCCAATAGCGGTAAGTACAATCACCGGTATTCCCTTTGCTTCCTTATCAGCTTTGATTTGGGCACATGCGGTGTACCCATCCATCTTCGGCATTATGAGGTCCATAAGGATGAGGTCCGGCTGCTGTCCTTTGGCGATTTCCACTGCTTCTGCACCGTTGGCTGCTTCGAGGACAACATAGTCATTTTCCAACAGCCTTCCTACTGTTAGCCTTATACTTTCTTCATCATCAGCTATAAGTATTTTTTTCTTGTCCATTCAGCACCTTCTTAATTTTACACAATATTACCGATAATGTTTCAACACGTGACTACTTCCGCCTCGGATTCAATAAGCCGCTGCAGTTTCATCGGATTAGTACTCTTCGCCAGGGCATCTTCCAGTCTGACTATCTTTCGCTTTACCAAACCAGCCAGGGCCTGATCCAGAGTCTGCATGCCCTCCGGTGTACTCACCTCAATGGTAACGGGTATCTCGAAGACTTTCGCCTCACGGATTTTTCTTCTGATTGTCTCGCTGGCCAGCATTATTTCAAAGGCGGCTATTCGCCCTCCATCAATACGGGGGAGGAGAGCCTGCGATATTATCGCCTCTATTACCTGTGATAATTGTACTCTAATTTGTTGTTGTTGGCCGTGAGGGAACACGTCAATTATTCGATCAATAGACTGGGGAGCGTCGACCGTGTGCAGCGTAGCGAGGACCAGGTGTCCCGTTTCAGCAGCCGTGATGGCTGCACTTATCGTGTCCAGATCACGCATTTCGCCGATGACTACTACATCGGCATCATGTCTGAGCGAATGTGTTACGGCGGTGGCGAACGATTTGGTGTCAGCTCTCAGGTTGCGCTGTCGGATGAGGCATTTCTTGTTTCGGAACACGGATTCAACGGGGTCCTCAATAGTTATTACACTTCGTGTAACGGTATTGTTAAGATGACTGATCATCGCTGCCAGAGTAGTTGACTTACCACTGCCGGAGGGACCGGTTACGAGCATGAGCCCCTTCGGCCTGAGTATAAGTTCTTTGAGGATTTTGGGTAATCCCCATTCATCAATGGACGGGATATAAAACGGTATGAACCGGAAGGCAAGACTGATTAAACCTCTCTGCCGCAATGCGTTGACCCGGAATCGAGCTAACCCGGGAAGGGTATAAGTACAGTCCAGCTCCGATTCTGTATCGAAAGCTGACCTCTGATCTTGAGTCGCGATTTGTTCTAGGATGAGTTCAGTATCTCTGGCTGTTATCGGCGGTGAGTCTTCCTGTGGTTCCAGTTCGCCATTGATGCGGAACACGGGCGGGCTTGTCACCGTGAGGTGTAGGTCCGAAGCAGCTTTATTTACCATTAATTTGAGAAGTTCATCTATTTGCATATTGGATCTCCGCAAACATATACCCTAGTTGGCTTTCTATTCTTATTATGCTCCTTTATCTCCCGGATTTATGGAAACATAGTCTATTTCAATCCTGGTAGCTTCCGCCTGGATCTTCCTCAGGTCATCTTCGGTGAATAGTCTCCATCCCCTTCTATCTCTGTGAAGGTTTATTAGTAATCCTCGCTTAAGCCAGCGAAACAAGGTAGGACGACTGATGCCTGCCTCCTTACATACCTCGGTGGCTTCGTAGTATCTCTTCCCGTCGATTTCTCTTGGCATTAATTTACCTCTAAATGATATTGAATGATACGTTTCAATCCTCATCAATATTATTATGCGTAGGTTTCAATGTCTATCACACATTTGGGCTAGTATGCCCGGTACTTTGGTAATTCATCGTTGAATATCCGGTGGCATAATGGGAGGTCTTCACGCATACACTATTATTTACACGCTCACGTAATATGCATTATGCAAGAGAACCAGTGCTGAGGAAAAAGGAGAATCTTGTTGGATAACGCTCTACTACGTTATGAACCGGCTAATAATGCGGTTCTATTTACTGGTGGGCAGCATCCCCACGTTACGAAACCATCCAACATGATCGCGGATAGACTCCTGCCACGGTCTTGTTGTGAATCCGAGTTCCTCCCGTGCCCGTGCTGAACTCACCTGGGAGTTGCTACCCAGCACATCGATGGAATAGGCAGTGAAAACAGGTCGTCTCCGGACTGCTCGGTAATATACGCTGGCAAGGACTCCCGCAGCCCGGGCTATAGCAGATGGTATCTCGTAAGTAGGGGCCGGATAGCCGATAGTTCGTTCCAGTTCTTTCATCAGTTCCGGAACCTGGACTTGCGAACCGGAGAATATATAATGACGGCCCGATTGGCCTTTCTCGGCAGCCAGGATAAGACCACGGGCCACGTCGCGAACATCCACAAAATCGTAGGCACCTCTTACATATGATTTCAAGTACCCGCTTGCGAAATCAAGTATGAGCTGACCGATATTGGAAATCCCATAATCCCAGGGACCGATAACTCCTGTCGGGCAGCAAATTACGGCGTCAAGTTTCCCTTTGCGGACTTCGTCTAGTAGTAGGAGTGTAGCGCGGGCCTTACTGCTGGCGTAGTCACCAAGGACGCGGTCGGGATCGAAAGGTTGCGACTCATCGATTACAGTACCGTGAGGCGGTTCAGCAACGGCGTGTATGGAGCTTGTATAGACCAGGCGGCGGACCTCACATGCACGGCACGCTACAGCTACATTGCGCACACCGCCCACATTGACTTGCTCAAGAAGCTTCTTCATGCTGGGCATGATGGTAACAATGCCGGCCAGGTGAAAGACGACATCCGCACCAGTAAATGCGGATTCCAGGCTTCTTATATCGGTAACATTGCCGTACACAATCTGAGCACCCAAACCGGATAGTGGACGGGTGTCATCATTTGGTAAAAGGAGAGCACGGACGGTTTGACCATCCGCAATTAATTCACGGACGAGAACATTGCCAATATGGCCCGTAGCCCCGGTGACGACAATCATTTTTTACTCCGGTGTTATTTTAGGCCTGAAATGACCCTTTTGCAATGTCACATTGACTAAGATTGTGACACTCCGGCTTATCCTTGATTGGTACCCCAGAGCAACAAAGGTCATAGAGATATCTTTATAGCAGCCTGTTACTAGCTGCCTGTGATATCATAGATGTAATATGTAACCGGGTGTTTGGAGAGCATGAGCAAAGCAAGAGTTGTCATAATAAGGTGCGACACATATGAAGATGATCAAGTACTAACAGCTATTCAAAGAGGGGTTGGCATGTTGGGTGGAATTTCTGTTTTCACAATGCCCGGTGAAAGGATAGTTTTGAAACCTAATGTCCTGATCGGCACGGCTCCTGATAAAGGTGTAACTACGCATCCGGCCGTATTCAAAGCTGTAGGCAAATTACTAAAAGATGCGGGAGCCAGTGTCTTGTATGGTGACTCCCCGAGTTTCGGTAAAGCCGGGCCAAATTTGAGGAGATCCGGTATCAAACAGGTCGGTGACGAATTGGGGTTTGGCGTAGCTGATTTTGATTCCGGCAGGCAGGTCAGTCATAAGGATGCCTTATTGGTTAAGAAGTTCGTCATTGCCAATGGCGTCCTGGACAGCGATGGCCTGGTAAGCCTACCCAAGTTTAAGACACACGGTCTTGTTCGATTTACCGGCGCGGTGAAGAACCAGTTTGGCTGCGTACCTGGGCTTAGGAAAAGCCAGTACCATGTTAAGCTGCCGGATCCTTATGATTTCGCCACGATGCTCGTTGATTTAAATACACTCATCAAGCCCCGGCTCTATATTATGGATGGTATTGTGGCTATGGAAGGAAACGGACCGAGAAGCGGTAAATTGAAACGGTTGAATGTCTTGCTGTTGTCAAGCGACCCCATAGCCTTGGATGCAATGGCTTGCAGGATTGCCTACATGAATCCCGAGACTGTGCCGACATCCAAACCTGGTGAGAAGGCAGGGCTGGGAACTTACCATGCTGAGAATATAGAGCTTATGGGTGAACCTCTCGAGTCCTTTGTCGATAAAAGTTACCATGCAAATCGTACACCCCCGGTGTCCAGTTCCGGTGGCCGATTGAGGGTATTCCTGAAGAATAGAATAACCCAGAAGCCGGTTATCGACAAAGCGGAGTGCACCTGTTGCGGTACTTGCGTCACGATGTGTTCCGTCCAACCAAAGGCTGTTAATTGGTACGAAGGGGACAAGTCCAAACCCCCGAGATATGACTATAATCGCTGTATTCGCTGCTATTGCTGCCAGGAGACCTGCCCGGAGGGAGCCATATATCTAAGTAATCCGTTACTGGGAAGAATCTATTCCCGTCTTTAACGATGTTATGATGAAGTGCGACCTTCGATCGACAAACTGATTAGCAAACAAGTAAACAAACAAACAAGTTCCAGAAGACGACGACCGTGTAAAATACCAAGAATACCACCGTGATTGTGTATACGGCTCTGGGTCTCTTATTATAGTTGATCCATAAGAGCAACGTAGCTAAAAACGCCCCTCCCACCTTTATGACCATAAACCACCCCTGGCCTACCCAGGCTCTCAGGAAAGGATTCGCCTCCGAACCGTGTCCGCCTGTCACCAGAAACTGGGTTATTAATCCGTCCGCGACTATTACACCAAATAGGGCGTAGAGAAGGTACCTGACGGTACGACTTTCAATACGAAAAGCATCCGCTACTTTCAATGCCTTCATAGCTATCAAATATATGAAAACAGAATCTCGGGCTAACCAATCCGCAATCGTATAGAAGTATTGTCTGGGAGTCAATAAGACTTTAGATTGAACAATAGTACCGGGGACCATTTAGCGCCGTGCCGTACCTGATGAAAGTTAAGGTCCAGTGCAAAAATGTCATAGTTTTGTAACATTGCTGATTTGTATTTTATGACTATTCCATATTCCGGTTGATAGACTATTGTTGCAATAAGCGTTGTAGTAAGCACTCATTTCTGAGTACATAGAGGAGGTACAAACAGATGACTGTAGTTCACATCCCGGGCAGGAAGTCACGTAAGATAATACTATACGCACTCAGTACATGTGGCTGGTGTCAAAAGACAAGGAAACTACTGGATGATTTAGGAGTAGAGTACGATTACGAGTATGTTGACCAGCTTCAGGGTGACGAAAAGGATAAGGTAGTCCGAGAGGTAACAGAGTGGAATCCCAGTTGTAGTTTTCCCACACTCGTCTTAGATAATAAACAATGCATCGTTGGTTATATAGAGGATGAAATCAGGGAGGCACTACAAGAGTGAATGAACAGGAAGTATCCGTAGCCGAAATCAATAGGCTTTATGATAGATTGTTCAGAGAGGCCGAGGGAACCGGATATCATCTTAATGCGGATGTGGAGTTTACAAAGCAGCTAATAAAGAGCCTTGTCATAAATGAACGTAGATATGGCTATCGGGTCTGCCCGTGCCGTCTCGCTTCAGGAGATAAACAGAATGACCTGGATATAATCTGTCCGTGCGATTATCGAGATCTCGATCTAAATGAGTATGAAGCCTGCTACTGCGCACTATACGTCTCCGAGGCTGTGATAAGGGGTGAAAAGAAGGCAGGGAGTATACCGGAGCGGAGGCCACCGCCCGCGGAGAGACAAAGAGAAATGCGGGAAAAAGGCAGGAAACCAACCGACCTTCCATTACCTGTATGGCGTTGTAGGGTTTGCGGTTACCTTTGTGCCAGGGAACAACCACCTGAAGTGTGCCCCATATGTACGGCCAAGAAAGACCGCTTTGAGTGGTTTATTTAGCTGCCCAGTTTTATGACTATTCCAGCGATATCGAATTACAATAGGGAAGTTTGTGTGAGTTTAGTTAACTCTGGACTACCTTGATTCTAATGCTCCATTTGTCGTAATTTAATATCTTGTGCTATATATTGCTCGCGGAAGTCTATATTGCTAGCAATTAGAGATAAAAATATGGAGAATAGGACAGGAAATTTATTACTTTCTGTTAATACTGTTAAAGAGCTATGGTCAAGGACGTACAACTCCGAAGGTAAACCTGACTGGTCGCATATTCTCCCCTATTATCATCCGAATATAATCTTCAGGGATTCCATACAAAAAATTGAGGGTATTCACGAATTTGAGAAGATGTGCCGTCGCCTTACCAATAGGTGCAGTAAATTAGTGATGGATATTCGTAACATAGCTCAGGAAAACGATATTATTTTGATGGAATGGACCATGACCATGGTATTTCGAAGGTTGCCCAATAGTTCGGTACGCGGTTGTACCAAGCTAAAGATTGGTGAAGATGGCAGAATAATAGAGCAACGTGATTATTATGACCTCTGGGGGGATATATTTGACCGACTACCGGTTATACGTACGATATATAGAAAATTTATGAAACTCTTTTTTGGATAACCGTTGATGTCATTTTCTTGAGAAGGTTTGAACTTGATAATTAAAATACCTGACAGGCTGCAGTTCATTCCGAATATGTGGGCTGCACAGAGGGAATCTGATGCATCGTTACATGGCAAATTATGTGTTATCAGCGGTGCAACATCGGGAGTTGGTCTCGCCTCAGTGAAAAAAATTGCGGCAGGTGGTGCCGATATCGTGCTCGTAGCCAGGAACCTTCAAAAAGCTGAAAACGTTCGTGACATAATAGCCTCGGAGTCGAAAGTTAACATCGATATTGTGATAGCGGATTTCATAAATCTTGATTCTGTAAGAAGTACTGCGAGGGTTATATTAAAAAAATACCCCGAAATCCACCTGCTCATTAATAGTGCTGGAGTATTTTCGACTAAAAAAATAATCACTCCCGGTGGTTTCGAGCTTTCTTTTTGTGTTAATCACCTTGCTCCCTTTCTACTGACCCGTTTATTACTTGATCGAATCATTGAATCTGCCCCGGCCAGAATAATACAAGTAAATTCTCAGGGACACCGTTTTGGTGGCTTCGAAATTAGTGATGTAAATTTCGAACATCGATTCTATAACGGTTATTGGGGTTACGGGGCATCTAAAACCGCGCAACTACTTACTATCTGGGAACTTGCTGACAGACTTAATGGAACACGGGTTACTGTAAATGCTATGCACCCAGGTGGAGTGAAAACAAACCTCGGCAATAATAACGGACCGCTATATAGATGGTTTTCACGTTACATAATCTCAGCCTTGCTAAAAGATCCAGAGATGTCCGGAAGTGCTGTTTACTTTCTTGCCGCAGCCTCGGAACTGAGCAACGTCAGTGGCAGATATTTCAACCGTACTGTTGATGAAAAACCTGCCCCCCATGCCATGAACCGTGAATTGGGCAAGGCTGTATGGAAACTCAGTGAAATATTAGTCGGTCTTACTACATCTTAATAATCTAACGGGGTATTACATGTATTACGATGTTATTGTAGTTGGAGGTGGTATAGCCGGTCTTATTGCCTCTGCTTTTTTGGTAAAGTCTGGCCATTCGGTGCTTCTTTTAGAAAAAGATGAAAAAGTAGGAGGGTGCGTCAATTCGTTTGAAAGGCATGGCTTTGTTTTTGACGGCGGCATCCGAGCCACTGAAAACTCTGGTGTTCTATTTCCTATGCTTCAGCAGCTAGGTATCGAAATAGAGTTCATAAAGAATAACATATCCATAGGGTTAGAAAAGGATGTTATTCGACTTGAAAGCATGGACAGCCTGGCAGATTATGAAGGCATGCTGAGAAAATACTTTCCTGACAATGCAGCTGATATAAAGAAAATATTTACCGAAATAGAAAAAATTTCTAATTATATGGATGTAATCTATGGCATTGATAATCCGCTATTTATCGATATGACGCAAAACAGAAAATACTTGGTAACAGTTGTTCTTCCGTGGTTATTCAAGTATTTGCGGACCATCAGAAAAATAGAGAAACTAAAAGAACCGATAAAAAATCATCTGTCAAATATAACCAACAATAAATCATTAATTGATATCATCGCTCAGCATTTTTTTAGAGACACACCCACTTTCTTTGCGCTCGGTTATCTCAAGATCTATCTTGATTATTATTATCCTAAGGGAGGCACACAGGTATTACCCGACAAACTTAAAGATTATATTCTGCATAGTGGTTCTACAATACAGAATAATACTGAAATAAAAGAGATGGACTTTGAACACCACCGAGCATCGGACCAACATGGTAATAGCTATAACTATAAGAAACTTATCTGGGCTGCCGATCTGAAGACTCTCTATAATATCATCAAGGTCGATACTATTACGGATGGTAGAGTAAAAAGAAATATTATCAACAGGAAGCAAGCTATTGCCGATAAGACGGGAGGGGATTCCATCTTTGCGCTTTATCTCTGTTTAGACCTCGAAAAAAAATATTTCTCTGATATCGCGACGGAGCACTTTTTCTATACGCCTTACTCCAGAGGTCTTTTGCAGGCATCTAATATTGGAGTATCCGACAAAAAAGATACTATTGAATGTCTTGAGAATTACTTTAAATACAATACGTATGAGATTGCCTGCCCTGTGTTAAGAGATAGCAACCTGGCACCTAAGGGCAAAACAGGGCTTATAGTAAGTACTCTGTTTGATTATTCCGTAGCTAGAAAGATATTTGATAGTGGCTGGTATGATGAATTCAAATTAGTGAGTGAAAATATAATCATCGATTTGTTTAATCGGGCAATTTATCCCGGTATTAAGGACAAAATAATCTACCAATTTTCTTCAACACCACTAACTCTCTTTAACAAGCACGGCAATTCTGAGGGAGCAATTACCGGTTGGGGATTCGATAGCCAAGAAATACCGGTTGAGACTAGTTTATCGAGAATTTCACACTCCGTTAAGACTTCGATCCCGGATGTATTCCAAGCTGGACAGTGGGCTTTCAGTCCCTCTGGACTTCCCGTTTCTATAATCACAGGTAAGCTGGCAGCAGATGCGGCACAAAAACGTCTGTAAGATTATATTTCGCCCTACGGCTTGACCGCGCGCGTCGCCATGCAGTCAGATACATAAGTATTGAGTGCTCAGTTTTGCGACGGAGTAGTTCTGTCTTGACAGAGAGCTACACTAGTAAGACCGGTGGTATAATCATAAATAATTTATAGTGGAGGTGAATTATGGATACCAGGGAGATTGCCAAGGAGTTGGCGATTGCGTGTCTGAGTCATGCACATTTTGCCGCTACGTTTAGGCCTGTGCCCGCCGTCGAATATGAGGACGTTGGTGAAAGAGTGGGAGGATTCCATAACAGTATCGCGAAAGCGCTGAAAGGAGATTTCGGATTCATCCGAGTCAACAAACTGAAACACAGAATACAATCGGGGCCGTTGAACAAGGACATCATAGGATGGAGTTGATTTCTTGTGTAGCCCGCTATCGCCAGATATAATCTTGAGGCAACTGACTAGATATGCATGTGGAGGTAGAGACCACGAAGAAAGTGATAATCATAGGGGCGGGTATTGCTGGGCTGTCTGCCGGCTGTTATCTACAAATGAACGGCTATGATACGCAGATATTTGAAGCACACAACCTACCCGGCGGGGTGTGCACCGCATGGAAGAGGAAAGGATACACGATTGACAACTGCATTCACTGGTTGGTCGGCTCAAGTGCTAGCGACCGATTCTACCATCTCTGGAACGAGCTGGTAGATATGAAGGGCATAAAGTTCGTCGATAGCGAGGAATGGATGAGGGTGGAAACTCCGGATGGCCGGTGCATGAGAGTATTTACCGATTTAGACAGGCTTCAGCAAGAGATGATTGAAAAATCTCCAGCGGACGAGGGACTAATAAGATCGTTTACGGGTGCCGCAAAGCGATTCGTAAGATTTCATCTACCTGTTGAAAAGGCTCCCGCAGTATTTGGGCTGATGGACGGGCTGAAGATGATATTTGGAATGTTACCTTTCATGAGGCAGTTGAAGAAGTGGTCCGGCATGTCTATACAGCAATATGCAGACCGGTGCAGCGATCCGCTACTCAAGAAAACCTTTGAATCTATGTTTATGCCGGAAACCAACATGCTTTTCCTTATCATGACCATCGTTTGGATGTACAAGAAGAGTGCCGGTTTTCCTATCGGTGGCTCTCTGGAGTTCGCACGGCAGATAGAAGAGCGATACCTAAAGCTGGGAGGAAAGATAAACTACAAGTCGAGAGTGGCCAAGATTTCGGTGAGAAACGGTGCCGCCAATGGGATAGTGCTGGATAGCGGTGAAGAAAGTACTTCAGATATCGTGGTTTCGGCAGCCGATGGCCACTCTACCATCTTCGACATGCTTGAAGGCAAGTACGTGGATGCAAAGATAAAGGGTTACTATGACAGCTACGAGACCTTCCCTTCATACCTGCTTGTTTCTTTTGGCGTCGCCAGAAAGTTCGATGATTATCCAAGAGCCATAGTCCTTTTCCCCGAACAGCCGTTGACCGCTGATAGGATATCCAAGTACGAAGGAGTTATGGTCAGGATATTCGGCTTCGACCCCACGCTGGCTCCCGAAGGGAAGACGGTGATAACAGCCTGGATATTAACCAGGGAGCACGAATACTGGGACAACCTGAAAAGAACAACCCCGAAAGAATATGAGGCGGAAAAGAACAGGATTGCCGAGGAGGTACTCGAAATAATGGAGAAGAGATTTGGAGACGTAAGGTCGAAGGTGGAGACGACCGACGTTTGCACCCCAGCAACTGTCATGAGGTACACGAACAACTGGAAGGGGAGCTTCGAAGGCTGGTTGTGGACACCGGAGATAGGACTTGGCGGTATGAGCAAGATGCTGCCCGGCCTTAACAGCTTCTATATGGCTGGACACTGGGTTGTACCTGGAGGCGGTCTACCAACAGCAATGAAGTCCGGTAGAGATTTAGCCCAGATAATATGTAAAAAAGACAACAAGAAGTTTATTACTTCAAGATTCTGAAACCTTTGACATTGCGAGTCGCCAGTGGGTTTTTCAGAACCCGAAGGGCTGCGCGAAGTTTGTTTTTTTGTTGTTCAAATGGAACTTCACATGCGTGAAATCTAGCTCTATGAATAATAGGGAAGCGAATGTGCTCAATGACGACCGAATCGGTCGTCTGTTGTTGAAACTATCCCTGCCGGCATTTATGGGCATGTTTGTCATGGCGCTCTACAACGTGGTCGATACGATTTTCATCGGGCACTACGTTGGTCCCCTGGGTATTGCCGGACTCTCTATAGTCTTCCCCATTCAAATGCTGACAATGGGGATTGGGCAGACGACGGGAATGGGTGGCGCATCGCTAGTCTCCAGATTAATTGGAGCCGGTAATACCCCCAGAGCAGAACATGCGCTGGGGAACTCTCTAACCTTTACCATCATAATCTCCATTGCACTGACTATAGCCGGTTTATCAAATCCCGACTTGTGGCTGAAGCTCATGGGCGCATCAGACACTATTCTCCCTTACGCCCGCGACTATATGACAATTATTCTTATTGGTGTCCTTTTTCGGACCTTCGCCATGTCACAAAACTTTCTGATAAGGGCCACGGGAAATGCTCGTGTTCCTATGATTGGGATGATTATGGGCGCCGGTTTGAACATAGTACTTGACGCGATATTCATTATATCTCTGGGTATGGGGGTTAAGGGAGCGGCGCTGGCGACGGTGATAGCTCAGTTGATTACCAGCCTGTACTTCCTGCGTTATTACTTGTCAGGTAAAAGTTTCCTGAGAGTCCATTTGCAGAATATGGTTATTAAATGGGATATACTGAGACCCATCCTTGCAATAGGCGTTTCCTCATTTGCCAGGACAGCAGCTCAGAGTTTAGCAGTAATCTTCGTCAATAGAACGTTGGGTACTTTCGGCGGCGATTTAGCTATTTCTAGCTATGGACTTATTCAGCGCATAATGATATTTGCCTTAATGCCGAGTATAGTCATCGGCCAGGGTATGCAGCCTATTCTGGGTTTTAATTACGGAGCAAAGCGTCATGATAGAGCATTAAGAGTTATAAAGATAGCTGTTATTGCCGCAACAATCTACAGCATCATTGCTTTCTGCACTCTCTATTTCGCTCCGGAGCTGTTTATTCGTGTTTTTACTAATGATAGTGGACTTATTGTTCTGACTGCTCATGCTGCCAGGCAAATCTTCTTTGCAGTATATCTGATAGGCTTCATCGTCATCGGCTCTATAGTATTCCAGGCGATTGGTAAAGCTCCTCAGGCATTCGTTACAGCAATTGCCAGACCGGCTCTCTTCCTGCTTCCTTTAGTGTTCATATTACCGAACTACTGGCGACTTGACGGGGTATGGCTGGCATTTCCGATTACAGATGCTCTTACCTCCATACTGGTTCTTGTTCTTCTCATCCCTGAGATCAAGACGTTTCGCAAGAGTTTAATGAGCGAGCGTGAATCGGGATTTAACCCGCCCGACGATCATTACAGGTGAACCCTTAGAAACTAATTTCACTGCACATGATAATAGAAAGTGCGCGGCACAGTGCTTTTCTGAACGGTTTTTGCTTATAGTGTAGAATCAGGATAGTAACTTACAGTGTAAGGCAAGTATTGTTTGCAGGATGTTTAATAGCAGGGGAAAAAGCTACGATGACAGAGCCAGGTGATTTCTATTTAAAAACAGTCAAAGATTGCTTGGAATCTTTAAAAACCAGCGAAGAGGGTCTCGCAAATCAAGACGCTCAGAAACGGCTCACTCAATATGGTGAA